>Ga0255084_1000071_pt1 | contig 19480 bp, 18 predicted proteins | sample Colum_Cont_RepA__FD_188433 | JGI IMG/M metagenome (GOLD analysis project Ga0255084, IMG submission 188433) | Freshwater microbial communities from Columbia River, Oregon, United States - Colum_Cont_RepA_8d | ecosystem: Environmental > Aquatic > Freshwater > River | place: USA: Oregon | collected... | reverse complement strand
CATCCCCTCGGACCTTCCCGGAGGTCCGCGTCGACGCGGACCTCCGGGAAGGTCCGAGGGGATGCGCACGTTGCGAGATTAGTTGTGAATCGGCACGATGGCACAGCGGCAACCCGCATGCGCCGGGGCGTGGGTGTGACCCGTGGGGAACGCGTCACAGCCACTGATCGTTCCGGCGAGCGAGTTGTCCTCGGCGTCGGCACAGGCCGGGCCGGCCGGATCGAACTTCCAACACACGTTCATGTCCGGCGTCAACACCGACAGAGCCCCACGTCCGTACGCGGTGTAGGCGATGTCGTTGATCGACTCGTCCACGATCTGGTTCTTCCACTCGCGATACACGACGCGCACGAGTGACGAAAGTTCGGCGTTGCTGCCGCCCGCTTGCGAGATGGACCGACTGAGTCGCTCCCGCAAAGGTTCCACGATCGAGGTCACGATGAACTCGTCGATCGCCTTCATCTGCTTGGCCACCGCGGCACTGAGGTCGCGGTCCGAGGGCATGCTGCCCGAAGCGTGCAACGAACGTGCACCGGCAACCGCGGCCGACTTGATCGACGGGGCGAGTGCGGCGCAGAAACGCTTGGCGTGTTCGTTCTTCGGTCCGACGATCGCGTCGAGCGTCTTCACGACCGCCTTGCCGCGCAAGGTGTCGAGGATCTGATTCAGTTCGTCGGCGAGTACTCGCTTCGTCTTGCGGCCCATGGTCAAAGTGAGCGAGCGGAACGAGGATCTCGTCGCGGGTCTCGAACACGGTGGCCGACTCGACCACTTCCGCTGCGTCGATCACCGGTGCGACCGGGGTCGCCGGCTTGCTCGACGACTTCTCGGCGGCATCACCGGCCTTGGTGGCCTCTTCGGCCACGACCGTGGCGCTCGCGCGACGGAGCTTGGCGAAGATGTCGTCGGCACCGGAGGCTCCCGAACGCTCGACCCGCGGGGCCGGGCTGGTCACACTCGACTCGTTCTTCGGTTCGGACTTGCCGAACAGCGGAACCACGTTCGAGGGCGTCGTTTTGAGTTCGACGACGGGTGCGGGCTCGGTGACCTCCGCTTCGACTTCTGCGACCGGTTCATCGACGACGGGTGCGGGCTCGGCGACCTCCGCGACTTCAGCGGCAACATCGTCGGACTCGTCGACATCATCGGTCTCGGGCATGACAGTCTCGATGGAGATCGGTCGATCGATCGACGGGTGCAACGCGCGCGGCTGTTCGTCGTCGTGGTCCTGGTCGTAGAACTGAGTACGAACGACCGGCTCGGCCGGTTCGTCGAGTTCGTCGACCGGAACCATGATCGGAATCGGTCCCGTGGTCATGGCGAGATTCACGTAAGCGGCCGGCTCCTCGCCGACATCGCTCAGATCGCGCAGCACGTCGTCGGTCGCGATACGCGCCCGTTCGAAAGCCTGCACGAGACGGTCGCGCCCATGGAAGAGATCTTCGATCTGTTCACGCGCGAGTTCGCGACGTCGGGCGACATCGGCCAGAACGCGTTCGCGATAAGCGCGGGCCTCGTTCACCATGTCGCGACCCTGCTGCTTGGCCATCAGAATCTCGGCTTCGGCATCGGCCGTGGCGTCCTGGCGGATGCGTTCGCCCTCGAGTTCGGCTTCCTCCCGAATTCGAGTGGCCTCATCGGTCGCGTCGCGCACGAGCCGCTGGGCGGTCTCCTCGGCCCGACCCCGGAACTTGGCCGCCGCCTCACGGGCGGCCTGGATGATCCGGGCGGTCTCCTCGCCCAGGACCTCGGTCAACTTGTCTTCGTCGAGTTCACCCGGGATGATCCCGACCTCGGTCGGGCGGGTCAGGAGTTCGCGCTCGAGGAAGCGCTCTCTTTCCTGCAGACGGGACAACTCGGCGGCGACCATCCGCAGGAAGTCACGGACCTCATTGGGGTCGAAGCCGCGGCGGGTCGTCGGGAAAGCCGCCCCGGCCACTGCAGCGGGGGACGACGGATCGGGACGCGAAAAGGAGATGGCCATCGAAGTGAGGGTATGAAACCGCAGGTGAAAAGGGGTGGCAATCGCGCCCCGAGCACCCGGGTTCACCCCCTCTGAGCTGGGCTTCCTCCCCGTTCGGCCAATGCGGCAAGGGCATCGCCGAGCGACTCGACCGTGACGATTTCGACGTCGCCCGCCACCGCCCGACGGGCGGCCTCGATCTCGGCCTCGGGTTGCATGGCCGGCACCAGGAACAAACCGGCGCCCGAACGCCGGACGGCCACCGCCTTCTGGACGAGGGCCCCAATGGGCCCGACCGAGCCGTCCTCGGCCATGGTGCCCGTGGCCGCCACTCCCCCGGGCGGGCTCAACTCACCCGGTGACAGTTCGTCGATGAGGGCGAGCGTGAAAGCCAGCCCGGCCGACGGACCGCCGATGCGGTCGGTGTCGAAGCCGACATCGACCGGCAAGACGACCGTTCGCGTGTCGCGGGCGTTGAATCCGATGATCGTGCGCGTCGGATCGTTGGGGCTGGCCATCAACTCGACTTCGACCGTGCGCACCTCGTCGTCCGGCACACCGATACCTCGCACTTTCAGGATCACCAGGTCACCAGGTATCGACGATGCGAGTGCTTCCGACAAATCACTCACGACGCGAATTCCATAAACGGCACCGGCGGACTTACTCGGTATCTCGACCGACACGATCGTGTCACCCACCTCGAGGACCCGACAGGCTCGCGCGTCCGGTGCGTCGTCAGGGCAGAGTTCGGGATCGAACGAACCGACCTGTGCAACTCCTTCGTCGAGTCGAGCATCGAGTCCGAGATGAGCGAATGCCACGTAGGCCGCGATCTCCTTGGCCGTCGACATCGCCCCGAGTTGAATCTCACGATCGAGCGCGGGCTCGCAACTTCCGAAACGTTCCTCGCACGTCTGCACTTTCACGTAGGGGTCGATCCAACCCATGAATGCTTCGAGTGGTGTGAGCCGACCACCGAGCGCGGTCACGAATCGCACGCTCTCTTCAGGGGCATGGAGTTCGATTCCGGCCGCCGAGGCCGCGGCCGGGTCGATGATCAATCGCGATTCCACCCGAGGCGCAGCACCGGGCGCGGTGGAGTATCGCTGAAGGGGCCAGAACATCGCCCCGACCACGGCGACGATCGCGACGAAGGCGATGGTCGCCAACGGAATACCCCAGATCGGCGGCTTCCCCGCGCCGACTCCGTGAGCAACTACCGTTTCGTGTTGCGTGTCGATCTCTGACATCACCGTTCGCGTCGCCGTCATCGCCGGGTGTGCCCTCGTGGCCCTCCTCGTGATCGGCTGGCGACAGCCTGCCAGAGGTGCCGCCCCGACTCCGAGCAGGCAGCCTCAAGAGGCCGTCGAGCCCCCGACCTCGACCCGGCAACGGGTCCGACGCCGGGCTCTTGATTTGTCGGCCCTCGGTGGAGTTGCATTGTTGGCGGGGATCGTCGTTGCCACGCTGGTGTCCGTTGCCATGTCATGGTTGGTCACCAACATCATCGATCGCCTCTGACCTACCCCTACAGGTGAGAAATCCGTGACCGACAACACCAATCCGAACATCGTCGAACTACGGCGCTCCATCGTCATTGCCGGTCACTCCGGTGACGAGGCGGCCGTCCGGGCCGCACTCACTCATTCGTCGGGCTCGGTACGAGACGCCGCCCTCGGTGCGATGTCCCGCCTCGGCCTGCTCACGAACGAACTCGCCGTGATCGCCATGTCCGACAAGGACGCGAGAGTCCGGAGTCGCATCGCCGAACTGTCGGTCGATCTGCCCGGCCTGGACCTGGCTCCCCTCCTCGACGACCACGACCCGATGGTGGTCGAGATGGCCGCCTGGACGTGTGGTGAGCACGAGGTCGTCGCCGATCACATCATCGAGAAACTCATCCAGTTGTGCACCGAACACGAAGAGCCGCTCGTGCGGGAGGCCGCAGTGGCGGCCCTCGGCGCGATCGGCGACGATCGTGGATTGAAAGCCATCCTCACGGCGTGCAACGACAAGCCCGCGGTTCGCCGCCGGGCCGTACTCGCGCTCGCACCATTCGACGGTCCCGAAGTGAAGGCCGCGCTCACCACCGCACTCGAGGATCGCGATTGGCAGGTTCGTCAGGCCGCCGAAGATCTGCTCGGCTGAACGTCAAACACCTTCGAGAATCAGCAACACACCGAATACGACGAACGAAATCGACGCGCCGATGCGGATCCAACGTTCGGGCAATCGCTGACCGAGTTGCCGGCCCACCACGATCGCCAGAGCATCAGCGGCCACCATACCCAAAGTCGATCCGAGCCAGGTACCTACGACTCCCTCGCGGGTCGCGAGAGTGATCGTCGCCAACATCGTCTTGTCGCCGAGTTCGGCGAGAAAGAACGCAACGCTTGCGGCCACCACTGCGTTGCGCGTCGAGCGTTCGGCCTGCCCCGCTTCCTCGGCGGTGAGTTCGTCACCTCGCAACGTCCACGCGGCGAAGAACAGAAAGGCAATGCCGGCCACAACTGCGATGGTGTCGGTCGGAAGTCGCGCACCCACCACGGCGCCGATTCCCACGCTGATCGCATGCGTGAAGGCGGTGGCGATGGTGATACCGAGTAGTACCGGCCACGGCTTGTAGCGAGCCGCGAAAGCCAGCGCCATCAATTGACTCTTGTCGCCGAGTTCGGCCACGAAGATGACGCCGAAGCTGATGAAGAACGCCGAGAGCATGACGGAGCGACATTACTCTCGAAGCGATGACTCATCTTCTTCCCGATGAAGCGGTGGTCGCCGCCTATCGCGAACTCCGGACTCGCGTGATCGATCTACTTCGTTCGCTCACCGAAGAACAGAGCCGACTCACGGTTCCGGCCTGCCCGGCGTGGAACGTCCTCGAACTTGCCTCGCACTTGGTGGGTGTTCCCGAAGACATCCTCGCTGGACGAATGGAAGGTGTGACCACGGAGGCTTGGACCCAATCTCAAGTCGATCGACATCGCGGTGCTACGGCGACTGAACTCGCCGATCGATTGTCGGCGACGATCGAGAGTTTCGACGCAGTTCTCCCGCATATCCCGTCGCCGATCAATTCGCAGATGGTGATGGATGCCGTGACCCATGAGTTCGATCTGCGCGTGGCCATCGGACGGCCCGGTGGGCGTGACTCATCGGCGGTGAAGGTAGCGCTCGGCTGGCTACTCGATCGCGCCGAGGCCCAAGCGCCGCAGGTCGTCGGCCGGATTCGCGAGTCGATGCCGTCGGACTACGACCTCTTGCGATCACTCACCGGGCGGCGGACTCTCGAACAAATCGCCGCGATCGGTCTCGATGCTCCGGCGATTGCCGCACTTCTCACCGGTTCACCGCTTCGGGTCCCCGATCACGCCGTCGAATCCTGAACGGAGTTGCCATTTAGTCATTCGTTGACTAAACAGATGAAGTGAGTTGCCGGCGCCAGGTCTCGTTCCTGCTTGTCCCTCTCGCGGTCGCGCTGGTCGCCTGCGGATCCGGTTCCGATACCACCACGCTCAATGTCTCGGCTGCCGCCTCCCTCACGAACGCTTTCGGCGAAGTCGAAGCGGCCTTCGAACAAGCCCACCCCGACGTCGACGTCGTTCTCAACTTCGCATCGTCGTCCGACCTCGTGACCCAGATCGTCGAAGGTGCACCGGTCGACGTCTTCGCGTCAGCCGACACCAAGAACATGGAGAAGATCTCCGCCGCCGGTCTGGTCGTTGGCAATCCATCGGTGTTCGCCACGAATTCCCTCCGCATCATCGTGGCCCCCGGTAATCCACTCGGCATCACCGGTCTCGGCGATCTGGCTCGGCCCGGACTCGTGTACGTCACCTGCGATCCGAACGTCCCGATCGGTCGCTACGCACAGGAGGTCCTCGATGCCGCCGGTGTCGTGGTATCACCGGCGTCGTTCGAGGAGAACGTGAAGGGAGTCGTGGCCAAGGTGATGGCCGGTGAAGCCGACGCCGGGATCGTGTACACGACCGATGTGCTCGCTGCCGGTGACGGTGCCGACGGCGTCGACATCCCCGAAGAATTCAATGTGTCGGCGAGTTACCCGATCGCGGTGCTCGAGTCATCCACACATTCGGAGATCGCCGGGAGTTTCGTCGAATTCGTGAGCTCGGACGCCGGCATGGCGATTCTCGGCCGTTTCGGATTCGGAACACCGTGAGTCGGCAACGAGGACGGCGAAAGGCGCCGATCGCGATCGTCATATGGGCCGCCTTGGCCATCACCTTCTTCTCGCTGCCGTTCATCGGGATTCTCGTGCGGGCACCTTGGAGCGATCTACCCGATGTCGTCACCGACGAAGCGGTTCGCCGTGCTCTTTGGCTGTCGCTGCGGACGTCGCTCATCGCGTCACTTTTCGCCGGAGTGCTCGGAGTACCTCTGGCGTGGGTACTCGCGCGCATCGACTTCCCGGGGCGGAGAGTCGTGCGCGCGGTCGCCACTCTCTCCATGGTTCTTCCCCCCGTGGTGGGTGGCGTCGCGCTCTTCACCTCGTTCGGTCGACGCGGCATCTTCGGGCAATACCTCGACGATTGGTTCGGCATCCGCCTTCCGTTCTCCACGGCCGGCGTGATCGTCGCCCAGACCTTCGTGGCCATGCCGTTCCTCGTGTTGGCCGTCGAGTCGGCCTTCCGACAACTCGATCTCCGCTACGAAGAGGCAGCCGCCACGCTCGGAGCCCGACCGTTCTTCGTCTTTCGACGAGTCACACTCCCGAGTGTGCGACCAGCGCTCGTAGCCGGATTCGTTCTCGCCTGGGCCCGGGCACTCGGTGAATTCGGTGCGACCATCACCTTCGCCGGCAACCTCCCGGGACGCACGCAGACCATGCCACTTGCCACCTACCTAGCTCTCGAATCGCAACCCGAGCGGGCACTTCTCTTGAGTCTGGTGATGATCGGCATCTCGTTCGCCGTTCTCTTGGGACTACGCGAGCGCTGGCTCACCACCGCGCTGCCCGAGGTTCGGGCATGACACTCGCGACACGATTCACCCTTCGGCGAGGAGCTTTCGAGTCGACGATCGATCTCGAGGTCGGTGACGACGAAGTCGTGGCGATCCTCGGTCCGAATGGAGCGGGCAAGTCGACCCTCATTCGGGTGATCGCCGGTCTCGAGGCGGTCGACACCGGAGTGGTCCGCATCGACGACCACGTCCTCGACGATCCGGCGAGCTCGGTGTTCGTGGACGCGGCCGAACGGGGTGTGGGTGTGGTCTTCCAGGATCATCTTCTCTTCGATCATCTGTCGGTCGAGGACAACGTGGCTTTCGGACTTCGTGCCCGGGGCGTCGGTCGCCGTGAATCCCGCGAAAGAATCGGCGACGTTCTGCGACGTTTCGACTTGCTGGACCTCGCCACTAGAGCCCCGCGTACGTTGAGCGGCGGTCAATCACAGCGAGTCGCCCTGGCTCGCGCACTCGTGACTTCTCCGCAAGTTCTTCTCCTCGACGAACCACTCGCCGCCCTCGATGTGTCGACCCGACGTGAGGTTCGGCGCGAACTTCGACACCATCTCGCCGAATACGGCGGCTCCACGATTCTCGTCACGCACGATCCACTCGACGCCTACACACTCGCCGATCGAATCGTCGTTCTCGAGAACGGGACGATCACGCAGATGGGGAGGATCGACGAAATCACCACCCGGCCCCGCACTCGTTACGTGGCCGAACTGGTCGGCAACAACCTCGTGATCGGAAGTGCTCGGGGAACCACCATCACGTCCGATGCGGGGGTGGAATTGAGCGTCGCCGATTCGTGGAACGGCCCGGTGCTCGCGACCATCCGTCCCCAAGCCGTCACGGTGTCGCGAACACCCGATGCCCTCACGAGTTCGCGCAATTCGTGGCCGATGCGCATCACCGGATTCGAATCGTCAGGAGAACGGGTTCGAGTCCATCTCGCCGGCCCTCTCGACTTGGTCGCCGAGATCACCGCCCGTGCAGTCGAAGCACTCGGACTCCAGATCGGCGACACGGTGAGCGCCTCGGTGAAAGCGACCGAGATCGAGGTCTACGAAAGGTGAGCCGATCGAGTCGCGTCGAATCCGATCTCCTGCTCGGTGAATGGGCGTGTCTCGGCATCGTTGCGCAAGAACCGACCCACGGCTTCGCCGTGGCCGCACGACTGAAGATCGACGGCGACATCGGACGAATCTGGTCGCTCACTCGTCCACTGACGTACCGCGCTCTCGACCGCCTCACGTCGATCGGCTACGTCGAACCCGTGCGCGAGGAGCAAGGTGTGGCCGGTGGAAATCGAACGATCATCCGCATCACGCGGTCGGGTCGGGCCCAACTCTCACGTTGGCTCGGCACTCCCACCACTCACCTACGTGACGTACGCAGCGAATTCCTACTCAAGTTGACCCTCGCCGAAATGCTCGGGTTCGAAGTGCGCCCACTGATCCGCGAGCAGAAGAAGATCGTCGACCGGATTCTGAAGGGACTGGTCTCCGAGGGGCCGGCGACAAACGACCACGTGACCGCATGGCGGATCGAAACGGCCGAAGCCGCCCGCCGATTCCTCGATCAGTTGTCCTGAATCACGCCACCCAGAATCGGTAGCAACGTCAGTTCGGGTTCGTCCGACATCAGACGTTGGAGCCGGTAGCGATTCTCGAACAAAGCGACCAAGGCACCGTCACCGCGCTTCAGGATGCGGATACCACCGATTCGGCGCAGACGATCGACCGAGGCGTCATCGGTGAGCCGAATCGCCTGATACCCAGCGGGCTCGATGCGACTCGGCGCATTGAACTCACTCTCGAGGCGGTGGGCGAAGACTTCGAACTGGAGTTGACCGACCGCGGCCAGGATCGGATCGGCATCACCCATGTCGGGATCGCGCAACACCTGCACGACACCTTCCTCGTCGAGTTGGGACAGACCTTTGCGGAACTGCTTGAACTTGCCGGTGTCGACCGGGCGGGCGGTAGCGAAGACTTCGGGTTCGAAACGCGGGACACCCGGAAACTCCACGCGCGGACCGGCGAACAACGAGTCGCCGATCTGCAATCCCGCCGCGTTGATGAGACCGATGATGTCGCCCGGATAAGCCGTCTCGATGGTCTCACGTTCCGAGCCGAAGGCGGTCGTGGCGTACTTGGTGCCGACCGGCTTGGCGGTACGAGCATTGGTCACGTCCATCGAGCGGACGAACTCACCCGAGCAAACACGCGCGAAGGCGAGGCGGTCCCGATGATTGGGATCCATGTTGGCCTGCACTTTGAACACGAAAGCCGAGAACGGCGACTCGAGTGGTCGCGGCGAACCTTCGATGTCTTCTCGCGGTTGCGGTGACGGCGCGTAGTCGGCCACGGCGTCGAGCAGCATCCGGACACCGAAGTTGGTGAGCGCCGAGCCGACGAACACCGGCGTGGACTTGCCGGCCAGAAACGACGGCATGTCGACGTCGGCACCGATGGCCTCCAAGAGACCACAACCGTCGAGCGCGGTCTGCCACGCAGATCCCTCTTCGCGCGCGGCCACCTCGCGATCGACGAGTTCCTCCGGCGCGAGCGATGCGCCGCGGGCGGTTCGAGTGAAGCGGATGTATTCACCCGATCGACGGTCGATGACTCCACGGAAGTCCCCCGGAATTCCGACCGGCCAAGTCGCCGGCGTCGGTCGAAGACCGATCTGTTCCTCGACCTCGTCGAGGAGTTCGAGCGGATCGCGACCGGGTCGGTCGTACTTGTTGAAGAAGGTGATGACCGGAAGGTTCCGACTCCGACACACCTGGAACAACTTCAGCGTCTGCGATTCGATGCCCTTGGCCGTGTCGAGGACCATGATCACCGCGTCGACTGCGGCCAAGACTCGGTAGGTGTCTTCGGAGAAGTCGCGGTGACCGGGTGTGTCGAGGAGGTTGATCACCTTGTCGCCGTACGGGAACTGCAGAACTGCCGACGAGATCGAGATTCCGCGCTGACGTTCGAGTTCCATCCAGTCCGATGTGGCACTGCGCCGATCACCGCGAGCATGAACCGCTCCGGCTTCCTGGATCGCTCCGGCGTACAGCAGGAATTTCTCGGTCAGTGTGGTCTTGCCAGCGTCGGGATGACTGATGATCGCAATCGTCCGCCGACGAGCAGCCTCCGAACCGACATTCACGTTTCCCGACACAGGAATTCGAATCTACCGACCCGTCACGCACTCCTTCCTCTACCCTGACCGGGTGACTTCGGTGGCTTCGACGCTCGGTTCGGGCGAGTCGTCACGAGGATCACGCACTTCGTTCGCCGACGGCCGCGAGTTCATCGTGCTGATGGTCGCACTCATGGCGTGTGGCGCGGTGGCCATCGATCTCCTTCTTCCCGCTTTCCCGGACATGCGTCGCGAGTTCGGCATGGATCCCGACTCGACTCAAGTGAGTTGGCTCATCACCGCCTTCTTCCTCGGCATGGCCGTCGGACCCTGGCTCTACGGACCGGCATCCGACCGCTACGGACGACGCAAACCACTCGCCGCCGGACTCTTGCTCTACATCGCCGCTGGTATCGCCGCGAGCTTCGCTCCTACGTGGACGTGGGTGGTCGTGGTCCGTTTCATCTGGGGAGTCGGAGCCGCCGCGCCCCGATCGCTCAGCACGGCGATGATCCGCGATCGTTACGCCGGGAACGAAATGGCGCGGCTGATGTCGATGATCACCGCGGTCTTCCTCCTGGTACCGATTTTCGCTCCGAGCATCGGTGCCGGACTCATCGCAATTCTCCCGTGGCGGGCCGTGTTCTGGTTCCCGTCCGTGATCGGGGTGATTCTTCTCATCTGGTCGCGACGTCTTCCCGAAACCCTCGACCCGGCCAATCAGCGACCGTTCACCTGGCGGGCAGTCGGCGCCGCGGGTCGCGAGGTTCTGTCCACTCGCGAGACCGTCGTTTACGGAATCGCCACCACGTTCCTCTTCGGAGTGATGACCACCTATCTGTCGGGTTCGGAAGTGATCATCGAAGACGTCTACGGATACGGCCCGTGGTTCCCGCTCATCTTCGGAGTCATCGCCGTCGTCTTCGCCATCAACTCGCTCAACAACGCGCGACTCGTGAAGGTTCACGGCATCGAGACACTCGTCCGACGGATCGTCCTCGTCGGCACCGGGTCATCGGTTCTCTTGTTGCTCATCGCGTTCGGCGGTGATGGCCGGCCCAACTTCTGGATCTTCTGCATCTCGGTCTCGCTACTGATACCGATCGCCCAAGGTCTGGCACCCATCTGCAACACGGCGGCCATGACCCCGGTACCGCACATCGCCGGCACGGCGTCGGCGCTCTTGCTCACGGTCACGACCGCCGGCGGATCGCTCCTCGGCGGACTCGGGAGTGGCGCATTCGACGGCACGATCCAGCCGTTCGCGCTCTTCGTGGTCGGCTACTTCGCCACCGCCACGACGTTGATCCTCTGGATGACCGGTCGAGGAAGACGCGGGCTGTCGTCAGGCTCCGCAGGCAGCGAAAGCGGCTGACACGAGAGACGTTCCGCGGTTGTCACCGAGGAGTCCCTCGGCCATCCGGTTCATCACGTACGTGACGGTGAGACCGAGATCGAGATCGTTGACGATCGCCGATCCTCCCCATCCGCCCCAGAAACAAGCCCGTCGATCCATGGGCAAGTGCGCCACGGTCGGATTGGGCAGTCCGTATCCGATACCGAACTTCACCGGTGCCATGAGGACCTGATCCATACCATCGCTCTGCACGCGGAAGATCTGATCGATCGTCTTCTGACCGAGCAGTCGATGACCACGAACCACACCACCATTGCTGATCGCGCTCTGCGCCCAGGCGAGCGAACGCGCGTTGCCGTGCCCGTTCGCGGCGCCGATGTCGGCCTGCCGCCATTCCTTCGTCCAGGCCGCTTCGGCACCCGGTGCCGGACCGGAGAACGTCTTGACGACGACCGAGTTCGGATCGAGTTGCGACATGTCGACCGGCAACGGAGGTGGCGGGATCACGTTCGAGACGCGCCCGAATTCGCTCTCGGGCAGACCGATGTGGAAGTCGAGGCCGAGAGGTTCGGCAACTTCACGACGGAAGAACTCACCGAGTTTGAGTCCGGTGATCCGACGAATGACCTCACCGACCAGATGTCCTTGGTTCAGCGCGTGATACCCCGATGAGGTTCCGGGTTCCCACCACGGAGCCTGGGCGGCGAGTTTGGCGGTCGACTTGGTCCAGTCGTACAGATCGCTCACCTCGATCGGCTGATCCCAGCCCGAGACGCCCGATGTGTGCGAGAGCAGATGACGAACCAGGACTCCGCCCTTGCCATTGGCCGCGAACTCCGGCCAGTACGTGGCCACCGGAGCATCGAGATCGAGTTCACCACGGTCGGCCAGCATCAGCGCACACAACGCCATCTGCGTCTTGGTGCTCGACCACACGTTGACGATCGTGTCCGACGACCAAGGGGCCGAGTGCTTCTCGTCCACCCAACCGCCCCAGATGTCGACGACCATCTCACCGTTGTGAACGACGGCCACCGATGCCCCGACGTCTTCGCCCGAATCGATGTTGGCCGAGAGGATCTCGCGCATCTTTTCGAAACGCGGATCGCAGGAACCGTGGATCTCCGCCATGTCGAACCCCCTTGTCGATGGCTTGCGAGAACAGTAGCGGTCAGGAGACCCGACGCTGACGCTGACGTTCCATGAGGCTGCACCAATCCCAATTGGCACCGCCCATCGCCGCGACTTCCGACAGCATCTGCCCGACCATGGCGGTCACCGGCAACGGGATGTTCATGTTGCGCGCTTCCTCGAGCACGAGCCCGATGTCCTTGCGCATCAGCGTGTTCGAGAATCCGTAGTCGTACTCGCCGGCGAGCATGCGTTCGGCTCGATTGGCCATCTGCCACGACGCCGACGAACCCTGCAACATCACGTGGATCACCTTGGCTACGTCGAGGCCTGCCGTCTCGGCGAAGTCGAGTCCTTCGGCCAAGGCCTGACACAGACCGATGACGCAGATCTGATTGGTCATCTTCGTGATCTGCCCCGCGCCCGACGAACCCATCAGGGTCACCCGCGCGCCGTAACTCGCGATCACCGATTCGCTGCGAGCGAACGCCGCCTCGTCGCCACCGGCCATGACGGTGAGAGTTCCGTTCTTGGCGCCGTCGACGCCACCCGACACGGGAGCATCGATGAACGTCGCGCCCGACTCGGCGACGCGTCCAGCGATCTCGCGGGCAACTTCGGCCGATGTGGTCGAGTGATCGATCCAGATCGCGCCCGCACCCAAGTGCCCGATGATCTGGTCGGCCACCGAACGCAACTCGCGATCGGCCGGCAACGAGGTGATCACGAAGTCCGCACCCTTCACCGCCTCGCTCGCGGTCTGCGCTGCCTGACCGCCGAACTCGGCCGCCCACTTGGTGGCCATGCCATCGACCGCATCGCAAACGGTCACGACATGACCGGCCTTCACGAGATGTCCGGCCATGTGCCAACCCATCCGACCGATACCGATGAACGCGATCTTCGACGAACTCATGCCGGCACCCCGGGCTTTCCGCGATCGGCGAGGGTGAAGCCACCAGCCAGTCGCGCGTGAACACGACCACCACTCGCCATGGCGAGGATCACCACCATCTCATCGGGCTTCGGACCATCGGGAACCCCGACCTCGATGGCGTCGTAATGGCTTCCGACATAACTCCACTCCAGATGGGTGATCGGGACGTCGAGCCGCGCTCCCATGCCGGCGACTTTCTTGGTGGAGGGGACGATGGAGGTTCCCTTGCCGAGCGCGGCGCGCATGCCACCGCCACCCGGGATGTGCCACATCGCGCCGTGCTCGATCTCGCCGGCCGAACCGACGATCGTGCCCTTGCCGTAGCCATCGATGTGCGCCGGATCGCCGCCGAGATGAGAGATGAGGATCTTGCCGAGTCGCTCACCGAGAGCACGTAGCTCGTCGACCGCCGGACTCAGATCCTCGACGTACCGACCGACATAGGGGTTACCCACCACTGCGGCTACTGCGCCTTTCAACGCCGGCCGATCACCGACCGGACCCAGATCGTGATGGATCTCCTCCACCACGGTGACGATCTTGCGAATGGGAAAGAGCACGACGCCTCCTCGATTCCGAACCTCGGCGATTGTGCCACAACCGCGCCGTCACGACCTCAAGAGGTCGACGGCGAAGAACCCACGACGATGACGTTCTTCCAGCGTCGCTTCAGGACTTCGGTGGCCACCACGTAGCCGGCGGTGATGGCGAACATCGATACGAGAACTGCTGGTGGGAGGGATCGCAGACCGAGTCGATCGGCGACCGGGAGATACGGCAGGGCGACCGTCACGGTCGCGGTCGCCAACGACGCCCACAACAGTGGACGACTCGGGCGACTCCGGTAACTCGGTCGCGCCGTGCGCAAAACGAGCATCACCGCGAGTTCGGTGAAGGTCGACTCCACGAACCAACCCGACCTCAGTAACTCGGCTGGTGAGTCGAAGCCGAGCCGCAACACCGCGAAAGTCGCGAGATCGAAGAGTGTGCTGATCGTTCCGAAGACGATCATGAACATCTGAATTCGGTGGATGTCCCAGGCGACAGGTCGGGCGACTTGCTCGGGATCGACGCGATCGGTAGCGATCGTCATGCCCGGGACATCGGAGAGGAAATTCAGAAGAAGGATTTGCAGTGGGATCAGGGGGATGAACGGCAAGACCACCGAGGCGATGGCCAACGACAACATGTTCCCGAAATTGGCGCTCGTGGTCACCCCGACGTACTTCAAGGTGTTGGTGAAGATCCGACGGCCCTCTTCGATCCCGGTCGCCAGGACTCCGAGATCCTTCTCCAGCAGAACGAGATCGGCCGTCTGCTTGGCGACATCCACCGCTCCCTCGACCGAGATACCCACGTCGGCCGCATGGAGCGCCGGAGCATCGTTGATCCCGTCGCCCAGGAAACCCACGGCATGACCCCGACGCGACAGCGATCGGATGATCCGTTCCTTCTGAATCGGGTCGGTGTTGCTGAAGACGGTGGCGCGCTCGACGACTGCGTCGAGTTGGTCATCGGAAAGACACACAAGATCATCGCCGGTCAGATGTTCGCCCGCCTCGAGTCCGACCGCGGTCGCCACGAAGACCGCCGAGCGCTCGTTGTCGCCCGTGATCAACTTGATCGACACACCCATCGATCGGAACTTCTCGAGGGCTTCGCTCACCCCCGGTTTGGGCGGATCGGCGAAGGTCAGGAAGCCCGTGAACACGAGGCCGTTTTCCTCCGACTCGATCGGTGAACCTCTTGCCACCTCTTTCTCGGCCACACCGATGATGCGAAGACCACTAGTCGCGAGACGGGCGTGGGTCTCCTTGACCCGGCTCTCCAAGTCGCCGAACGGTGCTCGTGAACCGTCAGGCTTGCGGGCCTCGGAACAAAGCCCCCACAGTGCATCGACCGAACCCTTCACGACCATGCGCTGGCGATCACCGTCGTCCACGAGCAAGGCCATTCGCTTGCGGGTGAAGTCGAACGGTGTCTCACCGACAAGCGCCCACGACGGGCCGACCGGAGCCACCGTCGCCGCGATCGCTTGATCGATCGGGTTGGTAAAGCCGGTCTGCAGGTGCGCATTCCACCAACCGAGCGTGCGGACCCATTCATCGGGTCGCCCGTCGATGTCGAGCGAACCATGAAGTGACACCGTTCCGATGGTCAGGGTTCCGGTCTTGTCGGTGCAGAGGACATCGAGAGATCCGACGTCTTCGATGGCGTCGAGGCGCTTCACCACGACCCGCTCCCTGGCCATGTTTACCGCGCCCCGCGAAAGACTGAGCGTGATGATCGCCGGAAGCATCTGAGGAGTGAGTCCGACGGCGAGGGCGAGCGAGAAGAGAAACGAGTCGATCAACGGTCGGTGGAGAACCACGTTGAAAACGAAGATCGCCACGACCAAGAGCAGCGTCGCCCTCATCAGCATCAGACCAAACTTGGTGATTCCCCGTTCGAAAGCCGTCGGGACGTGCTGCTGAGCCACGTGCTCGCTCAGTCGACCGAATTCGGATCGGTTCCCGACCCGGGTGATCAACACCCGTCCGTGCCCACTCGCAACGTGCGTGCCCAGGTGAACACAGTTGGTCCGTTCGACCACGGACGCATTCGTCGACACGACCCCCGCCACCCGCAATTGTGGATAGTCCTCACCAGTGAGGGCCGCCTGATTGACGAGCAAACGATCCGACTCGATCACACGACCGTCGCCGGGAACCACGTCACCTGTTCGCAGGATCACCACATCACCGGGCACTACGTCACCGACGAGTACTTCGGTCTCCCGGCCGTCACGGACGACATCGGCATGTACCGCGACCGACGACATGAGCGCATGGATGGCTTTCACCGCGCCGCGTTCCTGCACGAAGCCGAGACCACCACTCAAGACGAGAATGCCGATCACGATCGTCGCGTCGACGATCTCCCCGAGAGCCATCGAGAGGATCGCCGCCACCACGAGGAGGAGAATGATCGGACTTCGGAACTGACGGGCCAGAAGGTGAGCATTCGACGACTCACGGATACCGAGTCGCGCGGAATCGTCGCGTCGGGCTCGGGCCTCGACACTCGAAATTCCGTCGACCGTCGACTCGGTGAGACGGAGAACCTCATCCAATGGGAGAGACCAGTAGTCGGTCGTCGCGTCGGGCGCCACCTCACTCACCGGCTGAAACTAGGCGGGTTCACCGACCGATGGACGTCGCCCGTTCAGTCGTGATCGAACGTGATCTCACTCAGCCGTCGGCGGTACAGAACATGTCTCTTGTGTTCCCAATAGGGAAGACGTGGATGATCGAAATCGGCTGATTCGTCCCGGACGAGTCCGATCTTCTCCATTACCCGCCGCGAACGAACGTTGCCCACCGTGGTGAAGCTCACGATCTCACCGCGAGGAGGTTCGATGTTGGCGACCGCCCACATCAACGCCGCTCGAGCACCCTCGGTGGCCAGACCTCTCCCCCACGCATCGACACACAGCCGCCATCCGATCTCCACGCAGGGCGTGAACGATGTCTCCCACGTGGGCATCGAGAATCCGACGTAGCCGATGAACCGTTCCTTGGCGATTTCCTCGACCGCCCAGAGACCGAATACGCGCGCCCACCCCGCACGAATTCCATCAACGAAGGCATCCGACTCCTCGCGGCTCAAAGTCGCCGGGAAGTGCTCCATCACGCGCGAATCGGCGTTGAGTTCGGCGAACGGTGAGCGATCCTCGTCTCGCCATTCGCGCAGAAGCAGACGATCCGTCCGGAGGACGGGAACATTCACGGACGACGTGTGGTGACGAGACCGTCGAGATCACCGCGGGACCGCCACTTCTCGACGTAGTCGACGAAACCCATGACACTCGTCATCCAGGCGATCGAACGAGCGGCCTTCATGACGGACGCGCCTTCACGGTTCATCCCTCCGCCTTCGCTGTTGAGATAACCCGGGGTGCACGTCATGTTGTACTTGGCGACTCCCCACAAGGTTCCGAAGAGAACTTGGAACCATTCCTCTTGCGCTTCGGTCGTCGGTTCGATGGTTCCGACATCGTCCTTCAGACACCGATCCACCAAGAAGGTCACATGCTTGGCGATCTCGCTGATCGAGTGCACGAAGTTGGTCGCCTGCGCGCCCTGCACCGTGCTGATCATGAACATGTTCGGGAAGCCCTTGCTGAGCACACCGTGCAATGTGGATGGCCCGTTCGCCCACGCGTCGCTGAGCGAGACTCCGTCGCGCCCCTTCGGATCGAAACCGAGACGATGCGTGTAATCGGTCGTGACTTCGAAGCCGGAGGCGTAGATGAGTAGGTCGACCGGATACTCGACTCCGTCGACGACCACACCTCGTTCGTTGATCTCGTCCACCCCGCGACCATCGGTGTCGACGAGATGTACGTTCGGCCGGTTGAAGGCCGGGAGGTACTCGTCGTGGAAGCACGGTCGCTTGCAACTCTGGCCGTACCAAGGCATGAGAAGCTCAGCGGTCGATCGATCGGTCACGATCTCGGCGATTCGTTCGCGGATTCGCTCCATGTTGGCGAAGTCGATGCGCTCGAGCTCGGCGGCTTCCTCGTCCGAATCGGGAAGCTTGCGGGTGTCGACCCACAACATGCGCGTCCACTCGTCATCGACGAGGTCGACCTCGGGTTGGGCACCGGTGATGGCTTCGGTGAAGTTGCGCATGCGCTCCGTCTGCCAGCCGGGCTTCAACGACTTGAACCACTCGACATCGGTGGGTTTGTTGTTGCGCGCTCCCACACACGCTGCCGTCCGCTGGAAGACGTACAACTCCTTGGCCGACTCGGCGAGTTTCGGGACGACCTGAACGGCCGTGGCACCGGTGCCGATGATGCCCACGCGCTTGTCGGCGAGCTTGTTCATTCCACCGCGCGAGTCGCCCCCGGTGTACGAGTAGTCCCATCGACTGGTGTGGAAACTCTTGCCCTGGTACCGCTCGATCCCGGGGATGCCGGGCAACTTGGCCTTGTGGAGGACACCACCGGCGATGATGATGAAACGCGCCGCGAGATCGTCGGACCGTGAGGTGATGACGTGCCAACGCTTGGCGCTGTCGTCCCACTTCATGTCTTCGACTTCGGTCTGGAAGAGCGCGGCCCGATAGAGGTCGAACTTCTTTCCGAGGAGTTGGCAATAGGCAAAGATCTCGGGCGCCTTCACGTACTTCTCGGTCGGCATGTAGCCGGTCTCCTCGAGGAGTGGCAGATAGACGTACGACTCGACGTCGCAAGCAGCACCCGGGTAGCGGTTCCAGTACCACGTGCCACCGAAGTCGCCGCCCTTTTCGATGATGCGGAAGTTGGTGATCCCGAGCGTGGTGAGTCGCTGGGCGGCGATCATGCCCCCGAATCCGCCACCGACGATCACTACGTCGACTTCCTCACTCACCGACGGCCGTGTGAAGCCGGGCTCGACATACGGATCGCGGTCGAACTCCTCGTAGTCGCCGACCAATTCCTTGTACTGGGCGATTCCATCGGCGCGAAGACGCTTCTCCCGCTCGACGCGGTACTTCTCTCGTGCTTCTTCCACGTTGGACGGGTGGGAGCCGTTCTGCGTCATCTCGAACCTGACTTCTCTCGGGGTCTCACGAATCCTGCTGGTTCCGAACCCACGTTGCCAACTCCCCGATCCACCGAACAGGGACTTTGGTCCCCGTGACCACCTCGCACGAGGTCAGACGAACCGGGATTGGAGAACCCGCCGAAGAACCTTGCCGGTTGGCGTACGCGGGAGATCATCGACCACGTCGATCCGTTCCGGGGACCGACTGCTCCGGAGCCGACCGGCCACGAAATCACGGAGTTCATCGGGGGTCGCGGTCGCCCCCGGCCGCAATACGACGGCGGCAACGATGCGCTGACCCCATTCGTCATCGGGCACACCGAGAACGCAGGCATCGCCGACCGCGGGATGCGCGGTGAGGACGTCCTCGATCTCGGCCGGTGCGATGTTCTCGCCACCACGAATAATGG
>Ga0255084_1000056_pt1 | contig 21385 bp, 23 predicted proteins | sample Colum_Cont_RepA__FD_188433 | JGI IMG/M metagenome (GOLD analysis project Ga0255084, IMG submission 188433) | Freshwater microbial communities from Columbia River, Oregon, United States - Colum_Cont_RepA_8d | ecosystem: Environmental > Aquatic > Freshwater > River | place: USA: Oregon | collected... | reverse complement strand
GGCCATGGGTGTGAAGCACACCGGACTCGTCACGGGTTCGGGCATCTTCACCATCGCTCCCCTCGACGACGGCCGTCGTACGCGCTTCACCTGGAGCGAAGAGCTCCGCTTCCCGTGGTGGCTCGGTGGTCGCCTGGGTGAGATCGTCGGTGGTGGCCTGGTGATGAAGGCGATCTGGCGGCGCAACCTCACTCGTCTGCAACGCCTCGTCGAAGCCGCCTGATTCGTCGTCGAACCGACGACCTCCGAGCAGCCGCCGAGCGATTCGGCCGAACGACTCAGCCGATCCGGCGCACGAGTGCGGTGACCACTGCACCGAGCACGATCACGACGATCAGCGGCCAGCGCCGCCAGGCGGCGAACGCCGCGACCGCGATACCGGCCGCTCGCGCGTCGATCACGACGTCCTGACCGGCGGTGAGGGTGTCCTTCACGACGAGCGCGCTGATCACCGCGGCCGGGATGAGGGCGAGACAGCGTTCGAGGATCGGTGGCAACGAGCGACCACCGAGAAAGACGAGCCCGGTCACCTTGAATACATAAGCCCCGATGGCCAGAACGATCACGAGGGTCCAGGTCATCGCGCCACCACCGCGCCATCGACCGGACGTTGCAGACCCACCAGCACCGCGAGCGCCGACAACAGGATCGGCACACCCACCGGTGTGAACGAGACCGATACCAGACAGATGAGCGCGCCGAGGGCGGCGGCGAGTCGGGCCCGGCGATCACTCAGCAACGGCCAGACCATGGCCACGAATCCGGCCGGGAAGGCGGCATCGAGACCGAACGTCTCCGGATCGATCGCACTGCCGGTGAGGGCACCGATGAGGGTTCCGGCGTTCCAGAACAGATAGAGCGTCACCCCGGTGAACCAGAACGCGATCTGTCCGTGACGCCGATCGGTCTGGGCCACCGACATCGCGGTCGTCTCGTCGATGGTGAGTTGCGCAGCGAGAAGTCGACGACCGAGTGATCCGTCGAGCCGACGCGACATGGCGAGTCCGTACACACCGTTGCGCGCCGCGAGCAGCAACGCACCACCGAGCGCCGAGCCGAGTGATCCTCCGGCGCCGATCACGCTGACCGCCGAGAATTGCGAGGCGCCCGTGAAGACGAAGAGCGACAATGCACAGGTTTGCGCGACCGACGAGCCGGCGGCCACCGAACCGACCCCGAACGAGAATCCGAACACGCCCACGGCCGCGCTCAGGGTCAGACACGCGAGGATCATCGGGCGCAGGTCGGGGTCCCGCCACCACGCGACGTGATCGCCTACGTCCCGCCTCGCCATTCCGTCAGGCTACGAGCGCACCATTGGTACCGTCGGGTTCATGCGGATCCTGATGCTCGCGCCCGAGTTCCCACCGCGTGGTGCGACGGCCATCGCCGCCCATGTGCACGGACTCTCACGGGCGCTCGTCCGCGCCGGTCACGACGTGGTCGTGCTGACGAGTACCGACGAAGATTCGCGCGAGGACTCGGCGGTCGATGGCGTGCGAGTACTGCGAACCGACATCGACCTGCCGTGGCTCCCCGACGATTTCATCGTCGCCCACACCGCGGCCGCCAACAGCCACCTCATCTCGTCACTTTCCCGCCTCGGCGACTGGCGACCCGATGTGGTTCACGTGCACGACTGGAACTTCGCGTGGGCCGGCAACACACTCGCCACGCTGAACGACGCTCCCCTCGTGGCCACCATCCACTCGACCGAACGTGGGCGCCACGGCGGACACGTTCCGCAAGGCGATCCTTCGGCGATCCACTCGGTGGAGTGGTGGCTCTCGTGGCAGGCGGCGCGCGTGATCTGCTGCTCGCGCTTCATGATGCGCGAGGTTCTCGAAGGATTCGAACTCACCCCCGACACCGTTCGCCTCGTTCCCAACGGCGTCGACACCGCCGAGTGGGCACCACCGTCGTTCGGCGCGACACGCGAACCACTGGTACTCGCGTGGGGACGCGTGCAGTACGAGAAGGGATTCCAGGTTCTGGCCCAAGCCATGGCCCGACTGCGCGGTCGGATCCCGGGCGTCTCGTGTCTGATCGCCGGGCGCGGGCCGTACCTGCCCGAACTTCAGAGCCAGGTCGACATCGAAGGTGTGGGCGACCTCGTGCAACTCGCGGGTTACGTCCCCCGCGACGACCTCCGCGCGCTACTTCATCGCGCCGGTTGCGTGGTGATCCCGTCGCTCTACGAGCCATTCGGGGTCGTGGCCCTCGAGGCACTCGCGGCCGACGCCCCCGTGGTCTCGGCCGACACCGGTGGTCTGGCCGAGATCATGCAGGGATCGGGGGCGGCGTTGTTGTTCGAACCCGGCAACGCGGCCCGACTCGCCGAGGCCATCGAGCGAGTTCTGATCGACGACGAAACATCGCGATCGCTCCGCTCTCGAGCCCGCGATCTGCTGCAGGATCACTATTCGTGGGATGCCATCGCCGAGCAGACGATCGGCGTGTACGGCGAAGTGGGCTAACGCCCGGTGAACTCGGCCTTGCCGGGGCCGTTGGCGAGGAAGCTCGCCACACCGATGCGACTGTCGTCGGAACGGAACGATTCGGTGAAGAGTTTCTTCTCGAGTTTCAGCGCGTCGGCCAACGGCAGCGATGCACCGTCGTCGACGGCCTTCTTCACGAGACCCTGCGCCACCACCGCACCGCGGGCGATCTCGGCGGCCAGGGCGCGCGCCCGCTCGGGCAACTGATCGTTCGGCACGACTTCGTCGGCCAGACCGATGCGCAGTGCCTCGTCGGCCTTCACCTGACGACCGGTGATCATCATCTCCTTGGCCCGACTCGCCCCGACCGCGCGCGACAGACGCTGGGTTCCGCCACCGCCGGGGATGATGCCGAGCAAGACCTCGGGTTGCCCGAACACGGCCTTCTCACCGGCGATGCGGTAGTCGCAGGCCAACGCGAGTTCGCAACCACCACCGAGTGCGTATCCGCTCACCGCGGCGATCACGAAACGCGGAATCGCCGCCACGGCATCGAGAGCACGATGAAAGCCGGCGCCGATGCGATCGGCTTCGTCGGGTCCACCGAATTCGGAGATGTCGGCACCCGCAGCGAAGAGGCGCTCACCCCCCGTGATCACGACCGCGCCCGGCGGATCGGCAGTGAGATCGGCGGCGACATCGGCGAGGCGCGCGAGAACCGCCTGACTCAGCGCGTTCACCTTGGGATTGTCGAGGGTCACCACCGCGACACCGTCGTCGAATCGCTCCACCCGTACGAGTTCCGGACCGGACATGACTCCCCCTTGACGTGATTCGGTTCTGATGTGGATCGGGCGTCGTTCAGGCGCCGACGGACTTCAGCATTTCATCGGCCGCGGTCCACGGATCGACCGTGCGACCGACCACACCGTCGGTGAGCGTGTCCCAGCGGTCACCGGTGCAGATCTCGCGGGCGCGTTGTTCGAGACGACGAGCCACGATTTCCCGGAGTTCCTCGCGCAACCGGAACCGGCGACGCCGTTCGAGTTCGCCCGACGCAGTGATGAAATCGCGGTGTTCGTGCACCTTGTCCCACAGTGCCGGCACACCCTCGCCGGTCGAGCCGATCGTCGGCACGATGGGCGGACGCCACTCACCGTCGGGGATGTCGGAAAGATCGAGCATCTGCTCGAGATCGCGCCGGGTTTCATCGACGCCTTTGCGATCGGCTTTGTTGATCACGAAGATGTCGGCGATTTCCATGAGTCCGGCTTTGTTGGCCTGAACCGAGTCGCCCCAACCCGGGTTCACGACGACCACCGTGGTGTCGGCCTTGCCGGCGATCTCGACCTCGACCTGGCCCACTCCGACGGTCTCGACGAGAACCCACAGCCGACCGATGGCGTCGAGAAGGCGAATGGCCTCCGGCGCGGCGAGTGAAAGTCCGCCGAGGTGACCACGTGTGGCCATGGAGCGGATGAACACGCCTTCGTCGGTCGCGTGATCTTGCATGCGCACCCGGTCGCCGAGGATCGCGCCGCCGGTGAACGGCGACGACGGATCGATGGCGAGGACCGCGACCTCGAGTTGCTGACGACGCAGATGACCGATGATCGACGACGTGAGCGTGCTCTTGCCGGCTCCCGGTGCGCCGGTGAGGCCGACCGTGTAGGCGGTACCGCCGCGCGGATACGAGAGACGGCCGATCACTCGGGCGGGTTCGCCACCTTGTTCGATCAGCGACAGGAGACGGGCGAGCGAACTGCGGTCACCCTGCAGAGCTGATTCGAAGAGGGTCTCGGGGTTGCGGTCGCGCCGACTCACACGTTCACCACTTCGGTGACGCCGTCGACGCGGTCGCGCATGATGCGTTCGATACCGGCCTTCAGCGTCTGCGTGGACGCGGGGCACGTTCCGCAGGCACCGACGAGGGTGACCGACACGACTCCGGTCGTTTCGTCGACGTCTTTCAGCTCGACGTCACCGCCGTCGGCCTGTAGCGCGGGGCGGATCGCTTCGATGGTCTCTTCGACCTGTTGGCGCATCGTCGTGGTCATCGTTGATCGGGCCCGGTGCGGTCGGTCGACCACTGGCCGGGGCACCCCTGATCGTAGAGTGGGAAGCCATGGGAACCTCCGACGGGAGCCCGATGTCATGACCCCGATTTCGGCTGTGCACGCCCTGATCGCGCATCAGGGCGGATGGGACGAGATCCTTCTCGTCGCCGGACCCATTCTCGTGATCGTGGGTCTGCTCGCACTCGTCAAACGCCGACTCGACCGCTGAGCCGGCGCGAGTCGTTAGGCGCTGCGTTCGATCGTGGCGCCGATCGCCGCCAAGCGCCCGACAAGATCGTCGTAGCCGCGGTCGATGTGTTCGACACCGCTGATGATCGTGCGGCCCTCGGCGGCGAGTCCGGCCACCACCAACGCCGCGCCGGCTCGGATGTCGGGAGCCACCACCGCGGCCCCGCGTAGCCGTTCGACACCGTGCACGACCGCATGGTGACCGTCGGTGCGGATGTCGGCGCCGAGTTTGGAGAGTTCCTCCACGTAACGGAATCGCCCCGGATAGAGGTTTTCGGTCATCACACCGATGCCGTCGGCCATGGCGAGGAGGGTGACCATGAGTGGTTTGTAGTCGGTCGCCACGCCGGGATACGGAAGGGTCTGCACGTCGACCGCGCGCAGACGACTGTGGCTACGGATGCGAACGCCGGCCGGATCGGCTCCCACCTCGACACCCATGTCCGACAACTTGCGCAGGAACATCTCCATGTGATCGGCCCGGGCGCCCCGCACGAACACGTCGCCACCCACCATGGCCACCGCCGACATGTAGGTGGCGGCCTGGATCCGGTCGTTGACCACCGCATGACTCACCGGACGGAGCGATCCGGCCTCGACGCCGTCGATCGTGAGCACCGACGTGCCGATGCCGTCGATGCGTGCACCCATCTCCACCAGAAGTTGGCAGAGATCGGCGACCTCCGGTTCGCGGGCTGCGTTGCGGAGCACCGTGCGTCCGTCGGCGTGCACCGCCGCGCACACGATGTTCTCGGTGGCGCCCACCGACGGGAAGTCGAGGGCGATCTCGGCTCCGTGCAGATTCGCGGCTCGGGCCTCGATGTGCGTGGCGTCGGTGTCGAACTCGACACCCATCGCGGTCAGGCCGGCGATGTGCATGTCGATCGGGCGATCGCCGAAATCGTCGCCGCCGGGCATGTCGAGGCGGACGCGTCGGCAACGCGCAATGAGCGGACCGAGCACGTTGATCGACGCGCGAATGCTCTCGACGTTCTCCGGTGGCGGATTCCAGGCGATGTCACCCGAATTCGACAGCACGAGTTCGTCGTGGCGGCCTTCGGCGAAACCCACTTGCACACCGAGCGAACCGAGCAAGGCACCCATGGTGAGGACGTCGGAGATTCCGGGAACATTGGTCAACCGATGTTCACCTTCGGCGTAGAGCGATGCGACCATCAACTTCAGTACCGAATTCTTGGCTCCCGGGACGACGACCTCACCGGCGAGCGGACCGCTCTGATGCGCCACGATGCGGTCCATAGAACCCCCAGTATGCTCGCCACGTGGCCCGCACGAGTAGGCATGTGGTGCGGACGTGGCCGGCTGATCACGACGTTCCCGACGCCATCATGCAGCCACGCGAGGACGTCGTGCTCGAAGTCGCCGTGGAACCCGAGGTGGGTGAACTCGCGCGTTTCGAGCAACGCGAAGGTCCCTTCGGTGGCTACCGACGCAGCGTGATCCGAGACCAGTCGACACGCGTCGTGACCGAGCGAACCACCTATCGACTCGATGTCCCATGGTTCGGATGGTTGTTCGGCCCACTCGTGCGTCGGCAGTTGCGTCGACCCGAGCGATCGGATCCGGTGTGGGCGCCACCCGATCGCCTCACCACCCGTCAGGTGAACGTACTCGGTCTGCTCGCCGCCGCGAGTCTGCTGTCGGCTTTCAGCAACACCCTCTTCACTCAGACGGTCGCCTACGCCGGCGACGACTTCGGTGTGGGTGATTGGGGTCGCGGTGTGGGCGGAATGATCGTGCGACTCGGGATCATTCTCGGTCTGCCGGCCGCGCTGGTGGCCGATCGCATCGGACGTCGACGCGTCGTGGTGTTCCTCGCCTGGACCGCCCCCATCGTGGCCGCCCTCGGATCACTCGCGCCGAACTTCGCCGCACTGGTGGCCACTCAAGCGGTGAGTCGACCACTCGGACTCGCCCTCGATCTCCTCGTTGCCGTGATCGCCGCCGAAGAAATGCCCCGCAACTCGCGCGCGTACGCGGTGAGCATCCTCGCGATGGCCAACGGTCTCGGCGCGGGAGCGGCCGTGATTCTGCTTCCGCTCGCCGACGTGGGCGACAGTGGCTGGCGCGTGATCTACGCGATGTCGCTCGTGTGGCTCGTGGTCGCGGTGGATCTCACCCGCCGACTTCCCGAGACCGAACGCTTTCTCGTGCGCCGCGCCGATACGCGGGCGGCCGTACCCATGCAGCGGCGACGACTGGCGGTGCAGATGTCGGTGTCGTTCTTCGGCAATCTGCTCCTCGCTCCGGCTTCGTTCTTCCAGAACGGATACCTGAAGGACGAGCGCGGCTTCTCGGCGGCCATGGTGGCCGTCTTCACACTCGTGACCTCCACGCCGGCCGTGATCGGACTGGTGGTGGGCGGACGTGTGGCCGATCAGCGAGGAAGGCGACGCCTCGCGGTGACGTGCGTGCCCATCGGTGCCGTACTGATCGCGTCGTCGTTCTTCTTCGGTGGGCCGTTGCTCTGGATGGCCGCGATCAGCGGCGCGGTGGTGGCCGCCACCGCGTATCCGTCACTCGCCGTGTATCGAACCGAGATGTTCCCGACCGGACGACGGGGCCGGGCGGCGTTCCTCATCCTGGCCAGCGCCCTCGTGGGCGGAAGTCTGTCGCTTCTTCTCGTCGGCGCGCTGCTCGACCGTGACGTCGCCCATGGTCCAGTGATGATGTCGCTCGTGATCGGTCCGGCCATCGTGGCCGCGATCGTGTGGCGCACCTACCCCGAGACCGCGCACCGCGAACTGGAAGACATCAACCCCGAGGACACGACCCGCCCGTCGTGAGCGAGTCAGTCGGTCAGAATGCGGCGGGCTTCACTCAAGTCGCCGATCAACGAACTCGCCACCGTTTCGTCACCACCGTGATCGGGGTGCACTTCGCGCAACCGTGAACGGAAGCGTTTGGCGACTTCGCGGTTCGACGGGCGGGTGGTTCCGGCCGGGAACCCGAGGATCTCGAGGGCCCACGCCCGGGGATCGGCCAACGATCGCAAGGTCGACGATTTCGATCCGGCCAGGTGATTGACGAAGGCCGCACCGAGCGGACCGCGCCACTGCAGGGCCTTCATCAACACCGGTTCCAGAAGACGACGCGTCGACGTGTCGAGTCGTTCGAGCGCGTAGATCGAACCGAGCACTTGTTGGAGCGCACTCCCCTGCGTGTCGAATTCGAATTCGATCTCGTCACCCTTGCCCCACAACCGGTGCAGGCTCCGGGCCATGCCGTGCCGATCGACCTGGAAGCGATGACGCAGTCGTGGTTGGGCCACGCGCTCACCTCGCTGAACCTGCATGAGCAACCGATGCACGTCGGGCACGAGTTCGTCGTCCACGTCGACGATGTGACGCGCCACCACGGCCCCGAGTAGCAACCCGCCGAATCCGGGCGCCGGATCACAGGGCAGAACCATGTGCCCGAGCGACACTCGTCTCGTCGGTGTGAGTGGCCGCGTGTGCCACACCTCCAACTCGGCGAGAAGCGGATCCATCGATCAGTCGTCGATGATCTCGTCGGCGAAGTCGTCGCCCGAGTCGTCGAACTCGTCGAGGATCTCGTCGACGATCTCTTCGGCCGCCGCCGGCACGATGAGCGTGGTCTCCATCCAACGGTGCGTCACCCGGTGCGCCACGAGACTCTCGGTGATCTCACGCCGTTCGGCGATGGAGTACTCGTCGAGTTCGAACTCGATGGTCTCGTCGTCATCGTCCACCCCGCCTTCGACGGCGGTGGAACCGATACCGAGTTCACGCTCGAGGCGCTCGAAGAGTTGGTCGACCACATCTTCGAACTCCTCCGACACCACGAGTTCGTTCTCCACCCACGCATGGGCGATGTCGGCGTTGGCGAGCAACGCGGTGAGTTCGGCCTGCTGATCGGAAGTCCACGACGACAGGTCGTAGTAGACGTTCGGCGCATCCGGATCGAGCGGGTTCCAATCGGTCACGACGACGACGCTACCGGTCGGTTCCGGAGGTGACCAGACAGGAAGCGCTCCATGGCGTGGTATTCGTCTCGCTTGGCATCGAGTCCGCGGAAACCGTGACCCTCCCCTGCGAACTCGATGTATTCCACGACACCACCGGCATTCTGCAGTGCCGCCACGAGTCGCCGACTTTGTTCCACCGACACCACCGGATCGGAGTCGCCGTGCAACAAGAGAATCGGTGTCCGTGCGAGTTCGTTCGCCCGGTGCATGGGTGAGCGGTCGCGCGACCGCTCGGCGGTCTCGGCCTCGGATCCCATCAGTGTGCGGTTGTAGTGCGCCTCGAAGCGGTGCGTCGCACCGTCGAGCGCGGCGATGTCGGCCACCGGATACGACACGAGACACGCGGCCACGAGTGTCGGCGCCGAGGCCGCGACGTTCAGCGCGGTCAGACCTCCCGCCGACGCACCGACCACCGCCGTGGCGTCGGGCGCGAAACCGAAGGTCTGCTGAACCTCGCCGAGGATCTCGACGACGTCGTGAGAGTCGAGCGCACCCCACTCACCGCGTAGCGCAGTGGTGAACGGCCGTCCGTGCCCGGTGCTCCCCCGGTGATCGGGCACGAGGATCGAGTAGCCACGACTGATCCAGTAGTTGAAGCGCGGTTGGAACGACACCGAAGTCTGATCGGTCGGTCCGCCGTGCACCCAGCACAGGAGTTTGCGTGACTCGATGTGCGACTCGACCGGTGATTCGAAGAGCCGCGCGAACAACGTGGCGCCGTCGGTGGAAGTCACGCGCACGAGTCGGGGCTCGACGAGCGACCAGTGATCGGTCCATTCCGAACTCGACGACACCAACAACGAACGACGCGTCCATTCGTCGCCCGACGTGTCGTAGACGACGATCTGCGTCGGGGTCTTGCCCCCGGTGCGTAGCGCGCACAGGCGATCGCCGACCCAACTCAGTTGCCCGTGCACGGCCTTGGCGCGTTCCACCACCCGACCGCTCGCGAGGTCATACGTGCACAACCGGCCGAAGCCTTCTTCATTGCGGGTGAAGGCGATCAATCTTCCGTCCGGACTCCAGCACCACGAGCGCTGCCGCTCACCCCACTGCGGACCACCATGTTCGGCAACCTCCCCGACCCGGAGACCCGATCCCACCACGACGTTCAGCCAGCCCGAGGCGTCGTCGAGCCAGGCGAACTCCGCACCACCCGGGGCGAGTCGCCACTGCTGGATCTGCCGTTGCGGCGCGGCCATCACCACTCCGTCGGCCGACACGATCGCGCTCTCGTCCCACGGCATGTGCGGAACCCGCCACGCCTGCCAGACCGGACGGCCGTTCCACCACACCGGGTCGATCACGAATTCGAAGTCTCCCCGATCGACGCGCTCGGCTGCACCTGAACCTTCGATGGCGATCACGCGTATCTCGGCCTGATCGACGACGAAGGCCACCTTCGCGCCATCGGGCGACACGCACGGCGACGACGCCACCCGATCGGTGTCGGAATGAATCACCCGCGACTCACCGCTGCGCCGGAGAACACGCAAGGCCCCGTCACGATCGATCACGACCCAACCCGACGAATCGGCCAACCAGTCGAAGGTGCCACCACCCATGCCGCGCACCGACCGCACCGCGAAGTCGGCCGGGTCGAGCCATTCGGTGTCGTCGACGGCGGTCACCAGTAATCGGCTTTCGGGCGAGTCGGCGTTCCGTCCGGAAACGATCGCCGCCACCCATCGCCCGTCGGGACTGAGTCGGGGTTCACCGACTTCGGGCCCCGCCACCACGGCCTCGAAATCGACCGCGGAATGCGGGGTGGATTCGGTCACGAACCGAGCGTAGGACACCTCCGGGTCGACACCCATGGGTCATGGGGTCAGACGACTACGGTGTGATCCATGCCCGAAAAGCCGTCACGAAATCTGGCGATGGAACTCGTCCGCGTCACCGAATCGGCCGCCATGGCCGCCGCCCGTTGGGTGGGTCGTGGCGACAAGAACGGTGTCGACGGGGCCGCCGTCGACGCCATGCGCACCGTCCTCGCTTCGGTCCCGATGGACGGCCTCGTCGTGATCGGCGAAGGTGAGAAGGACGACGCGCCGATGCTCTTCAACGGCGAGATCGTGGGCGACGGTTCCAGCACCAAGACCGACGTCGCCGTCGATCCGATCGATGGCACCACGCTCACCGCGCTCGGTCGCGGTAATGCGCTGTCGGTGATCGCGGTCTCCGAGCGCGGCACCATGTTCAACCCGGGTCCGTGCATGTACATGGAGAAGATCGCGGTCGGGCCGTCGGCCGTGGGCCACATCGACATCACGGCCACGCCCTCGCAGAACCTGAAGTGGATCGCCAAGGCCAAGGGTGAGAGCGTGCGCGACCTCACCGTCGTGATCCTCGATCGCGAACGCCACACCGGAATCATCGACGAGATCCGCAGCACCGGTGCCCGTATCAAGCTCATCGGCGACGGTGACATTTTCGGTGCCCTCGCCGCCGCCTGGCCCGAGGCCGGGGTCGACGTGTTGTTCGGTATCGGTGGCACCCCCGAAGGTGTGATCGCCGCCGCCGCGCTCAAGTGCATGGGCGGTGAGATCCAGGGTCGGCTCTGGCCGCGCAACGACGCCGAGAAGTCGGCCGCCCTCGCCGCCGGCTACGACCTCGATCGGGTGCTCACGACCGACGATCTCGTGCAAGGCGACAACTGTTTCTTCGCGGCCACCGGCGTGACCGACGGTGAACTACTGAAGGGCGTCCGCTTCCATCCGGGCGGTGCATCCACGGCGAGTCTCGTGATGCGTTCGCATTCGGGAACGGTGCGCTTCATCGAGGCGCGTCATCGTCTCGACAAACTCGGTGAATTCGCGTCCGTCGACTATGCCTGATTTCTTGGGCCTGATTTCTTGGGCCTGATTTCTTGGGCCTGATCATTCGGGCCTGATCATTCGGGCCTGATCGAGACGCACAAAATGAATCGGGCGTGGCCCGTAGGCCACGCCCGATCAGTTCACCGATTGCGGTGGGTCACATCATTCCGGGCATTCCGCCCATGCCACCCATTCCGCCGCCACCACCGGCCGGCATGGCCGGCCGCTTCTCGGGCTTGTCAGCCACGAGACATTCGGTGGTGAGAACCAAGGCGGCGATCGACGCGGCGTTCTGCAACGCCGCGCGAGTCACCTTGGCCGGGTCGATGATGCCGGCCTTCACGAGGTCGATGTACTCCCCCGTGGCGGCGTTGAGTCCGACCGAACCCTTCTCGCTCTCCACACGCTGAACGACGAGGGCACCCTCGAGTCCGGCGTTGTCGGCGATGTTGCGGGCCGGCGCCTCGAGCGAATCCCACACCGTGCGGGCACCCGTGGCTTCGTCACCGCTCAAGGTGTCGAGAACCTTCTTGACCGACGCGCGGGCCCGCAGGAGTGCGGTTCCGCCACCCGGCACGACGCCCTCTTCGATCGCCGCGCGAGTGGCCGAGACGGCGTCCTCGATGCGGTGCTTCTTCTCCTTGAGTTCCACTTCGGTGGCGGCACCGACCTTGATCACGGCCACACCGCCGGCCAACTTGGCCAGACGCTCTTGCAGCTTCTCGCGATCCCAGTCGGAGTCGGTGTTCTCGATCTCGGCCTTGATCTGGTTGATGCGGCCCTCGACGTCGGCGCGGTCACCGGCGCCGTCGACGATGGTCGTCTCGTCCTTGGTCACGATGATGCGCTTGGCGCGTCCGAGGAGATCGAGGGTGACGTTCTCGAGCTTGAGACCGACTTCCTCGCTCACGACCTGACCGCCAGTGAGCACGGCCATGTCCTGCAGCATCGCCTTGCGACGATCACCGAAACCGGGCGCCTTCACAGCGACCGAGTTGAAGGTGCCACGGATCTTGTTGACCACGAGGGTTGCCAGCGCTTCACCTTCGATGTCTTCGGCGATGATCACGAGCGGCTTACCCGACTTCATGACGGCTTCGAGAGTGGGCAGGATCGCCTGAACGGTCGAGATCTTCGAGCCGTACAGAAGGATGTACGGATCCTCGAGAACGGCTTCCTGACGCTCGGCGTCGGTCACGAAGTACGGCGAGAGGTAGCCCTTGTCGAAGAGCATGCCCTCGGTGAAATCGAGTTCGATTCCGAAGGTGTTGCTCTCTTCGACGGTCACCACACCGTCCTTACCGACCTTGTCGATCGCATCGGCGATGACGCCGCCGATCGCCGCATCGGCCGCCGAGATGGTGGCGACGCTGGCGATCTCGGACTTGTCCTCGACCTTCTTGGCGAGCGACTTGATCGACTCGACCGCCGCAGCGACGGCCTTCTCGATGCCCTTCTTCAGGCCCATCGGATTGGCACCGGCGGTCACGTTGCGCAGACCGTTCGACACCATCGACTGAGCGAGAACGGTTGCGGTGGTGGTTCCGTCACCGGCGACGTCGTTCGTCTTGGTGGCGACTTCCTTCACCAACTGCGCGCCCATGTTCTCGAAGGGATCCTCGAGTTCGACTTCCTTGGCGATCGACACACCGTCGTTGGTGATGGTCGGCGCGCCGAACTTCTTGTCGAGGACGACGTTGCGGCCCTTGGGGCCGAGGGTCACGCGGACGGCATCGGCGAGCTTGTTGACACCCGCTTCGAGTGCGCGACGCGCTTCCTCATCGAACTTCAGTTGCTTGGCCATGGGTCAGCGACTCACTTCGCGACGATGGCGAGGACGTCGCGGCTGGTCAGGATCAGGAGATCCTCACCCTGCACGCTGACTTCGGTTCCGCCGTACTTGGAGTAAAGAACCGTGTCGCCGACCTTGACGTCGAGAGCGAAGTGCTTGCCCTCGTCGTCGCTCCAGCGACCCGGGCCGACAGCGAGGACGGTGCCCTGCTGCGGCTTCTCCTTGGCGGTGTCGGGGATCACGAGACCCGACGCGGTGCGCTCCTCGGCCTCGTTGGGCCGGACGACGATGCGGTCGTCGAGGGGCTTGAGATTCATGATGGGAGCCTCCGTTGACTGAGAGTTGACTGAGTGTCAGGTGGTTATGGCACTCCGCCCGGGGCGTTAGCACTCGGGCGAAGCGAGTGCCAAGGCTACGGGCGAGTCCGGGGGGTTAGCAACCGGAGGACGAGAGTGCTAACGGGAAAGTCGGACCCCGAGGCCGGCGGCGATGTCGGTCAGGCGCTCGAGGGGCAACCCGATGATCCCGCTCACCTCACCCTCGATCCGATCCACGAAATCCTTGGCCCCGCCCTGGATGGCGTAGGCCCCGGCCTTGTCGAGGGGCTCACCGGTGGCCACGTAGGCCTCGATCTCGGCCGTCGAGAGCGACCGGAACCAGACCCGGGCCGAGACGACCTCCACGTGGCCCTCCCAGTCGGTGCTCCGGCACCCCGGGACGGCAGCGGCCACGGCGAGTCCGGTGTGCACGCGGTGCTCGCGCCCGCTCAGCCGACCGAGCATGGCCACGGCGTCGGCGGCATCGGTGGGCTTGGCCAGGATCATGCCCTCGACCTCCACGGTCGTGTCGGCGGCCACCACCAGCGTGCCGACCGCGGCCGAACCGAGGTTGCTCCGGACCGCTTCGAGTTTGGAGGCGGCCACCCGTCGCACGTAGTCGATCGCTCCCTCGGCGGGATGCACCGACTCGTCGACGTCGGGAACCACGACGCGCGGCTCCACACCGATGGCTCGCAAGAGATCGAGTCGGCGCGGCGAACCCGAAGCGAGGATCACGTTCATCTCAGCCACCAGAAAGGGCCATCACGTCGTTGTCGTCGGGAACGCACATGTCGTCCAGCCGATCGAGGAAACCATCGGGCAACACCACACGAATCGGTCCGTTCGTCTTGCCGCGCCGAATGCGCTCTCCTCCGTCGACCACCGCGAGGTCGGGACCGTGCTCGCGCATCAGTTCGGCGAGCAAAGCGTCGACATCGTCGATCGTCGCCGTCATGGCGAGGCGCGAACGGATCTCACCACCCACCGGGAAACCCGTGAGGTACCACGACGTGTGCTTGCGGAAATCGCGCACTCCCCGATCCACACCCGTTGCATCGGTACCGAAATGGGCCGACAACAGACGAACGTGTTCGGCCATCACCGACACCACATCACCGAGCCGACGCGGTGCGGGCACGTCGTCGCCCCGGAATGCCGCCACGAGATCGCCGAACAACCACGGGCGACCCAGGCAGCCCCGACCCACGACCACACCGTCACAACCGGTGGCCTGCATCATGCGCAATGCATCGTCGGCGGTCCAGATGTCGCCGTTGCCGAGCACGGGAATCGACGCGACCGTTTGTTTCAGCGTGGCGATGGCTTCCCATCGCGCCTCACCCGAGTAGTGCTGTTCGGCCGTGCGTGCATGCAGCGCGATCGCCGCCATGCCTTCACCCTCGGCGATACGACCGGTCTCCAGATACGTGATGATCGAATCGTCGATTCCCATGCGGAACTTCGCAGTCACCGGAATGCCGAAGGGTGCGGCCGCGGTGGCCGCGGCGCGCATGATGGCCCGCAGCAGATTGGGTTTGGCCGGTACCGCGGCGCCACCACCCTTGCGCGTGACTTTCTGGGCCGGACAGCCGAAGTTCATGTCGATGTGATCGACCGCACCGGCTTCGCCCAGACGTTTCACCGCAGCGGCGATCATCGTCGGGTCGCTGCCGTACAGCTGCAGACTCCGTGGCGACTCATCGGGGGCGAAGGTCGTCATGCGTTCGGTCTTGGCGTTGCCGTGCACGAGGGCGGTGGCCATCACCATCTCGTTCACGTACAACAGACCGGGCGCGAATCGCCGACACAGTGTGCGGAACGGCGCGTTCGTCACACCGGCCATCGGCGCGAGGACGATCGGCGACGGCAACGTGAGCGGACCGATGCGGAGCTCGGAAGTGTTCACGACGCCTCGAATCGGATGCGCAGATTCGGATGAGCACCGGAGTCGAGGGGCGTGGGTCCGTCCGATCGGAGTCGGTGCCACGCGGCCGCACCGATCATGGCGGCGTTGTCGGTGCACATCGCCCGACTCGGCAACAACACGCGTCGGCCGTCGGCGGCGGCCATGGCCGAGAAGCGTTCGCGCAGCAGCGAGTTGGCGGCCACTCCTCCACCGAGGACCACACCCTTGGCGCCCACGGCATCGGCGGCGCGGCGGGCCTTGCCCACCAGAACGTCGACGACCGCCTCTTGGAACGAAGCCGCTACATCGGCCGTGCGCACCGAAGGATTCTTGCGAACGTGGTTCATGACCGACGTCTTCAATCCGCTGAAACTGAAGTCGAGTCCGTCGTGCATCATGGCCCGCGGGAAGTCGATCGCCCGCGGATCACCCTCACGCGCGAGTCGATCGATGGCCGGGCCGCCCGGATAACCGAGACCGAGGAATCGTGCGACCTTGTCGAAGGCCTCACCGGCAGCGTCGTCGATGGTCTGTCCGAGGAGGCGGTACTCACCCGGCGCGCGCATCTCGATGAGCATCGTGTGTCCACCGGACACGAGCAGCACCACGACCGGGAGTTCGAGGTTCGGATCGTCGAGGAGCCCGGCGTAGAGGTGCGCCTCGAGATGGTTCACCCCCACGAAGGGAACCTCCCACGTGTAGGCAAGAGCCTTCGCGTGTGCGACACCCACCAACAACGCGCCGATCAGACCCGGACCCACGGTGGCGGCCACCGCGTCGATGCGCGATGCGTCGACCTTCGCCTCGGCCATGGCCTGGGCGACGACCGGTGTGAGCAGATCGAGATGGGCTCGACTCGCGATCTCGGGAACCACACCACCGAACACCGCATGGAGATCGATCTGGCTCGACACGACGTTCGACAGCACATCGGTGCCACCCATCACCACCGATGCCGCGGTTTCGTCGCAGCTCGTCTCGATGGCGAGGATCACCGTGGATTCGTCGATCGACGGAGAGTTCAGGCGTCGGCCGTCTGCCACGAGCCACCTCCCGCTTCGATTCGATCGGCGATACGCGCGAGACGCTCGCGGTAATCAGCGCTCTGGATGTCGTGCGCCCACATCACGAGTGCGTCCTCGGTGTTCTCGTAGTAACGCTGACGCACACCCGCCGGCGCGAATCCGAATTCGCGATACAAACCCTGCGCGGCCACGTTGCTCACCCGAACTTCAAGGGTCAGAGCCTGACAGCCACGCTCGATGGCCTCAGTGGCCAGATGAACCAGCAGGAGACGAGCCAGACCACGACGCTGGAAAGCCGGATCGATGGCGATGTTGGTGATGTGGGCCTCGTCGGCCACGAACATGAGGCCCGCGTAGCCGAGGAGTTCTCCCTCGCCCATGAGCACCACGTAGTAGCGCTCACCTTTGGCCACCAGATCGATCTCGCTCTGGAACACGCCCGGTGACCACGGCTTCACGTGCACCGCGCGCTCGATCGGCTGCACGCGCTTGACGTGTCGTCGCCGCATGGGCTCGATGGTCAGACCCGACATCATGCGCGGTCCGCTCTCGTGGTCCAGTTGATCTCGGCATCGGGCTGCCGGAGGTAGAACGCCTCCACCCGATCGGCCGCGATCCAGTCCTCGCGCAGACTCCGTCGGTGCGCGAACCGCACGAGGGTGTCGGCCGACGGATGATCGAACATCTCGGCGGCGATCTCGACCCGATGATCGGCGGCCAGCGTCTCCTGATACCGACGCGCACCGTCACCCACCGCCACGACCGATTGACCGCGTTCGATGACGGCGGCCACGACCGCGTCGATCGGTGCGCACGACGGAGTCGCCACCGCACGCACGGCCGTGTCGTCGCCGCGATACATCGAGAAGAAGACTTCACCCTTGCGGGCGTCGACCACCGGCACCACCACGCGGTCGTCTTCGGCCACCGCGAGGGCGAGGAGTTCGAGACTCGTGGCCGTGATGACCGGAACTTCGAGCGCCGCGGCCATGGCCTTGGCCGTCGCGATACCCACGCGCATGCCGGTGAAGAGTCCGGGCCCGACATCGACGGCGATGGCGCCGATCTCGGCCAGGGTCACGTCGGCCTCACGACACACGAACTCGATCGCCGGTACGAGGGTCTCAGCGTGACGTCGGCCGCGGGTGATCTGGAACGACGCGACGACTCCGTCGTGTCCACCGATCGACACCCCGACGCGCTCGGTGGCGGTCTCGATTCCGAGGATCAGCACGACGTCACGAACCGATCGCCGCTTCGAGTTTGGCCCAGCGTGTCTCCCAACGCCGACCGACCGACCGGATGGTGATCCGACGCGCGTCGTCGGAGTCATCGGTTCGTTCGATGAGGATCGCGAGATGATCACCGAACGTCTCGGCCAGGACGTCGCCCCACTCGACGAGCAAGATGCCCCGACCCTCGGTCAACTCGTCGAGTCCGAGGTCGTCGACCTCACTCCGTCGATCGAGGCGATACAGATCGGCGTGATGCAGGACCACGCGACCCGTGTCGTAGGTGTGCACCACGGTGAAGGTGGGCGAGGTGATCGGCTCGGTGATACCGAGCGCCCGCCCGAAACCCTGGGCGAAGGCGGTCTTGCCGGCTCCCATGTCGCCGGCGAGGAGGATGACGTCACCGACCTTGGCGAGTCCGGCGATGGCCGCGGCCACGGCGTGCGTCTCGGCCAACGAGCGCACGGTCCGTGAAATCACAGCGAAATGCTACCGAGCAGGTCTTGGCCGCCCTGTGGGTCGGCGCGAGTCGGAGACTAAGGTCGCCCGCATGAGCAACAAGATGTGTCAAGACCGAGTCTGCGTGATCACCGGTGCCGGTCGAGGTATCGGACGCGAGTACGCCCTCATGCTCGCCGCCGAGGGAGCCAAGGTCGTGGTGAACGACTTCGGTGGTTCGCGCGACGGTTCGGGTGGCGGCGGAAGCAACCCGGCCCAGGACGTCGTCGACGAGATCAAGGCGGCTGGCGGACAAGCCGTCGCCCATCTCGGTGACGCCAGTTCGCTCAGCGACGCGAAGGCCATGCTCGATCTCGCCATCAATACCTTCGGTGGACTCGACGTCGTCGTCAACAACGCCGGCATCCTGCGCGACCGCATGTTGTTCTCGATGGCCGAAGAAGAGTGGGACGCGGTCATCAAGGTTCACCTCAAGGGAACCTGGGCCTCGAGCCGGATCGCCGCCGAGTACTGGCGCAATCGCTCGAAGGAAGGCTTGAAGAACGACGCCCGTCTCATCAACACCACGTCGGTGTCGGGTATCTACGGCAATCCCGGCCAGACCAACTACGGCGCGGCCAAGGCCGGTATCGCCACCTTCACCCTCATCGCCGCCGAAGAACTCGCTCGCTACGGCGTCACGTGCAACGCGGTCGCTCCCGGTGCCCTCACGCGTCTGACCGAGGATCTCGGTATGCCGCCCGAGATGCTCGAGCGCTTCGGTCCCGAATGGGTCGCTCCGGTGATCACGTGGCTCGCCTCGTCGCAGTCGGCCGACGTCACCGGACAGGTGATCGAATCGAACGGTCAGCTGCTCGGCATCGCCCAGGGCTGGATCCGCGGACCGCACACCACCAACCCGCCGCTCGACCCGCACGAGATGGACGCGGCGATCCGGCCGCTCCTCGCCCGGGCCACGCCGCGGACGAAGATGTCCGACATCAACTGATCAGTCGATCACCACGCGCGGCAGTCGCGCACTCAGACCACAGGCGACTTCGTAGCCGATCGTCCCGAGGAGCCCGCCCCATTCGTTGGCGGTGATCTGGTCGTTGCCCTGCGCTCCGATGAGCACCACTTCGTCGCCCGCTGCGACGTCGTCGTCGCCGCAGTCGACCATCAACTGATCCATGGTGACCACGCCGACGATCGGTCGGCGCACTCCGCGGATGAGAACTTCGCCACCGACCAGACCGAGTTGACGCGGCACGCCGTCGGCGTAACCGATGGGGATCGTCGCGACGTTCGCGGGCCGAGTGAAGCGATGGCGCAAGCCGTACGACACGCCTTCACCGGCCGCGACCCGTTTCATGAACGACACGCGACTGCGTAAGGCCATGGCTGGTTGCAGATCGGCACACAGGTCGGTCATCGAGACGTCAGGCGCGATGCCGTACAGCGCGATGCCGACGCGAACCATGTCGCGCCGCGCACGGGGGTGGGCGATGGCCCCAGCCGAATTGGCGACGTGCACCCAGCCCGGATCGATACCGGCGCGCTGCAGATCGGCGAGCGCGCGGTCGAACAGGTCGATCTGATGGTCGGTGAACGTCGGATCGGGTTGATCGGCGGTGGCGAGGTGGGTGAACACCCCACCGAGCGAGAGTTGCGGCGATCGGGCCACGATCCGACCGGCGAGTTCCACGATCGAGTCGGGCGCGGCACCCACGCGATGCATCCCGGTGTCGATCTTCAGGTGCACTTCGTGGGCGATCACGTCGTGTCGCCGCGCGGCCTCGGCGAGTGCATCGATGTAGCGAATCGAATACGCGGTCGGGATCAGACCATGCGCCAGTAGTTCGTCGAGCTGGTCGAGTGGTTGCTCCGACAACACCAGAATCGGATTCTCGATACCGGCCCGCCGCAACTCCACACCTTCTTGCACCAAGGCCACGCACAGACCGTCGGCCCCGGCGGCCAAGGCGGCTTCGGCCACGGTCACCGCGCCGTGGCCGTAACCGTTGGCCTTCACGACCGCCAACAACCGCGAGTCACCGACCATCCGCTTCAGGGTCCGGGTGTTGTGGCGAATCGCGGCGCGATTCACCTCCACCCACGAAGCACGTTGCGCGCTCAACGTCGCATCCCTTCGAGATCGCCGAGGACGGCCGGCAGAAGGGTCGGAATGTCGCCGGCGACGAGTCCGACCGGAGCACCACGGTTCGCCGCCGCCGCGTGCAACCATGCGCCCGCCGTAGCCGCACGGAACGGATCGAGTCCGCGGGCGATCAACGCGCCCACGATGCCGGCGAGCACGTCACCACTACCCGCGGTGGCGAGACGTTCGTCGGCGTTGTCGGTCACGAACACACGCCCATCGGGGGCGGCCACGATCGTGCGCGGCCCCTTGAGCAGACACACCGCGCGCGCCCGCGCCGCCCACGAGCGCACCGACTCGATCCGGTCGGGCGAAGGCAATCCGCCGTTGAGACGAGTGAACTCGCCGTCGTGGGGCGTGACGACGGTCGGTGCGGGCCGCGACGAGAGAAGTCGGATCGCCTGCTCACCTTCGCCGAGCGCCCACAATCCATCACCGTCGACGACCGTCGGCACCACAGTGTTGTTGACCACGGTCGCCGTCTCGCGCACCGTGGAAACCTCACGTCCGAGTCCGGGCCCCACCACCACGGCGCGGAAACGTTCGGCCACCGTGGTTTCGATGTCGGCCGCCCAACCGAGGAGCGGAAGCGAACAGCGCACGACTTCGGTGGGCGCACCGCGATCGGAAGTGGTGCCCGGAACGGCGAGGTGCACGATGCCGGCCCCGGTACGCAGCGCGCCGAGTGACGCGAGTTGGGCCGCACCGAGCATGCCTGGACTACCGGCCAACACGAACACCCCCGCCCGCCACTTGTGAGCGTCGTTCGCTCGGGGTTCGATCCACTGGGCGATGTCGTCGGCCTCGGGAACGAAAACCTCGGCCGCCGAGGTTGCGTCGAGCCCGATGTCGGCGATCACGATGCGCCCGGCCGCGCGCGCACCATCGGCGAGCAACAGACCCGGCTTCAGAGCAGCGAAGGTGACCGTGGCGACCGCGGGC
>Ga0255084_1000055_pt1 | contig 21813 bp, 15 predicted proteins | sample Colum_Cont_RepA__FD_188433 | JGI IMG/M metagenome (GOLD analysis project Ga0255084, IMG submission 188433) | Freshwater microbial communities from Columbia River, Oregon, United States - Colum_Cont_RepA_8d | ecosystem: Environmental > Aquatic > Freshwater > River | place: USA: Oregon | collected... | reverse complement strand
CCAAGAGCCAGGAATCGAGCAAGGGTGGCGAGATGGTCGTGAACGACGTGCTCGCCTTGCGCGGTTTCGGCACGACCGATCTCGCCGGTGCGTTACGCGCCGCCGGCGACCAACTTTCGCGATCGCGAGCCGGACGGCGCATCACCATAGTGCTCAGCGATTGTCGGGCCAACGTGGAAGGTGACGTGGAAGCGGCGGCGCGGTCGCTCGACGAAGTGGTGATCGTCGCGCCGGCCGGGGACGATCTGGAGGCGCGAGCACTCGCATCACGCATCGGTGCGCGCATCACGACGGTGGAGGGTCCGAGCGACGTGCCCGCTGCGATTCAGACGGTGCTGGGCGACTAGCGACAGGCCGGATCGTCGGTCGGCAGAATGCCGATCTCGTCGGACGCCACGTAGACCGGCGGGAGACTCGATGTCGACGACGTGCTCGCGGCAACGGTCGAGGCCACCGAGGTCGTCGAAGATCCCGACACCGTGGTCGTGGTCTTGTTGCGCGGGGTCGTGGTGGACGTGGTGGACGTCTCGACCTGCAGGAGCTGCTCGGGGGCATCGACGAGTCGGGCCTGACCCTGGAACACCGAGAGAACGGCCTTCATGTTGTCGGACGTGAGTTTGGGCTCGATCACCGACTGACCGTTGATCATCTTGCCCACGCCCTCGATTTGGTACGTCTTCATGGTGGCCGGGTCGAGATCGCGCATGGCTTGCGCGAGTTCGAGCAGACGACCCGGAGTGAGTTGGTCGTCGAGGATCACGTACTGCAACGCCGCATCGATGAGTTGCTTGGCCACGGTCGGATTGCCGGCTCCCTTGTCGAGGGCCTTCTGCAGTGCACGGCGCAGGAAGTCCTGCTGACGCGAGATACGACCGCGATCGGAGGCTGGGTCTTCCTTCCACGACTTCGACTTGCTGTCGTAGTAGTGGAGTTTGCGCGAGCGCACGTAGGCGAGGCCTTCCTCGCCGCCGAAGGTGTGACAACCCGGATTTTCGATCAGCAGATTCGTGTTGCGGTCGCGGATGGGGGTGGCGAACGGAACCCGCACGCCACCGACCGCATCGACGATCTGCTTGAACGCACAGAAGTCGACGTTCACGTAATGATCGACCGGGATCTTGAAGTTGTCCCAGATGGTCAGCACGAGGGTGTTGGGATCGTCGCGGTTGAACGCACTGTTGATGCGACTGCGCGAGGTCTTGCCGTTGATCTTCACCCAGAGGTCGCGCGGGAACGAGAGAACGGCGGCGGCGTTGGTGGTGGGATCGAGCCGCAGGATCATGATCGTGTCGGCACGCTCACCGAGTCCACTGCGGTTGCCGAAGGCCGCGGCATACGGTGAGTCGGCGTCGACGCAGGCGCCGTTGTCGCTACCGGTGATGAGGAAGTTGCGCGCCGTCATGTCGACCGGACCGGCCACGAGGGTTTCATCGGGACTCGAATCGGGGGTGATGCCCGGAACGGTCGAGCCCGGCACTGTGAGTTTGGTGACGTTGGCGAGGCTGACGACCTTGCGATCGTTGGCTTTCTCGCTGCCGTAATACAACACACCGGCGGCGACGAAGCACGACATGATGACCACGAGGTTCACCACGAGAACCAGACGTTGGGGCCAGGTGCGGCGTCGACGGGCGGGGGAGTCGCTCACAGACTGCTCAAACTACCGGTACGAATGTGACGGGGGAGATCAGGCGGTCGGCTCGTCGTCGGCGAGAGTCGTGATCACTGATGGTGCGCTCGCACTCTCATCAGCGGTGAACGACCACTCACGCACACTGCCGGCATCGGAGAGGTCGGGCTGGGCGGTCCGGATCGCATCGATGTGCGCGGCGGTGGCGGTGACTTTCGCTTCGGCCACGACGGTCTTCTGCGAGCGCTTGGCTTCGGTCTTGCTGCGGCGGATCTGCGCGAGCACTTCGCCGATCGCATCGATCGTCGTTGCATCACCGACTTCGCCGAGTTCGGTGCGTCGGGGCCACGACGAGCGATGCACCGATCCGCTCTGCCACCAACTCCACACCTCTTCGGTGGCGAAGGGGATGAACGGCGCGAGCAAACGCTGCAAGGCCGAGAGCGCGAGGCGCAGTGCGGCCTGGGCCGAAGCCGCACCGTCGTCGCCCTGTGCACCGTAGGCCCGACCCTTCACGAGCTCGACGTAGTCGTCGCAGAACCACCAGAAGAGCGACTCGGTGCGCTCGAGGGCGCGCGCGTAGTCGTAGGCCTCGAACGCAGCGGTGGCCTCGTCGACCGTTTCGGCGACCCGCGCGAGCATGGCGCGGTCGAGATCGGAGGTGGGGCGGGCACCGGCCGGCGGCTCACCGAACGACAACACGAACTTGCTCGCGTTGAGCAACTTGGTGGCCAACTTGCGGCCCACCTTCATCTGCTCTTCGCTGAACGCGGTGTCGACTCCCGGTCGGGCCGATGCGGCCCAGTAGCGCACGGCATCCGAGCCGAACTTGTCGAACAGATCGAGCGGCGTGACGACGTTGCCCTTCGACTTCGACATCTTCTTGCGATCGGGATCGAGGATCCAGCCCGAGAGCGCCGTGTTGGTCCAGGGGAGCGAATCGTGTTCGAAGTTCGAGCGCACCACGGTGCTGAAGAGCCACGTACGGATGATGTCGTGACCCTGCGGCCGCAGATCCATCGGGAACACGCGCGCCATGAGATCGCCGGCTTCACCCCACCGCGCTGCGATCTGCGGCGACAGCGACGACGTGGCCCACGTGTCCATGACGTCGGGATCGCCGATGAATCCGTTGGGTGCTCCACGTTGGTCGGCTGAGTAGCCGGGCGGAACGTCGGACGACGGATCGATCGGCAACGAATCTTCGGTCGGGATGATGGGGTGGTCGTAGTCGGTCTCACCCGCGGCGTCGACCGGATACCACACCGGCACCGGCACACCGAAGTAACGCTGACGACTGATGAGCCAGTCGCCGTTGAGCCCCTCGACCCAGTTCGAGTAGCGGTGGCGCATGTGGTCGGGGTGCCACGCGAGTTCTCCGCCACGCGCGAGCAACCGTGTGCGCAGATCGTGGTCGCGACCACCGTTGCGGATGTACCACTGGCGGCTCGTCACGATCTCGAGTGGGCGGTCGCCCTTCTCGAAGAACTTCACCGGATGGGTGATGGGTCGCGGTTCGCCGAGCATCGCCCCCGTCGCGCGCAGTGCCTCGACCACCTTGGTCTGCGCCTGATTCACGTACAGCCCGGCGATCTCGCTGTACGCCGCGAGCCCGGAGGGGGAATCGAGGCCGGGCGGCGGGGTAGCGATGATGCGTCCGTCGCGCCCGATGATCGCGCGGGTGGGCAGATCGAGTTCACGCCACCACGTCACGTCGGTGACGTCACCGAACGTGCAGATCATGGCGATGCCGGTGCCCTTGTCGGGTTGGGCGAGCGAATGGGCCAACACCGGCACCTCGACGCCGTAGAGCGGGGTGCGGACCTTCTGGCCGAAGATCGGCTGGTAGCGCTCGTCGTCGGGATGCGCCACGAGGGCCACACACGCCGCGATCAGTACCGGACGTGTGGTGTCGATCACCACGGTGCCCGAACCGTCGACGCGCTCGAAGGCCACTTGGTGATACGCACCCGGTCGTTCGCGATCCTCGAGTTCGGCTTGGGCCACGGCGGTCTTGAAGTCGACGTCCCACAACGTGGGCGCTTCTTGGGTGTAGGCCTCGCCGCGAGCAAGGTTCCGCAGGAACGCCTTCTGGCTCACGCGTCGACTGCGCTCGTCGATCGTGGCGTACAGGTACGACCAATCGACCGACAGACCGAGACGCCGGAAGAGATCCTCGAACACCTTCTCGTCCTCGTGCGTGAGTTCCTCGCACAACTCGATGAAGTTCGGACGCGAAATGGAGATCGCCTGGTGGTCCTTGGGCGGGTCGCCACGGAAGGGGGGCTGGAACCCGGGCTGATACGGAACGCTCGGGTCGCAACGAACGCCGAAGAAGTTCTGGACGCGACGCTCGGTGGGCAGACCGTTGTCGTCCCAGCCCATCGGATAGAAGACCGACTTGCCGCACATGCGGTGGAAGCGGGCGAGGGTGTCGGTGTGCGTGTAGGAGAACACGTGGCCCATGTGGAGCGAGCCACTCACCGTGGGCGGCGGGGTGTCGATCGCGTACACAGCCGAACGCGACGCCGAATCATCGAAGCGATAGGTGCCGGCGGACTCCCAGGTCTGGATCCACTGACCCTCGATGCCTTCGAGTGAGGGCTTCTCGGGGATTCCTGCCATGGGTCGCAAGGCTAGGCGAGCGTAGGCTGAACACCGATGTTCCGGCTCTACGACACGGCCACCTCGGAGGTGCGCGAACTTCGACTTCGCACCCCGGGTCGCGTCGGGATCTACCTCTGCGGACCCACGGTGTACGGGCCGCCGCACCTCGGTCATGGTCGGGCGACTCTCGTCTACGACATCCTGCGCCGGTACCTCACGTGGTCGGGGCTCGAGGTCACCTTGGTGTCGAACATCACCGACATCGACGACAAGATCATCGATCGCGCCAATCGAGAAGGTCGGCCGTGGCAGGACATCACCCACAAGTGCGAGACGGTCTGGTTCGACGCCATGAGCCGACTCAACGTGGAGCGTCCCACTCTCGTTCCGCACGCCACCGAGTACGTGGAACAGATGGTCGGGATGATCGCCGAACTCGTCGACCGCGGCCGGGCCTACGCCACCGCCGACGGCGTGTATCTGAGCGTCACCTCGGTGGACGATTACGGACTTCTCGCGCACCAGAGTCTCGACGACATGTTGTCGGGTGGCGGTGACCGCGAAGTGTTCGGTGCCGAGAACAAGAACCATCCGGCCGACTTCGCGCTCTGGAAATTCTCCAAACCCGGCGAACCGTCGTGGCCGTCACCGTGGGGTGACGGACGTCCGGGTTGGCACAGCGAGTGCGTGGTGATGAGCCTCGAGCTCCTCGGCGACGGTTTCGACCTCCATTGCGGTGGCATGGACCTGAAGTTCCCGCACCACGAGAACGAACGCGCCCAGGCCGTGGCCCTCGGTCGTGAATTCGCGCGCCACTGGATGCACAACGGATTCGTGGTCGACACCGAGGGCGAGAAGATGTCGAAGAGTCTCGGCAACGTGGCCAACCTTCTCGATCTCGTGGAGCACTACGACCCGCGCGCCTATCGCCTCGTACTTCTGCAGAGCCATTACCGCAGCCCGGTGCGCGTGGGTCAGGACAACATTGACGCGGCCGTCACCACGTTGGCCGGACTCGACGCGTTCGCGGCGCGGACCGCATCGGTGGCCGCGGCACCGGCCGACTCCGACGTGATCGCCCGATTCCGAGACCTGATGGACGACGACCTCGACACGCCTTCGGCCACGGCGTTGCTCTTCGACACCGTGCGTCGCGCCAACGCCGCGCTCGACGCTGCTGACCCGGCGGCGCCGGGCTTGGTGGCCGCCGTGCGCGAGATCGGCAACGCGTTCGGTCTCGAGTTCAAGGCCGCGGCCGACGTGCCGGCCGAGATCGCGGCCAAGGCAACCGCGCTCGATGCGGCGCGGGCCGCCAAGGACTTCGCCACCGCCGACGCATTGCGCGCCGAACTGCAGGGCGCCGGCTGGATCGTCGAGACCACCAAGGCCGGCACCACGGTGCGGCGGTGATGCGTGAACACCCCGTCGGCTGAATCGACGCGCACCAAGGCCCCACTTCCGAAGGGGTTCATGACCATCTGGACGACGGTCGCCCTCGACCTCGTCGGCTTCGGCATCGTGGTACCGATCCTCGGTCGGTACGCCGAACGATTCGGAGCCACCGGCTTGCAGGTGGGTCTGCTGTTCGCGTCGTTCTCACTCGCGCAACTCGTGTTCGCACCGATCCTCGGTCGTTTGTCCGATCGAGTTGGTCGCAAGCCGGTGATCATGTTGTCGCTCCTCGGCACGGCGATCGGCTCGTTCGTCACCGGTGCGGCCGGTGCCCTCTGGGTCCTCTTCGTGGGCCGCATCATCGACGGCGCATCGGGCGCGAGTGTGGCAGTGGCTCAAGGTGCCGTCACCGACGTGGCCTCACCCGAGGAACGTCCGCGATTGCTCGGACTTCTCGGCGCGGCCTTCGGAGTCGGATTCGTGGTGGGTCCGGCGTTGGGCGGATTGGCCTCGCTCGGTGGTGAGCACGTGCCGTTCTTCGTGGCCGGAACATTGGCGCTCGTGAACGCCGGTGTTGCGTGGTTCCGACTGCCCGAGACCCGGCCGGCCACATCGCGGGTGACGGCGCCGGTCGACACCGATCGCCAACCGGTGCGCCTGTGGGGTCTGGCCGTGATCGGTTTCATCGGCATCGTCGCGTTCAGCGGTTTCGAATCGACGTTCTCGCTCCTGGCCGGTGACCGCTTCGATCTCACCGAGGCTGGAGTAGCCGCCATCTTCGTGGGCGTAGGCCTCCTGTTGGTGGCAGCGCAGGTGTGGATGATCGAACCGGTCAACGATCGCATCGGGACCGAGGGATCGGTGCGGGCCGGTCTGGTGCTCAACGGAACCGGGCTACTTCTCCTCTCGTACAGCCACGACTGGGCGCTGCTGGTGCCGTCGCTCGCGCTGTTGACGATCGGTCAGGCGCTGATCACCCCCAACCTTTCGTCGCTCGTGTCGGGTCGGGTGTCGGCGCACCGTCGCGGTGAGGCACTCGGCTTCCAGCAAGGCGTGAACGCGATCGGGCGCGTGGCCGGTCCGGCGGTGGCCGGTGTGTTGTACGACCGGGTGTCGAACGGTTCGCCGTATCGATTGGGAGCGGTTTTGTGTGCAGCGGCGCTCGTGGTCGTGGTGTTCGACCGACGTCCGATTCAGCGGTAGTCGGTACGCGGGCGCACGGCGCCGAAGACCGCGTCGAGCGCGGCGAACACCGGAGTCGATGCACCAAGTTTCTGCTGATCACCGAAGAGACGAATACGTCCGGTGATGAACGCTTGCTGGGCATTGAGTCGATCGGTGGCCACGGCCACGGCGGTGTCCCAGTCTTGTTCGAAGCGCACGTCCTCGGGGTCGGCCGGACCGGCACCGAACGACGCGCGACCCGCGCCAACTTGCAGGTGATACGTGACCGTTCCCTCGGGACCGTCGAGAACGGTCTGAGTCACACCGATTGTGTGCTCGGCGGCCAGGCTGCGCATGGCCTCGCTGTTCGCAACCTCACGCGAGAGGGCTTCGATCCAGTCGAGACTCAGGTAGCGGACACTTTGTTGGGTCACGGTTCTAGTCTGCCCGCATCATGACCGGTCCCAACCAATCGACCACACCTCGGTTCGCGCCACCCGACGGGCTCACGAAAGCCGATGAGCACCGACACTCGGCGGTCACGGCCGAGGAGTGGACGTTCGAATGGTGGTCGCCCGACGGATCGATCGCCGGCCTCGCGCTCTATCGATTCGATGGTCACCCCAACTGGGCGGAATACGCATGGGGACTCCATCGTCGTGGGCGACCCATGATGCAGATCGTGCAGAGCAGGATCCGGCCGCGCTCGCCGATGGTCCTCAAAGCCGACGGGTTCTGGGCCGAGTTCGTGTGCGAGTCGGAGTTCGATCAGTGGACCATCGGCAACGAAACGCACGCGGTGGAACTCGACGATGTCGACGAAGCGCTCGGTCGCGCGTACGGAAATGTGGTGCCGATGGCGAGTGATCTCGAGTGGTACGCGACCGCGGCACCCCAACGGGTGGCCGATGGCTACCGGCAGGACGGCGTGATCGTGGGCGACATCGAGACTGCCGAAGGTGTGGTGAAGATCGAGGAGATGAGATCGGTGCGCACCCATCGGTGGACGAGCGCCGGGTCGTTGCCTTCGGTGTGGGGCGCGGTGTCACTGGCCCACTGGCCGGCGCGACTCGCCTTCCGATTCGAAAGTGGAAGGGTGCACGATCTCGTGCTGACACCTGATGGATGGGCCGAGCGCGGCCGGTGATGTCTAACGAGAGGAACGGTGGCGTCGGATCTCGATGAGCATGGGCAGCACCGAGATCAGCACGATGACGATCAAGGCGATCTCGATGTTGCTCTCGATCCACGAGATCTCACCGAGGAAGTAGCCGAGGGTCGTGACACCCACGCCCCAGAGCAGGCCCCCGACGATGTTGAACGTCACGAAGGTGCGGTAGTTCATGCGACCGACGCCAGCCACGATGGGGGCGAAGGTTCGCACGATCGGAACGAAGCGGGCCATCACGATGGTCTTGGCTCCGTGGCGGTCGAAGAAGTCCTGCGCCTTCTGAACGTTGCGCGGATTGAAGAATCGGCTCTCGTTGCGGTCGAACAAGTTCGGGCCGACGCGTCGACCGAACAGATAGCCCACCTGATCACCGGCCACGGCGGCGACGAACGTGGCCGCGGCCACGAAGGGAAGTGGGGGCAGAATCTCGCCGCCGGCCGACGACGAGAGAAAGCCGGCGATGAAGAGCAGTGAATCACCGGGCAGAAAGAAGCCGATGAGCAGACCGGACTCGGCGAACACGATCGCGGCCAGAAGAAGTACGCCTCCGCTTTCCAACCACGATTCGATGTCGAACAACGCGAGCATGGAACGACCCTAGTAGTCGCCCCATGCTCGCGGTCGTTACCTAGCCGTTCAGGGTCAGACCGGTGGTCGTTCGCGGGCCACGCACGCCGTCGATCATCGGCGTCGCGCCGATGTCGATCGTCGAGCCCGGCGTCAGCGAGACGAGCTCGCACAGCGCGAGATCGAAGTAGTAACCCTTGACCGCACAGGTTGCGGGTGAGCCACCGAGCGTCACCTCGAAGTCAGTGGTGTTCGCCGGACGCGTGAAGTACACCCACGCGTTGGTGCACGACGAGCAACCGAAGTTGGCGAACACTCCAAGATCGGTGATCGGAGCGGTGAGTGGTGTCCACACAGCGATCAGCGAAAGGTTGGCCCGCACGATGTACCGAACCTGCCCGGTTGCGTTGGTCTCGGTTTCGAGGGGAAGCGTGATTCCCGGAGTCGTGACGTTGGCCCAACCACCGAGTCGGTAACCGGCGCGACTGCAATCCGCGGCGCCGGGGATCGCCCGTTGCCCGGAGAAGCGAGTGCTCCACGCGGTGGAGTGGCTGCCGGCGTCGGTACAGACTCCACCAGCCGGGTCGAGGGTGACGGTGTAAGTCGGACCCAGGCTCGGGGAGCCTCCGCCGCCACCTCCGCCACCGCGCGATCGTCCTCCACCGGAGGAGGTTGTGAGGAGGTTCAGGCCGCTCACGGTCACTGGATCACGGGTGTCGATCAGGGTGCCATCGCCGAACTGACCGAAGTCGTTGTTGCCCCAGCAATCGGTGGAGCCATCGTCGTAACGAGCGCAGACGCCGAACGAGCCACCATGAAGTGATTCCACGTCATCGACGCCAACGACCTCGACCGGACTGGAACTGTCGACCGATGTGAGATCCCCGAGTTGGCCATCGAAATTTCGGCCCCAGCACTCGACGGTGCCATCGCCCAACAGCGCGCATCGGAATGCTTCACCACCTACGAGGGCCGTGACGCCGCTGATCCCGGCGACAGGTTGGGGGACGAAAGAGGTTCCAAGGCCATTACCGAGTTGGCCGGCCCAATTGGATCCCCAGCACTCGACGGTGCCGCTGCTCAGCAGGGCACACGACGACATGTTGCCGACAGTGATCGCGGTGGCGGTGGTGATGCCGCTCACCCGAACCGGTGAAGTGCTGTCCGGACCAGCGCCGCGTCCTAGTTGCCCGGACGCGTTGTCGCCCCAACACCAGACGGTGTTGTCCCCTTTGAGTGCGCATGAGTGCTCTTCGCCCACTCCGATGGCAGTGGCATCAGTCAAGCCAGTATCAACTGGCTCGTCGCTGTCACCGGTCGTCCCGTCACCGAGCTGTCCGGACGCGTTGGCGCCCCAGCACCAGACTTCGTCGTCCTCGTTGATCGCGCAGATGTGCTGCACACCGGCGTCGACTTCGTCGACATTCCCGAGACTGATGTCCCGCACCTGAGTGGGTGTCGTACTGTCCACGAGCGATCCATCGCCGAGTTGGCCGATGCCGTTCTCTCCCCAACACCACGCTTCGCCGTCGGATTCGACGGCGCATGAATAGTGGTCGCCGGCGGAGACCTGGGTGACATTCGAGAGACCGGCCACCACCTCGGGAAACAAATGCGCGTCGAAGGTTCCGTCACCGAGCTCACCATCGGTGTTGTCACCCCAGCAACGTGCGTTGCCGTCGGAGAATCGTGCGCATGAATGGTCGTAGCCACCGGAGATCATGGTGGCGTCATCGAGCGAATCGACGGTGACGAGACCCCGGGCATCGTGGCGCGTTCCGTCACCGGACTGGCCACTCTCGTTGTCTCCCCAACACGTGATCGATCCGCTGGCGAGTATTGCGCAGGCGTGCCACTGGCCGGCATCGATTGATGTGGGGTTGGTGACTCCCTCGACGAGAACGAGCTCCGAGCGGTCGATCTGGCTGAGTTCACCCAACTGCCCGTCAGCATTGCGACCCCAACATGCGATGCGACCATTGGCGCGTTCGGCGCAGGAGAAGTTGCCACCGGCGGTGATCGAGACCGCGTTGGTCAGGCCGATCACGGCCACCGCTACATCGCTGTCACCGGTCGTTCCCTCGCCGAGTTGTCCGAATCGGTTGTAACCCCAGCACCACACGCGACCTGTCGATCCGCGGGCGCACGTGTGCCATGCGCCGGTATCGATCTCGACGACATCGGTCAGCCCGAAAACGTCGACCGGAGTCCACGAGTCAGTGCCGGTGTTGTCGTTGTTCCCGAGTTCACCTTCGCCGTTGTAACCCCAACACTTCACCGTGCCACCAGTGATACGCGCACATGAGTGATATTCACCGAGCGAAAGTTCGACGACATCGGTGAGATTGGTCAGACCGGGGAGTTCGACGACTTCGACCGGCACATTCGAGTCGGTGTCGTCGTTGTTTCCGAGCTCGCCTTCGCCGTTGTAACCCCAGCAGACCGCGCTCGAGTCCTCGAGAATCGCGCACGCATGCCAGCCCCCGGCGGCGATCGCCGTGGCATCGGTGATGGAGTCCACCTGAACGGGGGAGGTGCTGTCGGCACCGGTGCCATCGCCGAGTTCACCCCACTGGTTGTTGCCCCAACACCACACGGTGCCCGTCGACTTCAGCGCGCACGAGAAGTCGTAGCCAGCGGCGACATCGACGACATCGGTGATGTCGACCTGCGTGGGTGTCAATCGATCGGTGGTCGTGCCGTCTCCGAGTTGACCGTGTTCGTTCTCGCCCCAGCACCACACGGTGCCGTCGAACTTCAGCGCGCACGAGTGGTACTGGCCGAGGCTGAGCTTGGGGGTGACGGACGTGGTGGCACCCGACGGGGTGGCCTGGCCGAGGGCCACGAGGGACCCGGCGAGGAGGGCGATGGACAGGGTGAACAGGCGAGAAGTCCGGTGGCTCATACACCCAACTTAGACCGGTTCCGAAAGTTTTTATAGAGCCTCGTAGAAGTTTTTATGTAGTCGCCATCAGGGTTCGGACGCGACTGGGGCGCCCCGCAGGGCGCCCCAGAAACTGTCTATGTGAGTTCGGGTCAGGCGGCCTTGGCAGTGGCGGCGATGCCGGGGGCCTTGCGACCCGAGAAGGCGATCGAACCGATGAGCACCACCAGAGCTGCGGCGGCCACGAGAAGACGCGGGCCGTCGTCGTCCTTCAGGTTGATGATCGCCGGGAGGATCAACAAGCTCACGAGGTTCATCACCTTGATGAGCGGGTTGAGCGCCGGGCCGGCGGTGTCCTTGAACGGGTCACCCACGGTGTCACCGATCACGGCCGCCTTGTGGGCATCGCTGCCCTTGCCGCCGTGGTGGCCGTCCTCGATGTACTTCTTCGAGTTGTCCCACGCGCCACCGGCGTTGCTGAGGTAGTTGGCCATGAGCTGGCCGACCACGATCACCGACGCGAGGAACGCGCCGAGAGCCTGCCAACCCACACCGAAGCCGATCACCACGGGGGTGAGAACGGCGAGCAGAGCCGGAGTGGTGAGTTCGCGCAGCGACGCCTTGGTGCAGATGTCGATCACTGGGCCGTAGTCGGGCTGCTTGGTGCCGGCCATGATGCCACCGTCGGCGAACTGGTTGCGCACTTCCTGCACGACCACGCCGGCGGTGCGACCCACCGCGCGGATGGCGAGAGCCGAGAACAAGAACGGCACCGCACCACCGATGAGCAGACCGATGAACACCTTGGGTTCGGCGACGTTGATCTGGAGTTGCAGTTCCTTGAACACGCCGTCCTTCAGGTTCGCGGCCACCACACCGAGTTCGGTGCCGGCGGTCTCGATGAACGAGGCGAACAACGCGACGGCGGCGATCACGGCCGAGCCGATGGCGAAGCCCTTGGTGACGGCCTTGGTGGTGTTACCGACGGCGTCGAGGGCGACCATGATGCGCTCGGGCTCACCGTGGAATTCACCCGACATCTCGGCGATACCGGCCGCGTTGTCGGAGACCGGACCGAAAGTGTCTTCGGAGACGATCACACCGGTGGTGGCGAGCATGCCCATGCCGCAGAGCGCCACGAGGTAGAGCGAGAAGGTGAGGTTGCCGCCGCCGATGGCGAGGGCCACACCGATGGCGATCGCGATGGCGATCACGGCGTACACGGAACTCTCGAGACCGGCCGAGGTTCCCGAGAGAACCACGGTGGCCGGTCCGGTTTCGGCCGACTCGGCGATCTCCTTCACCGGCGCGTAATGCGTGGCGGTGTAGTACTCGGTGAGGCGGCTCACGAGCTGAGCCAGGATCAGGCCGATGGCCACGGCGCCGAAGCACTTCCAGCCGGCGTTGTCGAAATCGTTGCCCACGTAGGTGAGCGACACGATGAGGGTGCCGACGAGGGTGAGGACGCCGGCCACGAGGAACCCGCGATTGATCGGCTTGAGCGCGTCGGTCTCGTTCGGGCGGGCCTTCACGGCGAACACACCGGCGATCGAGGCCACCACACCGATGGCGCGGGCGGCGAGCGGGAACACGAGACCGAGCGCCGGGTTGGCGCCGATCGAGTTGAAGGCGGCCACACCGAGGATGATCGAAGCCACGAGGGTCACTTCGTACGACTCGAAGAGGTCGGCGGCCATACCGGCGCAGTCGCCCACGTTGTCGCCCACGTTGTCGGCGATGGTGGCCGGGTTGCGCGGGTCGTCTTCGGGAATACCGGCCTCGACCTTGCCGACGAGGTCGGCGCCGACGTCAGCGGCCTTGGTGAAGATGCCACCACCCACGCGGAGGAAGAGGGCGAGGAGCGAGCCACCGAATCCGAAGCCCACGAGGATCACCGACGAGGTGTTCTGGAAGAGCATGATGATCACGGTCGCGCCGAGGAGGCCGAGACCGACGGTGAACATGCCGGCCACACCACCGGTGCGGAAGGCCACGGTGAGGGCGCGGGGCATGCTGTTGCTGAGCGCCGCGGCGGCGGTCCGGACGTTGCCGCGGGTGGCCAGGGTCATGCCGATGTAGCCGGTCAGACCCGAGGCCAGACAGCCGAGGATGAAGGCGATGGTTCGGAAGAGACCCGACTGGAAGAACGACAGGGCGGTCTCACCGTCCTCGGACTTCAGGATCTCGGTCGAGGTGACGAACACGATGACCGCGAGCGGGATCAGGATCACCGCGATGGTCTTGAACTGGCGCTTCAGGTAGGCCCAGGCGCCTTCCTGGATCGCCCCGGCGATCTCGCGCATCTTGGGCGAACCCTCCGGCTCGGCCATGACCTTGCGGACGAGGAAGAAACCGACGCCGAGGGCGAGGATCGCGGCGGCGGCCGACAGCCACAGCACCGCCCACTCGCCACCTCGGAGGGTGAACTGCTGCCAACCGCCTTCTGCGGCAAAGAATGAAGACACCGATCTCTCCTCGAGACTCTCGGGGGCGACCCGGACGGTCGCCCGCTAGGGGCGACCGAGAGTGTAGGGACAAACGGGCTGGGCAGGCGACTTTGGACACATCCGGGCGATGGTGCAACGAGTCCAATGAGGCGGCGAAATCTGCAACCCCTTTCACAGGGTCGGTTGCGAGGGTCGAGAAGGGTCAGGACTAGCGTCGGCGCTGGCTCACCGAGGGGTGATGTCCGACCGGCCCGTGGCCGGCAGTCTCGAAAGGCGCAGGTTTCCATGGCGCAGACAGTGATGAAGACGGGAGTCGCCCGGGGTCCGGTGTCGGGCACCGCGACGGGTCGTTCCCGCAAGAAGAAGCCCTTCCTGATCGACCTCTACGGCACGGCGGTGGGCAAGAAGTACGCCATGGCCATCAGCGGCATCGGCTTGCTCGGCTTCGTCCTGTTCCACATGATCGGCAACCTCAAGATGTACTTGGGTGCCGAGGACCTCAATCACTACGCGCATTTCCTCGAGCGTCTGCTCTACCCGATCGTGCCCGAGAAGGTGACCCTGTGGTTGCTGCGCGGCGGCCTCATCGCCATGGTGCTCGTGCACATTCACGCGGCGTACTCGTTGACGGTGCTCAACCGTCAGGCCCGTCCGGTGAAGTACCAGAGCAGTCGCGACTACCAAGTGGCCAGCTTCGCCAGCCGGTCGATGCGGATTACCGGCGTGGTGGTGCTTCTCTTCGTGATCTGGCACCTGCTCGACCTCACCTTCGGTGTGGTCAACAGCTACACCAACACCAAGGGTGAAGACGGTCTGAAGGACGTCTACGGCGCCGTGGTGCACTCGTTCGATCGTCCGATCGTGGCGATCTTCTACATCGTCGCCAACATCGCTCTCGGCGTTCACCTGTTCCACGGCGTGTGGAGCCTTTTCCAGTCGCTCGGCTGGAACAACCCGCGCTTCAACAAGTGGCGGCAGGCCATGGCCACCGCCTTCGCGACCATCGTGGTGGTCGGCAACGTCTCGTTCCCCGTCGCCGTGATGGCCGGCATCGTCGGCTGATCGAAAGGACATCTCCATGACGATCACTCTCAACTCCAAGATCCCCACCGGTCCGGTCGCGGACGCCTGGGACACCTACAAGGCCGACGTGAAGCTCGTCGCGCCCAACAACAAGCGCAAGTTCAAGGTCATCGTGGTCGGTACCGGCCTCGCCGGTGCTTCGGCGGCCGCGTCGCTGGCCGAACTCGGCTACCAGGTCGATGCGTTCACGTTCCACGACTCGCCGCGCCGCGCGCACTCGATCGCCGCGCAGGGTGGCATCAACGCGGCCAAGAACTACCAGGGTGACGGCGACAGCGTGCACCGCTTGTTCTACGACACGGTGAAGGGCGGCGACTTCCGCGCCCGCGAAGGCAACGTGCACCGCCTCGCGCAGGTGTCGGTGAACATCATCGACCAGATGGTCGCCCAGGGCGTTCCATTCGCCCGCGAATACGGTGGACTTCTCGACAACCGTTCGTTCGGTGGCGCGCAGGTGAGCCGCACGTTCTACGCGCGCGGTCAGACCGGTCAGCAGTTGCTCCTCGGCGCTTACCAGCAGTTGGCGCGTCAGATCGGCCTCGGCAATGTGCGGCTCTTCAACCGCACCGAACTGGTCGACGTCGTCACCGTGGACGGCCGTTGCGCCGGCATCGTGACCCGCGACCTCATGACCGGCGCGATCACCTCGCACGCGGCGCACGCCGTGGTGCTCGCCACCGGTGGTTACGGCAACGTGTTCTTCCTCTCCACCAACGCCATGGCGTGCAACGTCACTGCGGCGTGGCGTGCGCATCGTCGAGGCGCGTACTTCGCCAACCCGTGCTACACGCAGATCCACCCGACATGTATCCCGCAGAGCGACGACACGCAGTCGAAGCTCACGCTCATGTCGGAATCGTTGCGCAACGACGGCCGCGTGTGGGTTCCGCAGAATCCCGACGACGTCCGTTCGCCCGACCAGATCCCGGAGAACGAGCGCGACTACATCCTCGAGCGCCTCTACCCGAGCTACGGCAACCTCGCCCCGCGCGACATCTCGTCGCGTGCCGCCAAGCGCTCGGTCGACTCCGGTCGCGGTGTGGGTCCGCTCAAGAACGGCGTGTACCTCGACTTCAGCGACGCGATCCGCCGTCTGGGCAAGGACGTCGTGGAGGAGCGCTACGGCAACCTCTTCGAGATGTACGAGCGCATCGCCGGCGAGAACCCGTACGACGTGCCCATGCGTATCTATCCGGCGTCGCACTACACGATGGGTGGCGTCTGGGTCGACTACGAACTCATGACCACCATCCCCGGCTTGTACGCCGCCGGTGAGGCCAACTTCTCCGATCACGGCGCCAACCGCCTCGGCGCCTCGGCGCTCATGCAGGGTCTGGCCGATGGTTACTTCGTGTTGCCGTACACGATCGGCAACTACCTCGCACCGATGCTCAACAAGCCGATCCCCGGCACCGATCATCCGGCGTTCAAGGAGGCCGAGATGGCCGCCACCGCACGGTTCGAGGGCTACCTGAACATCAAGGGCACGCGCTCACCCGATTGGTTCCACCGTGAACTCGGCAAGATCATCTGGGACTACTGCGGCATGGAGCGCACACAGCAGGGACTCGAGAAGGCCCTGTCGGAACTGCCGGCGTTGTACGAGGAGTTCCAGAAGGATCTCCGCGTCACCGGCAACGGCGCGAGCCTCAACCAGACCCTCGAGAAGGCCGGCCGAGTCGACGACTTCTTCCAGCTCGGCATGCTCATGTGCCGCGATGCGCTCGAGCGCAACGAGAGCTGCGGTGGTCACTTCCGTGCCGAGTACCAGACCGACGAAGGTGAGGCGCTCCGCGACGACGAGAACTTCGCCCACGTCGCGGCCTGGGAATGGACCGGCGATCCGACCAAGTCGGTGCGCCACACCGAAGCCCTCGAGTTCAACACCGTCCACCTCGCGACCCGGAGCTACAAGTGAGCAACCACCTCTCCAACCTCACCCTCAAGATCTGGCGTCAGTCGGGCCGTGACGACTCGGGCCATTTCGAGTCGTACAAGATCGACTCGATCTCCGACGAGGCCTCGTTCCTCGAGATGCTCGACGTGCTGAACGAGAAGTTGATCGGCGACAACAAGGAGCCCGTAACCTTCGACCACGACTGTCGCGAGGGCATCTGCGGAACCTGTTCGCTGATGATCAACGGTCAGGCCCACGGCCCCGAGCGCGCGACGGCCACCTGCCAGTTGCACATGCGCAAGTTCAAGAGCGGTGACGAGATCGTGATCGAGCCCTGGCGTGCTTCGGCGTTCCCGATCATCAAGGACCTCATGGTCGATCGCTCGGCCTTCGACCGCATCGTCGAGTCCGGTGGCTTCATCACTGCCCCCACCGGTGGTGCGCCCGACGCCAACCTCATCCCGATCCCCAAGCCCGTGGCCGATGCCGCCATGGACTCGGCCCAGTGCATCGGCTGCGGTGCGTGCGTGGCGGCCTGCCCGAACGGCGCGGCCAATCTCTTCACGGCGGCCAAGATCTCGCACCTCAACCTGCTTCCGCAGGGTCAGGCCGAGCGCTACAAGCGCGTGGAAGCCATGGTCGAGACGATGGACGAATACTTCGGTTCGTGCACCAACCACGGTGAGTGCGAGGCCGCGTGTCCGAAGGAGATCTCGATCGACGTGATCGCTCTCATGAACAAGGACTACCGCGCGGCCAAGTTCAAGAACCGCAAGGAACTCAGCCGCAACTGATCAAGCAGTGGCGACGTAGGTGGTGTACCGATTGGTTGCCACCACGTCACCGCACTGCAACGTGAGATCGAGGGTGATGGGCCCGGGCGCATAAGGCGCCACGATCTCGACGTCGCCCACGCGAGTGCATTCGTCGGGGAGGATGTCGCCTTCCCACTTCCATTCGCGTCGTTCACCGCCGGCTTCGACCACGGCCGACACCTCGGTGTCGGCGAGCGAATCGTGACGATCGCTCACCGCATGAACGGCCACTCGTAGTCGGGTGCCGCCTTCCATGGTGGCGGGCAGCCGGTCGGCCACGATGATCACCGGTCGGCAGGCTTCGGCGAGAGCGGTGTAACCGAGTTTGGGATTGCGTTCGGCGTCGAGGACGCTCCACGACACCATGGGCATCGCGTCGTTGAGCGCGAACATGCAGAAGCCACCCGTGGGTCGGTACTTGAGCCGCCGCAACGTCTCCACGTGATGCTTCAGCAGTTCGGCCTGGTACGTCTGCGTGGCCGTGCGCCATTCGTCGAAGGTCGCGAAGGACGAAGGCGGCACGTGCAGATCGAAGATCTCCTTTTGCAATCCGTGTTCGCGTCGTAGGTGATCCCAGTCGAGATCGGGCCAATTCGTGGTGTCGATGAAGTCGGCCGAGTTCGGTACCGCCTGCGCGCCGAACTCGCTCACAAAGCGCACGAGACGTGGGATCCGCGCCGCGAATCCGGGGAGATCTCTTTCGTTCCCGTGGTACCAACCGAAGTACAGGTGGCTGTCGGTTCCCTCGAGCATGGGTAGATGGGGCAGCACTCCACTGTGCGCTATCACCGGCCGCGTCTCGTCGGTGCGCTCGAAGGTCCGCTTGACCCAACGATCGAGGATGCTCTTGTTCCAACTCGGCAATTGGTGTCCGGCAAGAAAGGGAAGGACGAGCTTCTTCGGGTCGAAGGTGTCGCCGTCGCCGATGCTGAGTGAGAACGGCTCGTTGTGTGCGCACCACATGACGATCGAGGGATGGTGGCCGATGACCGCCACGGCTTCCTCGGCCTGGCGTACCGCTTCGCGACGGATCTGACGGGCGTAGCCCCACTGCAGGGGGAAGTCCTGCCACACGAGCATGCCCATTTCGTCGGCCGCGTCGTACAACTCGGGACGGGAGATGTGGCCGTGCACGCGCACGAGATCCAGCCCGGCCTCCTTGGCGAGTTCGATGTCGCGCCGGAGTTCGTCGGGCGATGCATCACCGAGCGCGGCTCGTGTGGGCGCGAGATTCGCGCCTTTCACGAAGAGACGTTCGCCGTTGACCGAGAAGATCCAGTCCTGCACCGCTACTTCCCGCAGTCCAGTGCGACGGGAAGTTTCGTGGCTCAGCACGTTGTCGGTGAACACCTGCAAGGTGATGGTGGTGAGTGGTTGCGCACCGAGCGACCACGGCCACCACAGTTGCGGGTCGTCGATGTCGATGTTCCAGTCGATCGAGTTGAGTCCGACGGCGAGCGTGCGCTCCTGTTCGTCGGCCACGAGCCCGTCGACGAGAGTGACGAGTTTGACCGGTCGTTCGGTGGCGCTGTCGAGACGCGCGCGAAGTCGAAGGTGGGCGCGCGCGTCGTTGGCATCGCGACACAGAACGTTCCAGGCGTCGATACGCACCGGGCCGGTTCGTTCCAGACGGAGCCCGCGCCACAGCCCGCCCGGATTGAACGACGGCGAGATGCAGTCCCAGTGTTGGAAGACGCCCGTGATGTTGCGTTTGGCGCGCTTGTCTCTTTGGGGTGAGCAAGTGGCGGCCACGGCGAGGACGTGTTCCTCGTCGAGACGCGACAACGCGGTGATGTCGTACGCGTGCGGAACGAAGTAGCCCTCGGGGTCGCCGAGATACGCGCCGTCGAGCCACACGTCGCCTTGGTAGAAGATCCCGTCGAGCACGATGAAGCGTCGCTCGGCTTCGGCCGGAGGTCCGGCGGTGAACGAGGTCCGGTAGAGGAGTGGCCGCTCGTTGTCGGCGAAGGCCGGATCGGACTGCCAATGTCCGGGCACGGTGATCGTGGGCCACTCGTCGTCGTCCACGTCGAGGCCCACGCCGGTACGCAAGATGTCGTCGGTGGCCGGCGTGACGCGCCACGGACCCGCGAAGTCGTGCAGCGTCCACGGATCAGCCATGTGCGCTCGTGAAGCCGACCGTGTCCGACTCTCGGCCATGTGTCCACCGTAGTGGAGTTGCTCACGAGGTCGTCGCCGTCCCCGCTGACGAAGCGGTGTGGCGGGAGGGTTACTGTCGTGCCATGAGCAGCACCGCACATCCCTCGACCATTCGTGAACTGCGGGCCTCCGGCTGGGTGTCACGTCCGGTCAAAGAGGAGATGCGACTCAACGCCGTGGCCCGGATCTCGGCCGGTGAGCCGCTGTTCGAAGGTGTGCTCGGCTACGAGGACACCGTCATGCCGCTCCTCGAGAACGCGATCCTCGCCGGGCACGACGTGATCTTCCTCGGTGAGCGCGGTCAGGCCAAGACCCGCATGATTCGCAGTCTCACCAACCTCCTCGACGAGTGGATGCCCATCGTCGCCGGCAGTGAGATCAACGACGATCCGTACTCGCCGGTTTCGAAGCACGCGCGTGATCTCGTGGCCGAACACGGCGACGACACTCCGATCGAGTGGGTCCACCGCGACACCCGATTCGGCGAGAAGCTGGCCACGCCCGACACGTCGATCGCCGACCTCATCGGTGAAGTCGATCCGATCAAGGTCGCCGAAGGTCGCTACCTGAGCGACGAACTCACACTGCACTACGGCTTGGTTCCGCGCACGAACCGTGGCATCTTCGCCATCAACGAACTGCCCGACCTCTCCGAGCGCATTCAGGTGGGTCTGCTCAACGTGCTCGAAGAGCGTGACGTTCAGGTTCGCGGCTACAAGATCCGTCTGCCGCTCGACGTGCTGCTCGTGGCTTCGGCCAACCCCGAGGACTACACCAACCGCGGCCGGATCATCACGCCGCTGAAGGACCGTTTCGGTAGCCAGATCCGCACGCACTATCCGCTCGACACCGACACCGAGGTGCAGATCATCCGCCAGGAGGCCCGCCCGCCGTCGGTCGGCGACGTCAAGGTGGCGGTCCCGGCGTACATGGAGCGTGTCGTGGCGACCTTCAGCCAGTTGGCCCGCAGCAGCAGTCAGGTGAATCAGCGCAGTGGTGTGAGCGTGCGTCTCAGCGTGAGCAACTACGAGGTCATGGCGGCCAACGCGTTGCGCCGTGGCCTACGCCTCGGTGAGCGTTACGTGGTTCCGCGCGTGTGCGATCTCGACGCCTTCGCGTCGGCATCGGGCGGCAAGATCGAGATCGAAGCGCTCGAAGACGGGCGCGAGGGTCAGGTGTTGCGCGACCTCGTGAAGTCGGCCGTGCTCACGGTGTACCGCGAAGTCGTGCGGCCCGAACTCGCCGGTGCGATCCTGACCGCCTTCGAAGAAGGTGCCACGGTGAGCACGGGTGAAGACGTTCCTTCGGCCACCCAGGCCGCACTGGCCGAGCAGATCCCGGCTTTCAAGCCGGTGCTCGATCAACTGCTCGAAGGCGACACCAGTGCCGCTGCAGTGGCGGCCGGCGTGGAATTCGTGCTGGAGGGTCTGCACCTGTCGAAGCGTCTCAACAAGGACGCGAGTGCGGGTTCGGGCGGTACGTACCGCGCGCGCTGAACGTCAGCGTCCGAGTTTCGATTCGATCTCGCGCAGAGCCGCGACCACGCGGTCGGTCTCGCTGCGGTGTTCGTGCACCAGGCGCACCAGCCAGAAGCGCATGAAACGCGCCACCGAGTACCGGATGAACAGTGCGGTGCCGAGAACCACGAGCGCGAGGCCGATGAACGTGCCGGTGGCCAAGAACGCGACCTGATCGCCGAGATCGGTGGTGCCGCTGGCCTGGAAGCCACCCACCACGGCCAGCACCACGCCGGCCACGAGAGCGATCACGCCGATCACGAGCAGGATGCGCTCGCGGTCGCCGCGCCCTCCTCGCAACTTCAGTTCGCCGATCTCCTGGGTGAAGGCCTGGATGCGGTCGTCGTTCACTTCTGACTCCATTCACTTCGGGATCCGCGAGGATCGTCGATCGGGAGAATCGTCACGTCGGTGTCGATCCTAGATAAGCGCCGGCGAGGACGTCCTCGCCGATCTCGCTGGCCGGGCCGGCGCTTATC
>Ga0255084_1000041_pt1 | contig 24215 bp, 17 predicted proteins | sample Colum_Cont_RepA__FD_188433 | JGI IMG/M metagenome (GOLD analysis project Ga0255084, IMG submission 188433) | Freshwater microbial communities from Columbia River, Oregon, United States - Colum_Cont_RepA_8d | ecosystem: Environmental > Aquatic > Freshwater > River | place: USA: Oregon | collected... | reverse complement strand
GATGAAGATGGTCGCGATGTCGGAGACCTCGGGACGCATCAACCCGAAGAAGCGGCTGACGGGGGTCGCATGGTGGCCGGGGTCGGCGTCGTCGTGGCCCGCGAGCCCCTGGGCCGGCAGCGCCGGCGAGACGAACGCGACCTCGACCTCGGACTGGGCCGAAGTCAGCCCGAGCTTTTCGACCAGCGCGAGGCGGGTGATCACGCGGGTCTGCTCATCGCCATCGAAGGCGGCGACGCGCTCGCGGAAAAGCCCGCCCCCGACGACCACGGTCCAGCCCGCGGTGCGCGAGTAGATGATCAGCGGGAGCGAAGCCCGGGCTTGCCAGAGCGCGGAAGCCAGGGGCAACCGGGCGACGTCGGCGCGGAGGCCGGCGGCGGGCAAGGTGGCGACGACGCGTTCCAGCGGTTCTTCGGCTTGGTGAGCGGAGAGTACCCCGGCGATGCGCGCGGCATCGACGCCGAGGCCGGCCTGCCGCGCCAGGTAGGAAACGAGCGCAAGCTCCTTGGCGGATTCAGCCGCCGGGTCGGGAGACGGCACCGACGGACCAGCCACATTCCGAGAGTCAGCCATAAACTCTAATTCGGGACCTCCGTCCCAAGACGCAAACCAAAGTTCCGAAAATCCTAAGAGCCTGACCCTGTTGCATTTGGCAAACACTATTCAATCCATAGCAGAGCCAAAGGACTAAGACTCCGGCCAGAGGCATGGAGCGCCGAAATCCCCACGAAACCAGCCCAACTCCGCCCCAGAGCCGGGCGAAGGCCCGGATCGAGCCAGCTGCTAGACAATTCGACCCCGTCTCGGCCGCCCTCCCCCCCTTGAAATGGCAGGTTCGCCTTGCGGATAGGCCATCTAACCCCCAAAAAAGGCCTGGGTGCGCCGATTTTGGGTACCTTTGGCCATTTCCAATTGTTACAAATGTTACAAAATAAAGACATCCTGGCGCTTGCGCTCGTAGCCTTCACCGCCCCGCTCCTCGCGCAAACTTCCGCACCCATTCCGGCAGCCGCGCCGGCGACTGCGCCGGCCCCGACCCCGAGCCGGCCCAAGGCCGAACTGACGCTCAAGGAGCAGTACGAAAACCTCGGCCTGGTCTACCGGGACCTGAAGGCCAAGGGCCTGCAGGAACTCTGGCTGCTGGGCCGCTACCACGGCCACTACCATGACACCAGCGGAGTCGGGCGCAGCGACAGTGGTTTCGAAAGCCGGCGCATCCGCCTCGGCTTCCAGGCCCGCCTGATCGACCACCTCACCGTCCACGCCCAGGCGATCAGCGGCAGTGATTTCGAGCCCGCCTACAACGGCTTCACCGAACTGTGGGTCCGCTGGGAGTTCGACCCCGCCGTCAGCCTGACCGTGGGCCAGCAGAAGCATCGCTTCACCCACGACCGCAATGTCTCGAGCCGCTACATGAGCTTCATGGAGCGCTCGATGTTCACCAACATGATGGGTCTGGATTACACGCCGGCGGTGACGCTCTCCGGGCGGGTCGGCAAGCTCGACTACTACGCGGGCGTCTTCTCGAACCAAGCCGGCACCGACATGTGGGGCGCCTTCACCGAGCTCCACTCGGGCTGGTCGGGACTCGCCGCGGTGACCTACGACCTGGGTCATTGGGCCGGGGCCGACTCCGCCTCGATCTACGCGAGCCTGCTGCACAGCGAGGCGCGGACCGGGGCGACCAACCTGACCCGCTTCGACGACGCGGCTTCGGCCGCGCTGATCCTCACCGAAGGACCGGCGGCGCTGGTGACGGAGGTCACCGCGGGTTTCGGCGGCGCCAAGGGCGACGCGGTCGGGCTCAACCTCCAACCTAGCCTCTTCCTCACGGATCGGCTCGAGCTGGTCAGCCGCTTCCAATACGCCACGGCTAGCCACGTCGACGGACTCCGCAGCCAGCGCCGTTACGAATCACCCGCCGGCCTGCCGAGCGGGGATCGTTACCAGGCGACCTACCTGGGCCTTAATTACTACGTGGCGGGCCATCGGATCAAGGTGCTGTCGGGCGTCGAGCACGCCCGCATGAACAGCCGCGATGCCTTCACCGTGTTCGCCGGCTTCCGCATGTTCTTCGGCCCGCAATCGAATGCCCCCTACCCCGGCAACAAGCTGCTCAAAGGGATTTGGTGAAGTGAGTTAACCGCCGGTCCGGCTTACCGCCGCCATTCATCGCCCAAGATCGGCGTGGAGACCCCAACGGTATGCCAGGATGGGGATATGTAGGCTGACCTACCATATAATAGTATTTTTACTATTTTAAACATTAAAAGATTAGTGTTTATTCAATGAGCAGTTGTCGCTTTACGGAAGCTATATGCCTAAGGTTCTGGACCCGACCCTCCTCTTCTTCGCGTTCGGCATGTTCGCCGGGCTGGTGCGATCCAACCTGGAGATCCCGGCCCAAGCTTCGAAGATGCTCGCCCAGTTGCTGCTCATCGCGCTCGGGCTCAAGGGCGGGTTCGCCTTGGCCCATTCGGGCTTCGGCCCCGAAGTCCTCGCGGGGCTAGGCTGCGCGCTCTTCCTGGCGACGGCGATCCCAGTGCTGGGCTACCTCAGCCTGCGGCGCCTGCTGCCCCGGTTCGAAGCCATCGCCCTCGCGGCGAGCTTTGGCTCCGTCAGCGCGGTGGCCTTCATCGCCGCGACCCAACGGCTCGAGGACGCCGGCCTGAACTTCGGCGGGTACATGTCCGCGGCGATGGCGATCATGGAGTCGCCGGCGATCGTGCTGGCGGTCGTCGCCGCCGGCTTTGCCCGCCACGCCGCCGGCGGACCGCACGCCTCGGTCCGGCCCGGCCGGATCCTGCACGAATCGCTGACCGACGGTACGCAGATGCTGCTGCTGGGCTCGATGCTCATCGGCTACGTCTCCGGCGACCCGGGCAAGGCCATCCTCCAGCCCGTCTTCCTCGACCTCTTCAGGTGCATCCTGGCGCTGTTCCTCCTCGACATGGGCCTGCTCGTGGCGCGCAACCTCGGCAAGCTGTCGCTCGACCAGAAACCGGCGCTCGTCTACGCGCTGGTGGCGCCGTTCGTCCACGCCGCGCTGGCGTTGCTCTGCTGCCGGGCGCTCGGCCTGCATGCGGGCGATGGCGCCTTGCTCATGACGCTCGCCGCCAGCGCCTCCTTCATCGCGGTCCCCGCCGTGCTCCGGCAGGCCGTGCCGGAAGCCAACCCCACCCTCTACTTCGGCCTGGCGCTGGCGGTGAACTTCCCGCTCAACCTCATCTTCGGCATCCCGCTCTGGATCGAGCTCGCGCGGCGCTACCTCGCCCCCTGAGCGGGCGACCCTGATCACGCAGGCGCCGCCGGGGCCCGCCTAATCTTCGCGAGGGAACTGAGGTTGGGATTGTCACACCGACGCATCAGGACGACCCTCGGGCCATGAAGGCCGACCGCGCCCAAGCTCCCCGCAGACCAGTCTGCCGTCGTGCCGGCTGGCTCGCGGACACTGGGGCGGCCACGTTTACCTCCCTCGCATCGGTGGCGCTGGCGCTGCTGTGCATCGCCGACTTACCGGTGGCGTCGGCCGCACCGAACCCGATCAGCGTCTGGGACTTCGGCGCCAAGGGCGACGGCGTCACCGACGACACGGCGGCCATCAACGCGGCCATCGTCGCGGCGCAAAAACAGGGTCCAGGCGCCGTCGTCTCGCTGCCCGCGGGCCGCTACCGGACGGCTCTGGGAGCGGAGAAGTCCATTCGCATCGCGGGCGCCGACGGGCTGACGTTCCAGGGGGAAGGCGACACGACCATCGTATCGGGCGACCTGGATGCGCCGGTTTTCCGGATCCTCGACAGCCAACGCATCACCGTCCGCCGGATCTCCATCGACCACGATCCCCTGGGCTACACCCAGGGCACGATCACCGGCGTGGATGTCGCCAAACTGACCTGCGAAGTGACGATCGACCCCGGCTACCCGGCGCCGAACGAGCCGAGGTTCAAGGGGGCGCAGGTGCATCCGTTCGTTTTCCCGGAGAAGGCGTACTACCAACTTGACCGCCACTGGCCCAACCCGGTGGAGATGGTCAGGACCGGCGAGCGGACATGGAAGTGGAAGCTGCAAGGGCCGTCCCACCTCGACAACTGGCCCGGCAAGAGGTTCTTCCTCTACACCGAGAGCCGCAGCCACGCCTTCATCCTCAGCCACCTGCGCGACACGACGCTGGAAGACATCCGCTACTGGGGCGGCGGCGCCAACGCGGGCTTCTACGTCAACGGGCTGGAAGGCCTCACGACGTTCAGGCGCTTCGTGATCGGCGCGCCCACCGGCTCCGACCGACTCTATGCCTGCGCGGGCGGCGGCCAGGTCAGCGGCCTGCGCGGAAAACTCCTGCTCGACCGGTGCGACTTCTCCAGGATCGACGACGACGGCCTCGATATCCTGTCGAATTACACGCGCATCCTCGGGCAGAAGGACGCGAGGACGCTGGTCGTGCAGGCCAAGAACAGCGATTACCGCCCGGGCGACCGGGTGGAGCTCTGGGATTGGCGGCACAAGCGGAAGCGCGCGGAAGCCCTCATCACCGCGGCCCAGGGCCAACCTGGCGGGACGTTCCTCATCACCTTGGACCGGGACGTCGCGACCGAGCGCGTCGGCGCGGGCGTCGGCCTGCATTTCAGCCGCGAATCCATGACCGACGGCATCGACCGGCTCATCAACGTGGCGACCTTGGGGCAGGAAACCATCATCCGCGACAGCCAGTTCCAGGTCTTCCGCGCGAAGTGCCTCAACCTGAAGGCCACCCACTGCACGGTCGAACGCTGCACCTTCCGCAATAGCTTCCAGCCCGCGATTTCCGCGGCGCCGGAATGGTACTTCGAGGAAGGGTCGGCGATCCGCCACTTCACGGTGCGCGACTGCACCTTCACCGACAACAATCACCCCAACATCGTCATCGGCGCCTCCCCCGTGACGGGACTGCCGGGCGCCAAGCCCACCGTGAGCGCGGCGCCCGGCGACGTCTCGCACGACAGCGCCCAGATCCTGATCGAAGGCAACTCGTTCGCCGGCTTCGGCACCACCCCGAGCGTCTTCAGCTGGAATTGGCCCGTCGGCCCGGCCATCACCATCACGAACGCGGCCCAGGTCACGGTCCGCGGAAATAAGTTCGGTCCCCTCGCCGAGCGGGCGCCCCCCGGCACACCCAAGATCATCGTCGAGAATTCCGCGGACGTACGGATCACGGATAACCAAGGCCTCACCGCCGAGCAAACCACCGGCCGCTGACGCGGACCGCGGGTAGATTCCCAAGCTAGTTTCACCATGGGCCAAACTAGCCCCGCAACCGTGCGGCGGGCGCAATTCTGGAGCCATCTGCGATTGCCTGCGGCGGGGATTCGCCTAGTCGTCGTGCACCAAGCCCCATGGACACCGCCAAGCGTCGCTGGTCCGCACTCACCCTGCTCCTCTGCCTCGCCTTGACCCCGGCGTGGGCGGCGCGGAAGGAGAAGCCCGACCCCGAGAAGTTGGAGTACGCCCGCAAGATGGACGAGCTCCACGACCGCCTCGTGGTCGCCCGGGTGTTCGTCGACCACGAAACCGTGTGGCCCGGCCAGGTGCTCAAGGCGAGTTCGCTGCTGATCAACAACTCCGCGGCCGACCTGACGGTCCCCCAACGCCCGGGCGACGCGGCCGACGGCCCGCCGACCCTCGGCAAGGAGATCTGGTACCTGAAGCAGCTGGGCAAAGGCCCGACGGCCACCGAGCGACGGGAGGGCCTGGATGGGCGCACCCGGCTCGGCGAGCGCGTCCACCAAGTCCGCCAGTTGAAGGCCGGCGCAAGCATCGAACTGGACTGCCCCGAGGCGCGGGTGGACCCCGTCAAGCTGAAGCTCCGCGAGGGCAACTACGAGGTTACGGTCGACTTCGTGAACGAGGACGGTCGCGTGGTCGCCACGGGGACGCAGTTGTTCCGGGTCAAGATCCATGACCCGCGCGAAGCCAGCATGCCGGAGGGCCGGCGGGAGGCGGCCCTCCTGAAGATGTGGCAGCCCAACTTCGAGATGCTGCCGATGACGCTGAGCGCGACCACCGTCAGCCGCGGCGAAGTCGTCCAGGCGAGATGCGTGGTGCGGAACACCGCCGGGCTGGTCGAACTGCCCTTCGACGCCTTGAGCCTGACCCCCTGGAAGGAGGACTTCGGACACGAACAATGGCTATTCGGCCGCTGCGTCTACGTGCGGTCCTGCGACCGGGCGCGCGCCCCGGACGGGGGCGTCTACCTCAAGTCGGAGAACCCCCACCCGCAGTTCGAAACCGGCTACTACCTGCATGGCTTCGGCGGCCAGCAGCTGAATTTCCACCGCAAGGACCGGACCCATTTCGCGCCGGGCGAGGAACTCGTGTTCAGCAAGACGATCAAGACCGCCGACCTGGAGCCGGGCACGTACGAGATCCGGCTGAGCGTCGGCGGCGCGCGCGCCGGGGACGTCGGCGTCCGCCGGCAGTTCCTCACGGTCACGCCGTGACCTCCCGGCGATCCGCCCGGGACTGCTCGTGACAGGCCGTCGGAGGGATTGCGATTCACTCCACGGAGCACGTTGAGATCCACTTAACGCCAAGCCCCGGCCTCCACCATCAGGCGGGGACCGCAACGAAGCCGGCTGGGTTCACGTGCCCCTGAAGGCCGTCACCTGAAATCTTCCGCCGTCAGGGCTTTGGGCCGGTTGCCGGACCATCCCACGGCGGCACGGGAGAGGAACCAGGTGGCGCCCCGGTCGTTGTTGCCCTGAAAGAAGAGCCACGTTTGCCCGTCTCGTCCCGTGAACACGCCGGGGTGGCCGGACTCCGAGAAGTTCCACTCGCCCGGCTGGCCATTGCGTAGGAAGGGCTCCTTCCCGCAGCGCTCCCATCTCAAGCCGTCGCGACTGACCGCGCCCCCGACTTGCTGCGGATCGTTGTTGTAGCCGCCGGCATAGAACATGACGAGCTCATCGCCCCGACGACAAAGGGAAGGAGCTTCGATGCAGAGCCTTTCCCAGGGCAGCTCCGGCTTCAGGATGGGCGCGTCGCGGAGCTGCTTCCAGCTTTGCCGCCCGAAGTCGGACTTCAGGTCGGCGCCGGCCACGCCGAGCATCTGGATCTTCATCTCCGGATCGCGCGTGGCGAAATAGAGCAGCAACTGGTCTCCCACGGGAAACACCTCCGGGTCGATGGCCCGCCCACTGGTCCACCCTCCGGTCGGATGAAACACGGGGTTGCTCGGATCGCGGGTGAAGCGTAGGCCATCCTCGGAGACGGCGTGGCAGATGCCGTCCTTCCGCCCGTTGCCGTAGCTCGCGTAGAAGAGATGCACCTTGCCCCCGAGCACGATGGCGCTCGGCGTGCAGAGGCCCCTTCGCTCGCACTCCTGCTCCGGCCAGAGTTCGCCGACCTTCTTCCAGGTGAACAAGTCGCGGCTTTCCGCGATGCCGATCGACCAACCCGCGGGAGCGTTGGCCGGCGCCAGCTTGGGAGCGAAAGGGGGCAGCGAAAAATACATGAGGTAGCGGCCGCCGAACTCGATCACGTTGGGATCCTTCGACATCGGGCTACCCAGCCGAGTCGAGTCCGCCCATTTCATCATCCGCGCAGGGGCTGCGGGGGATGCCACCGGCGCGGAAAACGCCGGAGGCGCGAGCAGCCAGACGGCCAGACAAGTGAGGGTGAGATGCATGTTGCTTTGAATCCCTATGCCGTCGCTGGGGTAGCCACGGAGGTGAGTCCAGCAGTTTACACTGGAGTACGCATACCTTCGGCGAACCCACCCCCAGAGTCAACCAGCAGCGGGGCGACCTTACCGAAGGGCTCCCTTGACCTTTCCGTGCGGCGATGGGGGCCAACCTAATCTACGCAAATTTGCGTAGATTAAGGTCCGCTAATCTACGCATCCGGCCCTCTTCGGATCACGCTAAAAGGGGCGGGCCACGAGCTTGGCCGGGTCGATGACGGCATGCTTGGCGAGCTGGCGCTTCCAGGTGTACGTGACGTGCACGAGCCCGTCCGCGGACTGGATGATGGCGGGGTAGCTGAACTCCGCCTTGGGCTCGTCCTCCAGGACCATCGCCGCCTGCCACGTGACGCCATCCTTGCTGACGGCGAGGTTCAACGGGCTGCGCCCCTTCGCGGTGTGGTTATAGACGATCAGGTGACGCCCGTCCTTGAGGGTGATGGCGTCGGTGCCGGCGTTGGGATTGGGCAGTTCGGTGAGTCCGACCGGCGACCAGCTCGATCCTTGGTCGGCCGAGACGGTGCGGAAGACCTTGCCGTTCCGGGTGCGGCCGACCGCGAGCAATTTCCCATCCGGCAGGAATAGGATGCTGGGCTGGATGGATGCCGGTGCGTCCGGCCCCGGCGCGACGGGGATCCGCTCCCAGCTCGACCCGTTGTCGCGGCTCCGCTCGAAATGGATCTGCCAGGAGGGTCCGACCTTGAGCCCTTCGGCGCTGGCGCCGGAGAGGATGGTGCCATCCTTGAGCTGCACGGGCTTGTTCTTGATGGGCCCCAGGATGCCCTCGGGCAGACGGCTCGCCGCGCCCCAAGTCTTCCCGTTGTCATCGCTGAGGCGGAGCATTCCCCACCACCCGACCGGATTCGGCCCGACTTTGTAGTAAAGCTGCAACGGTCCGTCCTTGGGCTGGAACAGCACCGGATTCCAACAGGGAAACCTGGCGCCGTCCGGCTGCGTGCCTTCGGCCACCTTGACCGGCGGCGTCCATTTACCGTCCACCCGCCGCGCCGTCCAGATGGAGACGTCGGGCCGGCCTTCCGCGACGCCGGCGAACCATGCGGCGACCAAGGTGCCGTCCCGAGCCTCGACGATCGTGGTGGCGTGGCAACTGGGGACGGGGTTCGTCTCGAAGATGAACCCGGACTGGATCAAACCCGGCTCGGCGGCCGACAGTCCGGCGTTCGCGAGGAGCGTGGCACAAAGCAGGAGACTGCGCATGGGGGTGCACCCAACATCAGCCCCGATCGCCCCGAAAACAAGCCTGCTTCGAAGTCGGACCCGCCCCTCCGTGACCCGAGGACCTCACGGACCTGGCGCAAGAAGGCATGCGCAACCGCATCGCCTGTTCGCCCAAAGGGCTCACCGAACGGGTTCTCATCCCATCCAAGCCAACGTTTATGGGTCGGTTAAAGTGGCGGAGAGGATGGGATTGGCTCCGCTTCGCTCCGGGCTTTCGCCCGATGCCTTCGGCATCGCCTGTTCGCCCAAAGGGCTCACCGAACGAGTTCTCATCCCATCCAAGCCAACGTTTATGGGTCGGTTAAAGTGGCGGAGAGGATGGGATTCGAAGGAAATTTCCGCGTCTCTAAGTAGTTGAACTTCAACGACCGAGGTTTTTTGCGGACAGTTTGCGGACAAGTTATCCGCCAACTCTGCTAATTTATCCGGCCGATTTTAGCGCGCAAGTGCTAAGAGTTTGGATTTATCAAATTCATCAGCCCAGCTTCCTCCGAAGTATCTCGCGGGCACGTGAAACCCGATGCTCAACGGCCTTTGCGCTCAGGCCCAGGGACTCGGCTGCCTCATGCTGACTAAAGCCCTCAAACGCGGTCAGGATCAAGGGAGCGCGTAGCTCCTCGGGCAGCCCCTGGACCGCATCGCGGACCGACCGGGCGACTTCATCGGCGCGGGAAGTATCCTCGACGCCCGCGTCATGCAACTCAGGCAAAAGTCCGGCAAAACGGGCCACCCGGCGCAGCCAGCCGCGGCGGCGATTGCGGGCGAGATTCGTCGCGATGCCGAAAAGCCACGTCGAAACCTTGCCTCCCCGGAAACGCTCACCCGTGCGCCAGGCAAGGGCGAAGGTCTCCAGCGTTACCTCCTCGGCGTCACGGGCATCGGGAAGGAGACGGACAAGGTAACCACGGAGGCGGGGATCCCATTCCTCGAAGAGACGGCGCCATCCCGCCTCATCGGAACGTCCGGGCAAAACTTGGGCCTCTCCCTCGCTCATCGCGAGTGAGTCTGGCCGGAGAGGTCGGTCGCGCCCTCATGGTCGGCCGAATCGATGCGAGGAAGGATCAGGGCAAGGTAGGCCTTGGCGCTCTCCGGAGGCATGCAGGCGGCGATGGCGCGAACATGATCGACGCGGGCCAGCCGGCACTTCTCACGGGCGCCGGCGAGGCGGGCGCGAGAGTCCGGGCCGGGCTTGGCGTCCATCGCCGACTTGGCCTCGGAAACCAGCCGGCAGTGCTCCGCGCACTCCTTCTCGAATCTTTCCTGCAGGCTGGCGATGCGCGCCATGGCGGCGTCATCCAAGGCGAACTCGTGGCGCATCCAGGCTTGGACGTCATGATTGCAGGCCGAGGCCGACAGCTCGAAATCCCGCACGACGAACCAACCCACGACGGCGAGGCAGAGGATCGAGGCCGCGAGCAGCAGCCGGGAGGAAAGCCTCATCGGGGCAAGGAGTCGGAAATCTGGCGAACATAGAGGTGCAGCACGCGCTCGCGGTCCGACTGGTTGGCGGAATAGCCCGCCGCGCCTCCGGCCAGAAGCGCGACCGCGGCGGCGACGGACCATACGGCGACAGGGTCTCGCCGACCGGGAGGGGGCACGGCGCCGGCCAGCTGCTGGCTGCCGGTCGGGGTGACGCGCCAGGAGGCGAGGCGCTGGTTCAGTGAATTGTCGTCCATTTGGCGAGTATATGTCCGCAACCCCCGGAATGTCCCCAAAAAAATCCGGGGGCCATGGGGGTGGGCGGACATTCATCCATGATGTCACCTTTCAGATTCATCATCGTGCTCCTCTCGATGTCAGCCGCCGGGCAAGCCTGCGAGGCTTGCCGCGCGGCCTACGTGGAGGCCATGGAGAAGGCCCCCAAGGCCTCCGCCCTCCACCCCGAGGCCCGGGTCGTCGAGTATAAGCTGACCATCGCCGAGCAGACCCTCAGCCCGGCCGGAAAACCCTCGAAGGCCCTCACGATCAGCGGCGGCACCCCGGGGCCGGTCCTCCGCTTCCGCGAAGGCGACGTGGCCCGCATCACGGTCACGAACGGCTTGGCCGACGACACGACCTCCCTCCACTGGCACGGCTTGCTCGTGCCCAACATCGAGGACGGCGTCCCTGTGGTGACCACCCCGGTCATCGGGCCCGGCAAGTCACGGACCTTCGAGTTCCTGATTCGGCAGCACGGGACCTATTGGTACCACAGCCACACGGGCCATCAGGAACAACGGGGCGTGTACGGCGCCATCGTCATCGAGCCGAAGACATCGGCCGTCACCGCTGACCACGACCAGGTCGTCATTCTGTCGGATTGGACGGACGAGAACCCTGCCGAGGTCCAGCGCACGCTTCTGCGCGGCAGTGAATGGTATTCCTACCGCAAGAGAACCATGCAGTCGCTTCTCGGTGCGTATCGTGCCGGCAAGCTTGGTGATTATTTCGACAGGGAAAAAGCCTTGGTGCCCCCGATGGACCTCTCGGACGTCGCCTACGACGCCTTCCTCATGAACGGACTGCGGCGCCTCAAGCTTCCGGGCAAGCCCGGCGAGACGGTCCGCGTCCGCCTGATCAACGCCGGCGCCGCCAGTTACTTCTACCTCGATGCGGCCAACGGCCCGCTGAAGGTGGTCTCGGCCGACGGGCAGTACGTCCAGCCCTTCGACCAGAAACGCCTGCTGATGGGCCCGGCGGAAACCTATGATATCTTGGTCAAGGTGCCGGCCGACGGCACCTGGGAACTCCGTGCCACGGCGCAGGACGGCAGCGGCTCGGTCTCGGCCTGGATCGGGGAAGGCTCTCCGCATGAGGCGGCACCCCCTCCCCCGCCGGGACTCTACGGGATGAACGCCTACCTGACCTCCATCCTAGACCAGCTGGACCCCGAACCGGGCGCGAAGGAATCCGACCGGCCGCTGTCCCCGTATTCCAAGATGAGGGCCGCCAAGCCCCATCCGGTGGCCTCATCGCATCGCGAGCTCACGCTCAAGCTGACCGGCGACATGATCCGCTACGAATGGACCTTCGACGGCATCGACCCGCACGAAGCCGAGGCGATCAAGGTGAAGGAAGGCGAGACGATCAGGGTGCGGCTCGTGAACAACACGATGATGCACCACCCCATCCACTTCCACGGGCATTTCTTCCGACTGGTGGATGCGGCTGACAAGGACCCGGCGACCTCGCCGCTCAAGCACACCGTCGACGTGCCCCCGATGAGCGTGCGCACGATCGAGTTCACGGCCGACGAGGGCCAAGGCGACTGGCTCATCCACTGCCATCTTCTCTACCATCACATCACGGGGATGGTCCGCACGATCCGCGTGGCCGCCGCGGACGGCGCCGAGCCGCCCCATGCGGCCGCGACCCATTCGATGCCCACGACCTATGCCTGGGGACAGGCCAGCTTCACCACGGCGGCGGCCACGGGCTTCGCGACGATCCAATCCGGCCGAAACAACCTCAACCTTCGCTGGGAAGCGGGACTCGGACATGCCGACGGGAGAGAGCTTGAAATTGGCTACTCACGATACTGGGGGCCGCGCCTTTCGGTTTTAGCCGGCTATCGCTTTGATACGACTAGCGGTGGCCGGGACGGGGCTTTTGCCGGCGCCTCTTTCCGCCTTCCGTATTTTTTCGACCTCGGGGTAACGCACCAGTCCGGCGGGGAAACCCGCGGCACACTTTCTAAAACAGTGCAATTCACAGATCGTCTCTCCATAGAGCTTGGCTATCGCTTCGGCCGCAAGACGAGATCGTCCGGCACAGCAGAGCTTAGATACCTCGTGTCGAAAAACCTCTCGCTCGCCGCCGGATACCACTCCGAATTCGGGGCTGGCGTCGGCGTCCTTACCCGCTTCTGACCCACCATGAAACACACCATCATCACCATCCTGCTGGCCACCCTGGCCAGCATCCCGACGTTCGGCGTCGAAAACCCAGTCAAACCCTACCCGCTGGATAAGTGCATCGTCTCGGACGAGAAGCTCGGCGTCGAAGGCAAGCCCGTCGTCTTCGTGCACGAAGGCCAGGAGATCAAGCTGTGCTGCCAGGACTGCCGCAAGGACTTCGACGCCAATCCGTCGAAGTTCCTGGCCAAGTTGCCCAAGGCGGAAGCCCCTAAGGCAGAGCCCAAGAAAGCGGGCATGGACCATAAGATGATGTGCGCGTGCTGCGCCGGCGACGCGAAGGCAGCCGACGGCAAGGCAGCCGGACATGACCATAGCTCCGCGGCCAAGCAGGACGACAAGGAAAAGTCCAAGGACCATTCGAGCGAAGCCAAGGAGGCCAAGCCGCACGACCACGACCATGCCGCCGCCGCCAAGCCCGCCGAGGAGAAGAAGGCCGATGCCCCGGCCAAGCCCTACCCTCTGAAGACCTGCATCGTCTCCGACAACGACCTGGACTCGATGGGCGAACAGGCTTCGTTCGTCTACCAAGGCCAGACGATCAAGGTCTGCTGCAAGGCCTGCATCGCGAAGTTCGAGAAGAACCCGGGCAAGTATCTCAAGAAGCTAGAGGGCAAATAACCCAAACTCCTCAGGACGCCGACCAGCAAGTTTCGACCGGCAACTCTACAGGCCTCGCAATCGCGGGGCCTTTTTTGTTCTTAAACCGATTAGCGCGAACATCGATCATGCAGACAGTTTGCTGACAACCTATCTGCTACTCTGCTGAATATAGCCGTCCCTTTTTGCGTGCAAGTAGGATTATGTGAACAAAGCAAAGTTGGCTTAGTGAGCACAGATGCAGGCATATTCGGCGCGCTTGCATTCGCCGCAAATACCGGTGTTTAGGGTCAGGCGGAAATTCGCCGGCTTAGCGTCATGTGCAGCACGAATCTGCACGACAATCGGGGCAGGCTCCTTTGCCGGGACAGGCTCCTTTGAGATGAATCCCTCGGGCTTGGGCTCCAAGGCGATGTCCTTGCCGTCGACCTTCACCACGACCGTGCGTTCGCCACGAGCCATCGGCTTACCGGCGGCGTCCAGGAACGTCAGGACCACATGGCGGTCGGTCTTAATCAGGAACTCAGCCTTCACCCCAGAAGCCTCAAGGAGACGTCCGGCGCGGGCTTCCGCCGGGGCCTTGGCAGGCTCGACGACGATGATCGCGCAGACAGAAAGGAGGGAGAGGAACAACGTTTTCATGGGATTAATTAGGATTGGAGGAGGAAGAAACGAAACGTGATTCGAGCCAGTCGTAGAGAACGGGCAGAAGGAGCAACGTGAGGGCGGTCGAAGTGACGATGCCGCCGATGACGACCGTCGCCAACGGCTGCTGGACCTCCGCGCCAGGCCCGGTCGAAAGGGCCATGGGGACGAAGCCGAGCGAAGCGACCAAGGCGGTCAGCAGTTTCGGACGTAGGCGCGTCAACGTGCCTTCGGTCACGGCTTCGCGCAAAGGCGTGCCCCCGGCCCTGAGCTGGTTGATGAAACTGATGAGCATGATGCCATTGAGCACCGCGATGCCGGACACGGCGATGAAGCCGATGCCGGCCGAGATCGTGAACGGCATCCCGCGCAGCCAGAGGGCCAGCACGCCGCCCGTCGCCGCCAAGGGCACGCAGGTGAAGACCAGCGCCGCCTGCCGCAAACTCCCGAAGCCGGCGTAGATGAGCAGGAGGATGAGCCCCAGCGCCGCGGGCACCACCAGGGCGAGCCGCTCACGCGCCCGCACCAGGTTCTCGAATTGCCCGCCGAACTCCCAATAGACGCCGCCGATCGGCTTGAGCTCGGCCTTCAAGCGAGCCTCGGCCTCCCGCACGAAACCCTCGGTGTCGCGGCCGCGCACGTTGATCAGGATCGCGAGGCGCCGACGGGCGTCTTCGCGGGTGATGACCCCGGGTCGTTCGACGGCGCGAATATCGGCGACCTTGGAGAGGGCCACGGTCGTGCCTGAACCATCCTCCGCCGAGACCGGCAGGTCGCCGATCCGAGCCAAGGGCGTCTGCTCCGCGTCGGGCAGACGCACCACGACGTCCAACGGACGTCCCGCGGAGGGAATCTGGCCGGCCTTGGCGCCGCCCAGCGCCACCGAGACGACCTCGTTCAGCTCCTCGGCATGAAGGTTGCGACGGACGAGTTGATCGCGCTTAGGGACGATGTCCACGGAAGGCAGCCGGCCCGAAGCTTCGAACTCGACGTCCCCTCCCCCGGGAATCTTGCGCAGCACCGCCACCGCCTGGGTGGCGACTGACTCCATGTCAGCCAGCTCATCGCCAAAGACCTTCAGGGAAAGGTCGGCCCGCGCCCCCGCCATGATCTCGTTGAAACGGAGCTGGATCGGCTGGGAGAACATCGTGGTCTGACCAGGCACCGTCCGCTCCAACACGCCGGACATGAGTTCGATCAACCGCGCTTTGCTGACGATGGCACCGCCCTCCCGCCGCCAGGTTTCGCGCGGCTTGAGGGTGACATACGTGTCGGCCACGTTGGGTCCCATCGGGTCGCTCGCGATCTCCGCGGTCCCGATGCGGGCGAACACATGGTCGATCTCCGGGAAACGCTCCCGCAGCAAAGCCTCGGATTTCTTCTGCAGCTCGACCGAGGAACGCAGGTCGAGGCTGGCGGCCCGGACGAACTGGATGCTGATCGAACCCTCGTCCAGCTGGGGGATGAAATCGGCGCCCAGCCGGGTGAAGCCAAAGGCGGCGGCCAAGGCGGCCAGCATCGTGACGCCCAAGGCGAGGCCTCGGTGCGCGAAGCACCAGGCCAAGGCCGGAGCGAAAAGGCTCCGCAGCCTACGGATCAACCCGCCCTCCTCGCCATGACCGGAGGGACGGAGACCAAGGGAGGCCAGCGCCGGCATGACCGTGAGGGCGACGAGCGCGGAAGCCGCCAAGGCGACGACCACGGCTCCGGCCATGGGCTTGAACATCTTACCTTCGATGCCTTCGAGGGCGAAGATCGGGACATAGACGAGCGTGATGACCGCGACGCCGAGGAACATCGGGCCGGCCACTTCGCTGGCGGCGGCGGAAAGCTCTGAGGTGCGCTCGTCCTCGGTCAGGGAGCGTCCCAGAGAACGGACGCGGTCGTCCATCCGTCGCAGGAAATTCTCCACCATCACGACCGACCCGTCGACGATGAGGCCGAAGTCGATCGCGCCCAGGCTCATGAGGTTCGCGCTGGCCTTGGTCGCGGCCATACCAGTGAGCAGGAGCAGGAAGGAAAGCGGGATCGCCAGGGCGACCAACAAGGCCGCACGCCAGTGGCCAAGCAGCAGCAGAAGCACGACGACGACGATCGCCGCACCCTCGAACAGATTGGTCTCGACCGTCCGGATGGTCGCGCCGACCAAGTCGGAGCGGTCGTAGAGCACGCGGATGCGGACGCCTTCCGGCAGGTGCTCGCCGATGACGCGCAGCTTGTCGACCGCGCGGCGGGAGACTTCTCGCGAGTTCTCGCCGGCCAGCATGATGGCGGCCCCGACGACGGCCTCACGCCCGTCGACGGTGGCGGCGCCCATGCGCGAGGCGCTTCCGACCGAGACCTTGGCGACATCACCCACCGTCACGGCGGGGCCGAGGCCGGCGGGACGCAAAGGGATGCCGGCGATGTCCTGGGCGGTACGCACGCGCGTGTCGGCACGAACGGTGAAGGCTTCCCCACCGACGGAGAGGACGCCACCGCCGGCGTTCTCGGTGTTCTTACGGATAGCCTGAAGCAGTTCGGACATCGGCAAGGCCGCCTTCGCCATCTTGGCGAGGTCGGGTTCGACCAGCATCTGACGTTCGTGACCGCCGATGACGTTGACATCTGCCAGGCCGGAAGTGGACCGCAGGGCCGGGCGGACGCGCGTGTCATGCAGCAGACGCAGCTCACGCAGGCGTGCGGCCTCATCGGTCGGCGCCTTGGCGCCATCTGCGTACTCAACGGCATAATAAACGATCTCCCCGAGGCCGGTGCTGATCGGAGCCATGACCGGGACGACGCCCGGCGGCAGGTTGCCGGCGGCCTGGCCGATACGCTCGGTCACCAGCTGGCGGGCACGAAAGATATCCGTCCCATCCGCGAACACGAGGGTCACCTGCGACAGTCCGGTCTTGGAGAGCGAACGGAACTCGACCAATCCGGGCATGCCGGAAAGTTCGGACTCCAGCGGGATGGTCACCCGGGATTCGGCCTCATCGGCAGCGAGGGCGGGCAAGGTCGTGTTGATTTGCACCTGAGGACCCGTGATGTCGGGCATCGCGTCGATCGGCACGCGCGAGGCGGACCAAAGGCCGAGCAGGCTGAGCAGCAGGGCGACGGTCAGGACGGCTCCGCGACGGCGGATGGACCAGCGGGCAAGGGCGGCGACCATCTCAGTGTCCGTCGGCGCAGCCGACGCCCCCCTTGATTGCCTGGAGTTCCGCAAGCCAGAGATACCAACCCCCGGCGACGGCGATGACATCCCCTTCCAGCAGACCGTCGGCGACGTCGACGAGTTCACCCGAGGCCGCGCCGAGTTTCACCGCGGTACGCAGCCAGCATTGTCCGTTGCGGACGAACACGTGCTTGCCCTCCGAGGTCTCCACCACGGCGGACAAAGGTATCCGAACAAGAGTTCCTTTCGTTTGAGCTTCGGCGGAACGAAGCCCAACGAACTGTGAAGCCTCCTCGGTGAGCAATAGCCCCTGCCCTTGCTTGAACTCGGCAGCCTTAGGCGTCGGGCCGGCGGAGTGGCCCGACGATTCGGTCTTGTCGCAGGCGGCCAGAATGCCGGCGGCGAGAATCAGGAGGAGGCTCCTCATCGGTTCGAGACAGGGTTGAAGGTGGTGCCGCTCAGTTCGCGCAGGCGGAAGCCCGCCTCGACGGCCTGCTCTTGGAGCAACAAGGCCGAGTCCACGGCCTCGAGATAACCGGCCTGGGCGTCCATGAAGAGCTGCAGCGACAGCGCGCCAGCCCGGAAGTGGGATTCAGCCAGGCGGGCAGCCTCGGCGAACCGCACCGCCGGGTCATCCCTGTGCATGCGGAGCTGGTCGAGCTTGGAAGCGTAAGAGAGCCAAGTCTGACCGAGGTCGCGCTCGACATCTCGCCAGGCGGCCGCGAGCAAGGCCTTGGCTTGGCGACGCCTTTCAAAACCGGAACGCTCAGCGGAGGACGAACGTGCGGTCACGGGCAAAGGAATATCAAAGCGCAGACCGAGAATGGTCTCACGATCACCGACACGGTCTTGGGAAACGAATGGCGAAACGGTGAAGCCAGGCACGCTATCCGAACGAGCCAGATCTGACTGCAGGCTGAGCTGTTCGGATTCGAGCACCTGCATGCGGTAGCCGAAATTGCCCTGCGGAGCGGCGAGCAGGAGTTCTTCCAGCTTCGGGGCATCGCGTAACGCAAGCGACGGGGCCTTGACCACGAGAGGCGCCATGGAGGGGGCCCCGCGGAGCTGATTCATCTCCAGCAAGGTTTGCTGCAGGGCCAGCCGTGCCTCCTCGGAACGACGACGGGCGACGACTTCCGCAGCCTCTACGGAGCGCAGCTCGATGATCGGGGCAGGCCCGGAAGGATCCCTGCCTACCAAAGCCTTACGGAGACCGGCATAGCGTTCGGCGACGTCCTCGCATGCCTGAGCCCTTAGTTGGGCGCGCGACAGGCGGTAGGCAAGCACGGTGGCCCTGGCCTCGATGGCTTGCTCGAAACGACCTAAGCCAAGCTTAGCCGCCTCGACCTGACGGTCGGCGATCGCGCGTCGCAGGCGCACGCGTTCCGGCCACTCGAAGGTCTGGCTTAGCGTGGCAGTCCAGACCTGCCCTTCGTCCGCAAAGACGCCGCCTGCGTCCCGGAAACGCTTCCGGCCGACCTCTAGAGAAAGAATTGGGTCATGTTTGGAACCGGCAGCCGAAGCCGCCTCCCGCTCCGCAGCGAGGGCAGCCTGGTAAGCCTGAAGCTCGGGATTAGTGGCCACCGCCTGGCGCACTAGTTCGGCGACGTCTACGGGCTGATGAGCGATCTCCGCGGCACGTATGAGGCAAGGGAGGATCAGGACAGGAAGGAGAAAATTGGAAATGTTCATTGATTTGGATACATACGGGCGTGAGCCCAGGGTGCCCCCTTGGATGACGAGAATATGAACAGGCGCACCGTATCCGTCGCGGAAACGAGGAACCCGGGCGGCTATGCCGCCTGATTTAATCAATCAAATCCGCAGGCAGAGCGTCCCTGCCCTAAAGGCAGGCGGACAACCAGAGGCGGACAGACTCAGAGGGATATCGGCAGGTAGACTCGGAGTGGATCTGCCCACATAAGTCACCTTAGCGTAAACAAAGGAAACGCTTCCCAGGAGCTTAGCCGAAGGCAGCAGGGCCGGAGAAACCCCATCGATTGCGACAAAGGAGGCAGGAGCAAAGCAATCAGAGCAGTCATCCGGCTGTGCGCAGGCCTTGCCAGCGTGTTCGCAAGCGTCAATCGAGTTGTCGCAGGTGCAATTTTCGGCGGCAAGGACTCCGACCGTCGCCCAAAGGAGGAGCGAGAGGCAGGCGAAGAGTCTGGAATGGGTTAAAGCCACTTAATGTATCTTTCGGGCTAGCTGACCAAAGTCAAGCGAGGCTAGGAAATTCGGGAGCGCCACGAGGTTGCTCCGTGAGCAATGGTCGTAGCTCTGGGTCATACTTGGAAACTACAAGGCCGTTTGGTAATGCATTAGTTAACGCGATTGGCCAGAAGTTCACCAAGTTCTCGAAAAAAGCGTCACTAGACCAAAAACGGTTTTATCCCACTAGAGACAGATATCGCTAGTTGTGAAAAACAGGCTTCTAAAAAGCTAATTCGCTAGAGACTTGAATCGACTATACACCCTAAATGAGAAGAACTAAACAGTCATCAGCGCTTATTTTTTTCATCCAACTCGAGCAACGTGCTATTCGGTGAGGCCTTGAGCCTATTAATTATTATCTGAGTAGCCGTCGGAAACCCCTTGATCTCAAGAGGGAACAGGCGGCGGGCATCTACCTTATGCGCGGAAAGCCTGGCCTCATATGCATGGGCTTTCTCTAGCATCCGTCGGTCATAAGGACTGAGGCCATCAACAAAGGCCTTACGCGAACCGTCCTTGGCCGACAGCTCGCCTAGGGGCTCAGAGGCCTTGATACCCTGCTCAAAGCGCTGGGCGGTATAGCCGTAGTCCAAGAGTCGGATGTAGAGCCGTTTGGCGGCATCGACGTCGCCGGCGTAGATAGCCCTGCGGAAGTTCCGCAGCGCTTCGGCGTCAGGGGAGTCATAACTGCCCTGCTCCCTCGAGACCCCGGTCCTGGCCTGCTTCCACTGGGTGGCCTTGTCTCGGATATAATAATAGGCCCACTGCTCGGGATCCCGGCGGCGCACCTGAAGGATCAGCTGCGAGGACCAGTCCCAGGAGGATCGGGGGGAATAATAATCTGGGTTGGTGGCCCGCATGACCATGTCAGCCGTGAACTGGTCGGTCATCTGGCTCAGGATGGTCTGGGCCATGGCGTAGCGCGGGATGTTGCGCTGGTTGGCTACGTCAGGGAACGGGTTCTTACCCGAGACGACGGTGTAGATCGTCTTCTGGGCAGGGCCGACACCGGCCACCTGGTTTGCGAGATCGTTCGAGTAACCCTGGGCGAAGTCACCGACGGCGGTGCTCCAGTCGGTCCGGCCTGCCATGAGATCCATGCCGGTCTGGGCAAAGCGGTTGCCGGCGAACCAGCGGAGGATGTCGGCAAAGCCGGTCGCCAAGTATACGACCCTGGCCCGCCCCTTGTCATCCCGCCCGAGGTTGATGTGGAAGCGACGGCGGTCCTCTTCGGACAGGTCGTCCTCGAGGCCGTCGTTGCCCGGCCCCATGGCATTCCAGGCCTGTACGGCCATCCAGGGCAGGACCAGGCGCAAGGCCACGCCAGCGGCTGCCCTGCCTGTGAAGGCGGCACCAGCGGTCGCCGCGGCGCCGGCCGTAGCCAAGGCAGGATCATCCCCACCCTCGATCGCCATGTCCCTGAGATTGCGGAACAGGTTGGCATGATAGCGGAAGTTATTCTCGAGGTAGGTGTAGAACGGGATCCAGTACTTGCGGAGGTAGTCACCCGAGACGGAAATATTATTATAATCGCCGAAGGTCGCCAGGGAGATGGCGGCGGCCTTGCGCTCGTTGGCCTCCGCCAGGCTCGGGAAGGTCCGGTAGCGTCGGCCCTTCTCGGTCCTCCACATGACCTGCCAGCTCCCCGGGGTCTCGGGCCTAGGGAACACGACTATCCCTCCCTGCAGGGATCGTGAGCCTGGTATCTTGTTCTCGCGCATGATTCGGGGGAGGCGGACCGGTACGCGGGCCCCTCTCGGGGACGCGGACCGTCTGCAATCGCCGAGCGCTAAAGCAGGGTCAACTTTGCGGACAGTTTGCGGACAAGATATTGCCCAACTCTGCAAATCCTGCTCATTTCTGCTAACAGGAGAGGGGCTAGAATGTGAGGAAAATGGCCTGTTTGAGGCGTTTTCGTGTTCCAAAGTGGCGGAGAGGATGGGATTCGAACCCACGATACCCTTTTGGGGTATACCCATTTAGCAAACGGGCGCTTTCGGCCACTCAGCCACCTCTCCAGGTCCTCTGTTGATTCAGGGGATGGCCTAGTTAGTCGGGGCGGGAGACGAGGTCAAGGCACGAAGGAGGGACACGCGAAAGCCCCCGTAAACAGGGGCCCGAAAGCGTACACCGAACGGGAAGGGATCGGCCGCCCTAGCCTCTTCCGCGAAAGATGTGGGATGAAAATCCACAATGAAGAAGGGGGCGCTTTCGCGCCCCCCTGAGAGGAATCTCGGCGGGTCTTAGCCGCCTACATACCTGAGAAGAAAATGAAAGCTGGCGGGCGTGCATCAAGGGGAAAGAGGTGGGGTGGATCAGGGGGCGATGGAAGGGAGTCTGGCTGATACGCGGGCCAGGGCAGCACGCGGGAGCAAAGGCCCCCGGCTATAGCTCTGGGGTCACCCTCAGGTGGAGAGCCCTAAGCCCGATCGGTTGATGGAGCCCCGGGGATGGCGTGAATAAAAACATGCGGATGGTTTATATCGACGAAAGCGGAGACCACGGACCGCGGAATGACGAATACCCCATCTTCGTCATCGTGGTCTGCGTCTTTGACGGCGAAGATTATGTCGACCACTTCGTCCCGGCCTTGCTTAGGCTCAAGTTGAAACACTGGGGACACGAGTTGGCGATCCTGCACGAACGGGAGATACGCAAACCTCAAGGCGACTTCAACTTCCTGCTTAATCCCAATAAAAGGGCGGCCTTCCTGACCGACGTAGCGCAACTGGTCAGGGAGTCCAAAGCCCGAGTCCATGCGGTGGTTTGGGATAAACGCATCCCTGTAAGTCGCTTTTCCTATGGTGAATGCCTCCGGCGACTCCTCGACGAATTATCTCATGGCCATGGCGACTTGCTCGCCACCGCGCCCATCATCGTGGAATCAAGTGGCTCAGAGGAGAACAGGCGGACGCTACACGCCTTGGGGGAAATCAAGACCTGCATGGCCCCAATGGTACGTTTTGCCGAAAAAGCCGCCAACGTTCCCGGCCTACAACTGGCGGACCTATGCGCACGCCCGATTGGCATAAAAATCCTGAGGCCCGACGCGAAGAATCGGGCCTTCGACGAAAGCGTCAGCCTGCTCATGCAAGCCCAAGACGCGGCCATGCTGGCATCGGGCCCAATCATCACCCTCTAAAAGGGAACGCGGGTCGGCGAACCGACCCGCGTCGAACGGACATTTCCATTCCTTGCTCTCCTTTTTAAAGCGATAGTCCATGCAGGCAACCTAAACCCTCTGGGGTGATTACCCGGATTTCGGAATCTGGGAGGAGCTAGCCGTCATGTCGACAAGCGGTTGAATCATTTGATTGGCCGACGGGAAGAGGCATAAACCCAATTGGGTCAGGAGGCAGGGCTGACCGTCCTCGGTCGGCCGCGGACGAGCAGGGGCGCTCGTCCCGACCTGAGAGGCAGCTAGGGCAGCACGCGGTGCTGCCCCTACCCTGGCCCTTAAACATTTCCCTCCCCTTACAGCGTCATCAGGAAGTCCGAGAGCTGCTTCTTCTGGGCGGGGGTGAGCTTCAGGTAGCGGTCGCGGGAGACCTTGGCTTCGCCGTCGTGCGCGGCGATGGCCTCGTCGACGGTGCGGGCGCGGCCGTCATGCAGGTACGGAGCGCTGGCGCGCAGGCCCCACAGCGGCGCGGTACGCATCTCGCGCGGGCCGGCCGGGGCCTGGACGATCCCGTCGCCGAGCGAACCCATGTCGTGCAGGAGCAGGTCGGAGAACAGGCGGACCTCCTTGCGGTCGAAGGCCGGGTCGCTGCTCGGGCCGGTCTTGAGGCTGGGGATATGGCAGACGGCGCAACCGGCGTTCAGGAAGACCTGCTGTCCGGCGGTGGAGGAGGCGGTCGCGGGGGCCTGCGGCGGCGCGCCGAGCAACTTCATGAAGTTCGCGACCTTCTCGAAGTCGGCCAGGCCCGTCGCGGGCGCGTCCTCGGGGTCTTGGATGAAGTCCGACTTGGCCAACTTGGCGGCATCGCCGTTCGGGGCATTCTCCTTCGGGAAGAAGCGGTTGGTCACGCCCATCTCGTTGGCGTAGGCGTCGGCCGCGAAGCCGAGCACCGTGGCCTGCTGGGCCTTCCAGCCGAAGCGACCAACGCGGGTCTGGCCGCTCACGACATCGACGACCATGGCCGCCTTGCCCGTCACCCCATCGACCGGCTGCTTGCGGACGTTGGCGACGATCGCGGCGTCGGGAATCGCCTCGATGAGGCCCAGGCCGAAGACCGGGGTCGAATTGCGGCGCACGACGAGGTTAGCCTCGCGCGGGACGAACTCGCGGGCGACCGGCAGGATCGCCTGATCCTGGAGGAGCGAGCCGCCAAGGGCATCGAGCGAATCGAAGCCGACGGCGGTCACGCGACCGAAGCGGGTGACGTTGCGCGGGCTGGCGCCACCGACGGCGCCGCTATTGTGGCAGGCCACGCACGAGCGCTCGTTGAAGATCGGCCCTAGGCCGCCTTCAACATCCTCCGTCTTCTCGAAGTCGGCCTTGCCGTCGACGAAGAGCTCCAGCTGCGCCGGCGTGAGGCCGGGCAGCGGATCGCCGAAGAGCGGCTTGGCGGGATTCAGGCGTGGCATCGCGGGCTTGATCAGCGGCTGCGGACGCAGCGCGCGCTGCTTCGGGGGCGCGAGGAGCGCGGCGTCATCCACGACGGGCTTAGCCGGCGCCGCTAAAGGCATCGGCGCAGGCTTCATTGCGCTGGGCGCGGGAGCGGGGGCCGGGGTCGGCTTGACCGCGCCCAACGGA
>Ga0255084_1000039_pt1 | contig 24735 bp, 25 predicted proteins | sample Colum_Cont_RepA__FD_188433 | JGI IMG/M metagenome (GOLD analysis project Ga0255084, IMG submission 188433) | Freshwater microbial communities from Columbia River, Oregon, United States - Colum_Cont_RepA_8d | ecosystem: Environmental > Aquatic > Freshwater > River | place: USA: Oregon | collected... | reverse complement strand
TCTCAAAACGTCGCAGGCGGCGGTGGCGGCGGTGGAAGCGTTGTTGTTCGCAACATTGACGTATCACCACTAACTACATACGCAGTTAGCATTGGTGCAGGTGGACAAGGCGGTCTTGGAGCTCAAAACGCTGCAGCCGATGTTACTAGCACACTCCCAGGCGGTAACGGTACTCCAACCTCATTTGGAACTATCACTGTTGCTAACCTATTAACAAATACAGATTTTGACTACAACGTACTAGGTTGGGACGGCGACGTATACTTCAAGTCCGCAACTGGTGTATCAGGCGCTTCCGCAATTACTGTGTACCCAAATGCTAACGGTATAACTGTTGGTCAATATGTAACAGGTGCAAACATTATTGCTAACGCAGTTGTAGTATCTATTACAGGTAACATTGTTACCCTTTCAGGTGCTAACAGCGGTACTGTTTCAACAATTGTACGCTTTGACACAGGTAACACAATCCTACGTCCAGCCACAGTATTCTTTAACAACATCTCTACAGCTGGCTCAGATGTTCTATCTAACCCACAGACTAACAACACTGCAGGTTCACCATACTTTACTAACCTATCTAACAACCTTTTGCAGCCAAACGTTGCACAGTTGGAAGACGCAACTGTTATCACAAATAACAATATCCGTCAGTTTGGTACTGCTCTAGCTACATTTAACATCACTAACGCAGGTGTTCCAGCAAAGCTTGCTGAAATGACTGGTGGATACTCAAAGACAGCTACAGCTCCTTTGACATCTCTAGTTCTAACACTTAACAATACTTTAAACGTATTCCCAGGTATGTTTGTAACTGGTGCTGCATTTGTAACAGGAACAGTAGTAAACAGCGTTGATAGCCCAACTCAGATTACTATTTCAAACGCTACAACTCAGGCACTTAACGGCACAACAATTGAAATTTCATACACTGGTGCACGTGGTATTAACGGCCTTATTTGCAGCACTGGTGGTTCTACCTCAGGTGGTTCGCCTACATGGGTGAGCTTCTCAAGCTTGAACTCAACAACTACCTCTAACGGTTTAACTACCTCAGCAGGTTCACAGGGTATTCCTTATATCCCAGGCCAGACATATACACTTTCTATGTATATTTCTACAAACGTAGATATAAGCTCAAGCACACCTATTCGCTTTGGTATCCGTTCAACAGGCGCTTCATTTAACGCTCAGTCAAATGCTCGTTACAGCACCTCTGGAACAACATCTGGAGATACAGGCTCAATTGACGCTGGTCAGGCAAACGGATTCTTCTATCGTGAGGTTACTCCATCAACCTTGACTGGTTTTGGTGGCACTTTTGCAACAACAGCAACTGCTTCTAGCGGTTCTACAACAATGACTGTTGCAGATGCTTCAGGTATTTTGCAAGGTATGGCTGTAACAGGTTCTGGTATTCAGGCAAGCACAGTTGTGTCTGCTATTGCTGGAACTCTTGTTACTTTGACTCTTGCTACTAACGCACCTATTTCAGGTGGCGCTGTAACATTTGCTAACCCAGCAACTGTTCAGATGCTTGGAGCTAACAGCACACCAACTCAAACAGGGTGGCGTCGTCTTTCAGCTACATTCACCACACCTGCAATTGCTTCTACTCTTGCTAATAGTCAGTATGCGTGGGGCTCAACACCTCAGTTTATTTACCCATCGATTCTATTCCAGCAGGGTACTACTAACCACTGGATTGACAACATTCAGCTAGAAGCTGGAAACGCTACTACAACATGGCGCCCACCTACATACCGTGAAGCGGCTTCACTTTTGGTTACTTCAAACCAGGCTACAAACGGTAACCTTGAAACGGCTCACCGCTTTGTCAAGGCAACACCAAGTGTGCAGTATTCAGGTTCAGCGTTTGTTGTTGACACTGGTACCAATAACTTCTACCGTCCAGTACGTGGATACCTTGAGTTCTTTGACAGAGATTACAACTCAATTATCCGTACAGAGGGTTCAAACGTTTACCTACCAATCAACGGTGTTGCTTCACTAACACAGCAGATGCCAGCAGTTACCTACCCAGTACGTGTGGGCGTAACTGTTACAGCTCCTGTTAACGCAGCATTTGTTAAGTTTGGTATCACAAAGATTGCAGCAGCAACTACTGCAACTCTTGGACAAATTGAATACCACGTTATTGCTCCGCAACTTGAAGTTGCTGCAGCACCTACAACCTACAAGGAAGTAGATAACGTAACATATTTCTACGCTGGACAGCCAGGTATTACACCTGTTGTAACAGCAGCAACTCTATCCGCAGAAGGCGGTGGAGGTGGAGGTACCTGGAACTCTAACAACCCAGTGTGGTTGTATGGTCTAGAAGGTGGCAACAACGGTGGTCACGCAGCTAACAACTCATCAGGTGCTATGACACTTGCTGGCGGCGGCGGCGGTTCCCTAACTGTTGGTGGTAACGCACTTACCTTTACACCAGCTTTCTCTACATCACCATCATCTGGTTGGAACACTACTGCTGGTTCATCACAGCAAACATGGCCAATGCGCGGAAACTTAGGTGGCGCAGCTTCATGGAACTCAGGAACTGGTAACACAGTAATTCCTGGTTGGGGCGGCGACGGCGGACAAGGTCAACTTATAAGCAGCATTAACAGCAGCTCACCAATAGGTATTGCACTTGGTGGCGGAGGCGGTGGCGCTGGTTGGACTACTGGTTCACAGCTTCAGACATCTCCAGGTCGCGGCAATGGCGGCGGCGGTAAGGGCGGCGGAACATGGCTTGTTAACGCAGCTGGCGCAGCTTCTGCTGACTACTACGCACGTGGTCTTGATGCAGTTGCTAACTCTGGCGCAGGCGGTGGCGGTGGTGGTTCTAACTGGGGTAACGCTCCAGAAGTAATGCTTAACCACAACTCTGCAAACGCAGCAGTTAACTACGAAGCAATCTCATCTGACTACTTTAAGTGGACACCTATCTATAACGCAACAACCACTATTTCAGCGCAGGCTGGCTTCTATGGTTCAAACGTTCTACGTACAACCATCCAAGATGTTGGTAACGCAAAGGTGACAACTACATGGCAGACATTCCCAATCTTGCCACGTATCCCACTATTCTTCTCAGGTGTGGCTGCACGTCTAACAACTGCTCCAGCTGGTGTAACTAGCCCGCAATTCACAGGTACTCCAAAGCGTGTACGTCCAACAGTTCGCTGGAAGAACGACCGCAACCAGGTAATTCGTGAAGACCGTCCAGAATACAATATTCAGTTCTCTGGCGTTAACACAATCACTTACCTAGGAGCAACAGGCGCTACATCAGGTAACTGGCAGACACTTATGGCCCCTGCAGATGCATCATACTTTGATGTATGCTGGGAGCTCTTGTACTTCGATGCAGGCGATGTTATCGACCTCGACTTCGGCGGTTGCCAGTACCATGGCTACCAGTCATTTGGTGGTAACGGTGCAGACGGCTACGCACTAGTACGCTGGTTTGACAAGGCAGTTCTCTAAGGAGTAACTAATGGCAAAATACGCATTAATTGATGGCAACGAGGTTAACCAAGTAATCGTTGCTGCAAATGAAGAAGGCTTGGGAGTTTTAGGTGATTTGTTTCCAGCAATTGAAATATCTCACCTAACTCCACAACCTTCTAAAGGTTGGACCTATGAGGGTGGAATCTTCTACCCACCTCGTCTACAGGCGTCTGCAAAGGCTCTGTGGGATGGAACAAACTTTACTAATTCAGAAATTATCGATGCTGAGGTTGTAGAAGAAACCTTAGCTATCGAAGAGAAACCCTCTACAAGAAAGAAGAAGTAAATGGCTATTAGCTCACAACCTACAGTACTTACTCAGTCTAATGATGCTTACATCAACGTTGGAGTAACTGGCCGTTTGCAGACATTCTCTGCTTCTACAGGAACAGTTCCAATCAACCCTACTAACGGCTCATTCATCCGTATTGCTAACCCAGTCGGAGCGGTGACAGTTAACTTTACTGGTATCCCAGCTGGTTATGGAACATCATGGCAGGTAGAAGTTGCATCACGTGGTTCTAACGCAGTCGCATTTAACAACATTGTTTGGGATGGTGGCTCAGCGCCAACTATCGCATCTGGAACAAATAAGACCGTTCTTGAGTTTTACTCATGGGACGGTGGAACAAACGTCTACGGTGCTGTTAAGTTCGCAACCCTAGCTTAATAAAGTATAGATTAGCTCCCCGCCGTCCTTAGGGACTGGCGGGGCTTTTCTTTTTGGGAGTACAATAAGTACATGAAAATCGCCGTCTACACCATTGCTTTAAATGAAGAACAGTTTGTACAACGCTGGTACGACTCCTGCAAAGAGGCCGACTACTTACTAATAGCTGATACTGGCTCAGTAGACAAGACTGTAGCAAAAGCTAAGAAGTTGGGTATCAACGTTCACGTTATCAGCATACGCCCCTGGCGTTTCGATGACGCACGTAATGCAGCGCTAGCCTTATTGCCTGATGATATTGATTACTGCATCTCTCTAGATATGGATGAGATGCTAGCTCCTGGATGGCGTGAGGAGATGGAGAAGGCACCAGCGTGGGCAACTCGTATTAGATACGACTACACATGGAATTTTAATCCAAACGGCACACCTGGTCTTACATTTGGTGGGGATAAGATTCACGCACGTCACGGATACCGTTGGGTTCACCCAGTACATGAGTGCTTGTATGCGGACCGCCTTGAAGAAAAAGAATACTGGAGCAAGCTTGGTCTATGGCATAAAGCTGACGACACTAAGTCTCGCGGTCAATATCTCCCACTCCTTAAACTATCTGTAGAAGAGGACCCGTACAACGACCGCAACGCTTACTACTACGCCCGCGAACTTTTCTTTCACGGTCAGCTAGAAGAAGCTAAAGTTCAGTTTGAACGTCACCTATCTTTACCTAAAGCTACGTGGAGGGCCGAACGCGCATCTTCTATGCGATACATTGCTAAGTGCTCTACTGATGAAGAAGAGAAACTTAAGTGGTGGAAGAAGGCTATGCAAGAGGAGCCTAATAAAAGAGAAGCATACGTGGAGCTAGCTCAATACCATTATGACAACGGTAGGTGGGGTGAGTGCCTAACACTTTGCAAAAAAGCTTTAAATGTAAAAGACAGACAAATGGATTATCTTAATGAAGCCTTTGCTTGGGGCTCAATACCCTACGACTTAGCGGCTGTATGTGCCTACTGGTTAGGTGAACGTACTCAAGCTTTGGAATACGGGGAGAAGGCAGTAGAGCTTAACCCTACAGATAAACGTTTAAATAGTAACCTAGAGTTCTACAGAGAGGGCGTTAAGTGAGAGCTCATACACCTGGTGGTCGGTTTGATGCCGATTATGAAACCACCGACCTTCTTAAAGGTATCGACTCTGATTTAAAACACCCAGTAGGAACAAAAGCCCTCTGGTATATATTTGATTCCGTTAACTCTGATGTTGACCCACTATACGACGTAGGGCAAGACATCTCTTCTTCTATGGGTGGCAAGGTTTGGACTGGTCCATACTCAGTGCCTGTAGTTAGAGCGGTTATCAAGCAGGGTGAGGCAAAGACTTCAGCGGTTGGTTACTACAACGCAGATACTCTCCATATGACTTTCAATATTGAAGACGTGCAGAAGTTTGCTCCTAACATCATTCTTCGCCCAGATATCAACAACCGTGACCGTGTGGTCTGGCGAGGTCAGGTCTATCGCCCATATGCCATCCAAGAGCGAGGCATTGTGGCAGACAGGTTTACTATCCTGAGCGTAGAATGTATTCAAGTAATGCCAGAAGAAATGGTAAACGACCCACAGTTTGCTGCATACTCCTCAGATGGAGATAGAGTGTTAAATGTCTTATATGGATATGGAAATTACGGAGACGGAAACTATGGAGTTTAATTATGCCAATTACTAAACCAACAATTGGAGCTACTGGTTGGGGTACAACTCTCAACACCGCTCTTGACGTTCTAGAAGCTCAAGTTTCTGGAAAGCAAGCTACATTTACTGGCTATGACCAAGAAATCCACGTTAGCCAAGTAGATGGAAACGACACTACTGGTAATGGTGACATTTTAAACCCAGTTGCATCTATTACTAAAGCGCTTACTCTAGTAGCAGGTGATAGACGAACAGTCATTATTCACCCAGGAACCTATACTGAAAACCCCTCAATTACATATCAATACACAGTATTAACTGCCCCTGGTCTTGTTGGCGGAAACACTTTAATTTCTGGAACTGTAAGCACAAATACTGGTTGTACTATTGCAGGGTTAAAGATGACAAACCTAACCATCACTACCCCTACTGGTGCAGGAGTTCCATACATACTTAACTGCGATATCTCTGGAACTCTGACAAAAAGCAGTACTGCTACATACACGCTTATTCGTTTAACGGACTTTGGTACTGGAAGCATTACTGGAAGCGGAATAGTTGACATTTATGGTGGTAATACAAATCTTATAACTGTTAATAACGCAAGCGCAAATGTACTTGTTAAAAACGGAAGCACTGTATCTCCAGTTTTAACTGCTGGAAGTTTAAGCCTAGTACAGACGGTAGTAGTTGCCGCAGCAACTAACGCTGTTACCTCTGCTGCTGGAACCGTCCTTACTTTAGCAAACTCTCAATTATTAACCTCAGCACTATCTAACGTTGCCCCAGTTGTACTAAACGGATTCTACTCAATCCTTAATACCGTCTTTGATAAACCAACCTCAACCCTAGTTGCTCTTTCAGGAACAGGTGGTTCTTTAGGGTCTATTGACTACTTCCAGTATGTAAACGCAGATAGACTTCTTATGCAAAATGGAACAGCCCCTACAGCCAACCTAACAGGCGGAGGCATCCTTTATGTAGAATCTGGAGCCCTAAAATACAGAGGCTCTTCAGGCACAATTACAACGATTGGACCAGCATAATGGCTAAAGATACAAACCCATGTTGGGATGGCTACGTTCAAGTAGGCATGAAAATGAAGGGTGGCAAAAAGGTTCCGAACTGCGTCCCTGCAGGCTCTGGAAAAAAGAAAGTCGCTAAACCTAAGAAGAAAGTGAGCAAGTAAATGTGTGCAGCATGTGGATGTGGTAAGAAGAAGGGCGAGCCAGGTTTTGGCAAAGGCCCAAAGTCCAAGTCAAAGGCTAAAGGCAAGGCTTGCACTTGCGGTACCTGTAAGGCATGTAAGGGAAAGAAGATGTCTCCTAAGCAGAAGAAGCTTGATGTAGACAAAGACGGCAAGCTAGAAGGCTCTGACTTTGCTGCCCTAAGAAAGAAGAAGAAGTAATGTGCGCTACCTGTGGCTGCATGAAGCCAAAAGATAAGCACGGCATGAAGTCCCTTAAGGAAGCTAACAAGAAGTTTGCTAAGAAAGCTGGCCCATCCAAGGCTAAGAAGTCTTCGATGGTTAAGAAAAAAGGCATGTAATAAAGAAGTAAGTAGTTGAGGGACCGAAAGGTCCCTCTTTGCTTTATCCTAGTACTGAGCCCATGCGGGGCTCAAAGCACCACCCCCTGCGATGTACTTTGCTTACTACTCCTATGGAGATGACATGCCTAAAGATAATCACGTTGACAAGGCTTCGGACGTTGAGTTCATTGAAGCTTTGGCCGAGAGTAATAAAGGCACGGGCGCAGGAGTGTGGAAAGCATTGCTACTAGGAGCGGCAGCTCGTGGGGTAATTACTGGTGTCAATAAAAAATCTAAAAAGAAATCTTGATTCTAATTTAGAGTCCGCTGCACCTTCCCTTACGGCTAGCCTAAGGAAAGAAGCAGCTAATCGCGGCTGGCCAGATGACGTTTCTCAGGCCCTTTCCGTTGTGGTAAAGCAAGGTGTGTTTGCTGTTGATTACCCAGAAGAGTTTAAAGAAAAAATTGAAAACCTAGAGTACGGCTCTGGCATGCAGGCCCCCGCGGCGGCTATACGTTCTTTTCAGTATCAAATGGAAAACTTTGCAGCACCTATTTACGAGAACCACCCTGAAGAGATGTTAAAAGAGGTGAAGCTATAAAATGGGAAATCCGTTTCTAATTGCTGAGGACACCGCTCTTAAGACTCTTCTTCAAGGTATGACTGTGGGAGATGAGAAGACAGCCTACCGCCCAGTTAAGGTGTGGTTTGGATACCCTGATGTTGAAGTTAGAGCACAGGAGTTTCCGTTTGTGACTATTGATTTGATAGACATGATTCCAGCTAATGACCGTCAGACATCAGGTCAACTGGTAGACAATGACTATCGCGGAACAGTCGCCCCAATAGCTGGCAAGACTTACCGCTATGAAGTACCAGTAGCTTTTGATTTGATATATCAAATAACAACCTATGCCCGTCACCCGCGTCACGACAGGGCAATGATGCTTCAATTGACGCACAAGTTTCCATCAAAGTATGGCGGTCTACTAGTTCCAAACGAACTAGGCACAGAGACCTCACGCCGTCATATGTTTCTTGATGGGTTTGCAAAACGAGATGCGGTAGACGGAGAAACTGGAAACCGCAGGTTGTTACGCAATATCTACACAGTAAGAGTAATCAGTGAACTTACTCCACTTGATGCAGGCCGTAGGGCTTCACGAGTTGAAGAAGTACTTGTTAACCTTCCTGAGTTAACGGACCAAACATCGAACATCCCTACTGGATTAACAAAAGTATAAAAAATGTCAAACTTGTTTAAAACAAAGGAGAAAATCTAATGGCAGTTCTACGTCCAGGAGTTTACGTTGAAGAAACGTTAAACCCTGTCGCACCTGTAGTTGGTCCAAACTCAGCATCTGTCGGCGCATTCATTGGCGCAAACGACCGTGGTCCAATTGGAACACCTACACTAATTACATCTTGGAGCCAGTATTCAACACTGTACGGTACTTGGAACACAAGTACTGGAGCAGGAGCAGCTGGTAATGATTTACCACTTGCTGTATACATGTTCTTTACAAATGGTGGAAGCCAGTGCTACGTTAACCGCGTTGCTAACGGCGCAACATCAGCAACTCGTTCACTATCAGACCGAGCAGTAAGCCCATCAGCAACACTTCAGATTCAAGCTAATAACGCTGGAGCATGGGGTAACAGCATTAACATCAGCATCGCTAACTCAGCAACAACAGGTCTATTTGATTTGTTCGTATACTACGGTGGCAATACAGATGCAAACCTAGTTGAGCGTCACGTTGACCTTTCAATGACAGCAACAAATGCTCGTTATGCAACAGCTATTGTTAACGCAGCTTCTGGCTACGTACGTTTAACTGACCTTAACTCAGCAAACACAGGTACTACTCGTAATCCAGCTGTTGTAACAAACCAAACTCTATCTACTGGCATCAATGGAAACACTCTAGGTAATACCGATTATGCAACTGGTCTTACAAACTTTGACACAATAAAGCAGTCTTTAATTATGAACGTTCCTGGAAACTCGACTGTTCCTGTAGTTAATGCGGCTATTGGTTATGCAAACTCTCGTCAAGATGTGTTTGTAGTTATTGATGGTATCTATGATGAGTCTTCTACACAACTAGCTTTAGCTGCACAGTACACAGCAAGCTCACTTGCCGCTGTTTATTATCCAAACCTTGTTATCTCTGACCCAACACTTGCTCCTGGTTCTGGCACAGGCCGTACACGTGCAGTTGGTTCTGGCGCAGCAGTTATGGGAGTTATTGCAACAACTGATGCATCACGTGGAGTATTCAAGGCCCCAGCTGGTCTTCTTGCTCGCCTATCAGGAGTTGTATCAATTGCAACTCTTACAAATGGTGAACTTGATACTCTTAACTCTGCAGCTGCTCCAGTAAACGCAATTAAGTTTGTACCTGGTTCAGGCATTGTAATCATGGGTTCACGCACACTCAAGGGTGGATATGTAGACAAGTACGTTCCTGTACGTCGTACACTTATCTATCTACGTAAGTCTCTTACAGACCTTACAGAGTTTGCAATCTTTGAGCCAAACGATGAAGCCTTGTGGAACCGTATCAACTCTTCAATCAGTACTTTCCTTACTGACTTCTGGAGCAAGGGCGGACTACGAGGCGCTACCCCACAGGCAGCGTTCTTTGTAAAGGTTGATGCACAAAACAACCCACAAAGCTCAATTGACAACGGGTACGTAAACATTGAAGTTGGCGTTGCTCTACAGCGTCCAGCTGAATTTATCATTATTAAAATTGGACAGTTTGACGGTGGAGCCACCGTTACTGTGGCGTAAAGGAGACCCAATAAATGACAAGCAGCATAATCAATCGCCACTCAACACTGGCAACAGACCCGTTACGCTCGTTTCGGTTCTTCGCTAAGTTTGAGGTAGCAAAAGACGGTAAAGTCTTTGATACAAAAATCACCACATGGTCTGGCGGATTTAGCAGTATCAGTGGGTTGAGTATCAATACTCAAGCCATTCAGTACCGTGAAGGTGGTTACAACACCACAGTACACCAGGTACCTGGTATGACTACCTTTACACCAATCACTATGCAACGTGGAGTATTGGCTGGTAATGACCAGGCAATCACATGGATGCGTGGTCTATTTGCAGCAGCATCTGGAGAAGGTATTGCTGTAAAGGGCGGCGCAGCAGGAGCTGCTGAAAGCTTCCGTGTTAACATCAAAGTGTTTGTAGCTGACCATCCAAACTCTGGGCCAACAGAGGCTCAGAAGTACAAGATGGGCTTCAAGATTCACAACGCATGGATTACTGCGCTAAACTATACAGACCTTAACGCAGCAGACGGCGCAATCTTGTTTGAGTCAATGACTCTAGTACATGAAGGCCTATCAGTCTTCTTTACTAAAGATGGCACTGAAGAAGACGCAGCAGGAAAAATTTCTTAATTAACAACCCTTAGGAGCATAAATCGTGACTGATATTATTACAGACGCAGAACTAATACAGAAATTTGCAGCAAAGGCTATGGAGGAGCCCGCACAAGTCATTAAGACGCGGGCCCCTTCAGAGTCTTCTGTTAAGTTGCCAGGTGGTTTCATTGAGCCAAATGGTGAAGTATCCAACACAGTTGAGGTACGAGAACTTAACGGAGCTGACGAGGAAGCTGTAGCAAAAGCAGGTACCTCAGGTAAAGCTCTCAATGTACTTTTGCAAAGAGGCCTTGTAAAGATTGGCTCTAGGAACGCCGAGAAGGAAGACCTAGACTCTATCTTAGCTGGCGACCGAGACACCATCCTTCTAGCAATTAGAAGAGTGACTTTCGGGGATGACATTAACCTTACCGCACGTTGTCGTGACTGCGGAGACTCTCAAGAGGTTTCTGTGTCTTTAGGCTCTGATGTTCCAGAAGTGGAACTAAAAGACCCAAAGGAAGATAGAACTTTTGAAATAGAAACAAAGAAGGGTAAGGCTGTAGTAGCCCTACCTAACGGTGTGACTCAAAGAAAGCTCATGGAGAACTTTGAAAGAACACCTGCTGAAGTAAACACTATTTTACTAGCTGGTTGCTTAGTATCACTAGACGGAGAACCATCTGAAGGTGCTATAACTGCTTTATCTTTAGGTATGGCAGATAGAACCAAGCTTGTTGATGAAATCATCAAGCGTAACCCAGGTCCACGCCTTGGGGAGGTGACCAAGGCTTGTAAGGCATGTGGTGAGTTAATGGCTCTTCCGCTGTCCTTGCTTGACTTGTTTCGCATTTAGTGAAACAGATTACGAAAGCCTGTTAGACCAGTACGAAATTCTTACAAGAACTTTTGCTGGTTGGTCACTATCAGATATAAGAAGCCTCTCACCCAGAGAGCGTCTTAATTGGTTAGAGCGTTCTAGAAGGACTAGATAATGTTAAATATGCCTAGCAGTTCCAGTAGTGGAAATGCTGCAAATAATATGCAGCGGTTTGAACAATCAAGCCGTGGTGCTCACTCTACCCTTTTACAAATGGCTAGCACCATTGAGTACAGAATCAACAGCTCACTTAACGCTGCTGAAACAAAAATCACCCGCATGGGTGCAAAATTTAAAAATGCCTTTAGCGGTATTGGTGGCCCAGGTGGCGCCAATACTGTTATGGCTGGTCCTACTTTCTCTACTCCACAAGCAGGTGGACCAGGCGGCCCCGCTGGCCCAGGTGGCCCAGGTGGTACAGGTCCTGCTGCTGCAGGTGCCCCTCAAGGTGGCGGAAATACAAATGTCTTCAGACAACCATCACCTGCGCAAATAGCTGCAGCTGGTGTCACTGCCGCTGCAATGGCTATGCCAGGAACAGACGATGCATTTAAAGCACAGCTATATACATCACGCGCTGCTATCTCTTTAGGTGGCGGAGGTCGAGTTCAAGCAGGTATGCCAGGTGTACTTGGTGGCCTCTCTGACATGAGCGGCAAGAACGGTGCTTACGACCAAACACGAGACTTCTTAAACAAAATAGCAAAAGCTGGCTTGATGAAAGACCCTCTTGATAATATGCGAATGATGGCTACCTTTGCACAAGGCGGTATCTATGGCGGTAATCAACAGAACATGCAACAAGTAGCTATGGGTTCTGCAGTTTTATCTAACATGACCCCTGGTATGGGTGGAGAAGGTGCTGCACAAGCAGTGGGCGCAATGAACCGCGGTAGAAGCGTTAACATGTTAAGAGCTGTAGGCATTAGAGTTCGTGATGAAAACGGAATGCCCCGTGACCCAAGAGCAATTATTGATGACTTGTGGAACAAACTTGAAAGTCAAAAGAGACGCACTGGTGGGTCTGGTTCTACTCTTAATGATATTAAACTTTCTTTATTACCTGGTAACGCTATTGCTACCATGCTTGACAACCTTTTTGGTAATGACCCGTACCTAAGAAAAATGATTGAAGACGGACTTCTACTTAAGGCGTCTACAGGCGGAGCACAGTTTGCTGGTATGAGCGGCGATAGGATGAAGAAACTATCCCAAGACGCAGGTCTTTCAACCTTTGCTGCAAATATGCAGGGACAAAGAACAGCTCAAGCATCAGAGTTTATCTCTACAACAGCCCCAGCTATTGCTGACGCTAAAGGTAGAGCAGACCAACTTATGTCTTATGTAAGTGGCTTCTTTACTGAAATGGATAAGTTTACTGGTCTTATATCTGCTCTTGGCGCAACGAAAGGTTTCTTTGAAACACTAGGTAGCGGCGGTAATGGAGCACTTAGTGCTCTTACTGGTTTCTTAGTTGGTAACCCTTTATCAAGGGGAATTGCGGGATTGTTTAAAGCTGAGGGCGGAGACGTAGATGAAAAGAGCCCTTACATTGTTGGAGAGCGCGGACCAGAACTATTTGTACCTAAAGAAGATGGATACATTGTTCCTAATCACGATTTAAAGAACTACCCATTCCGCGGTGACGGTGGTTGGGTGTTTGGTAAGGATACAAAACTAAGTGATAAATCTTCAAACGAAGACTTTGCTAAAGCATTTTTAAAGAAAATTGGGGCTCCTCAAAGCCAAGACTCTATTGATGCTTTAAAGATATGGCAGAACCATGAGGGTGGTCACTTTAAAAACTCTGCTAAGTACAACCCACTTAATACGACTTTAGGTGGCAAGTACGGTTCAGAGTCTATGAACCACGTAGGCGTAAAGGTTTATAAGAGCTGGGAAGATGGGCTTAATGCAACTATCGATACCCTTACTGGTAAGAGCGCAGACAAGCGCGGATATACAGACATTATTGAAGCGTTAAAAGCGGGTAAGAGTAAAGAAGATATTCTTGCTGCTATTAATAGTTCTGCTTGGGTTACAGGTAAAGTTGGTGGAAGTCCATATAATTTTGACGGCAAGACAACCCCAACAACTAACTCTGGTTGGTCTGGGATGCTTCCTGGCTCTAATAAAGATGGAGCTAGTGGAGTTTCTCTTGAAGACTACATCAATAAACAAACGTTAAAAAGTTTTGCTTCTGCAACCAAAGCTCAGTCTTTTGCTGAACCAGCCTCTTCTGCTAATACGTACAACATGGGTGGAGTAACTATTAAAATTGAAGGTGGCGGAAACCCAGGTGCAACAGCAGAAGCTCTTAAGCAGCTTCTATCTAGCCAAAACTTTAGCAAGCAACTAGGAGGACAGTAATGCCATTGCCATTAGCAGTGCCACTAGCACTAGGAGCAATACGTATTGGTGCCGCAGTCCTTGCTCGCTCACGTGCAGTAAGCGTGGCCAAAGTTGCGGTTAACGTTACTAAGACTGGAATAAAAAGTAATAAAACTACTGTTTTAAAATTAAGCAAAAACCCAGGAGTAAAAACTGCTGTTGTTAAAACAACTAAGAGCAAAGCAGGCACTACACTCAAGGGTGCTACAGCGGTTGCTGCTCCAAGCTTGGCTTCAAAGATTTATGGTTTTACAAGAGCTGGTATAGCCACTGCGGCTCGTGGTAGCGCTGGTCCTGTTGGTACTGGTGTTGCAGCTATTGGTGCACTAGCTTTAACTAAAATGTTAGCTAATAAAAACAAGACTGGTGCTGGGCCTAGCGGTTCTGGGGGGTCTGGCGGTAAAGGTGGAAAGGGTGGAAAAGGTGGAAAGGGTAAAGGCGTTAAAAAGACACCCCCAATTCCTACCCCTAATGGTTACAGTTTTAATCTTCCTCCACACAACTGGAGTCTTCCAACAAGAGCTCAGGATGTTATACCAGGCGATGTAGGTGGACAAGGTTACGCGTTTCACGGTAATCGACGCGGACGTATTTGGTATTACGACAATGCTGCTTCAACAACATCTATTGATAGAACAACTGGTGAAGTTAGTAAAATTGGAGATAAACGCAAAACAGAAACTGGAAACTCAACTTATAAACCTGAGGGCACTTCAATAGTTGGAGACTCAACATATAAATATGGATTCCAATTTTTGTGGAACCCTGAGTCTGTCTCAGTTAGCGTTAACCGAAACATGGATATTACTCCTTCGGCTAGCGATGTTTACACTTCAGTATCTGGTGCATTTCCTGGCCAAGAGAGCGTTAGTTTATCTATTACATTAGATAGAACTAACGATTTTGCGTGTCTTAGAAACTTCTATCATAATGCTGGAACCCTTAATGATGGAAACTACATAGACTTTACTCAATACTATACAAACGGTGGTAAGCACCCGTTAGCAAAAATTGAAGATTACTCACTACAGATTAAAAAACTTGCTGAACTTGGAACAATGGCGGACCTTGAGTATCTATTCAAAGCTATAAATGGTGATGGAAAGTTTGGAAACCAAGCAGCAGATGGTTGGGTAAACATGCTAGGAAAAAAGACAGCTGACCTAGGATACTTACAACCTACGCTTTTAGCCTTTGAATTGGGTGGAGATACTAATAATTTTAGTTCAATGAATAGCCTGTCTTATGTTGGATGGGCAAGTTCTTTATCTATTAATCACACATCTTTTGCTGAAAACATGGTCCCTCTAAGAACAGTAGTAAGCATCTCGTTTGATTGCTTTGCTGGCTCAATGATTGTATAGGAGATATCTATGATAAAAGCAGGCTCTAGGTACGAGTTTTCTTTAGTTGATTTTTACTCTGTAGAAGCTGGCGCAAGTAAAAACCCAGTTGTGTTTTATGATTTTACCGAACTTGGTTACGTAACTTACGATACTCATAAATACATAACAGGGGAAAGACTAGACTCTATAGCTGAAAAGTACTACAGACGACCAAGCCTATGGTGGTTGATTGCTGAGTTTAATCCTGAAATAGATGACTTTGAGAATATACCTAATGGAGCAATTCTAAGGATACCTAATGTCTAATCAGGTACGAATTTCATTTCCTAATGGTGCTGATGACCCAACCTATGTATATTCAGCGACCTTAAAACAAAAGTTTTATGAGCATGAGGTAGCGGAGTTTACATTTAAAGACTGGGGATACGATTACGACAACATCCGACCAGGAACTCCAGTAGAAGCATCGTTCTTATCTATGGTAAATAGTAGAGACTTCTACGGGTACATTCACCATGTAGAGACTGACCAAACAGCGGGTAAAAACTTTATTACGGTTACCTGTATTGGTGGGTCTTTCCCATTAAAGCAGGCATCTCAAGGAGTGTACAAAGGCTACACAGCCGATATGGTTGTAGACGAGATTGCTAGTAAGCATGGTCTTGTTGCTATAACTAACCCTCACCCCAGAGTGTTTGAACAGATATCTCATCCTGGGTTAACTGATTGGCAGATGCTTGTTAAGTTAGCTAAACAAATTGGATGGGGTTTAAGAACTGAAAATACTGAAGTATACCTAAAACCTTTATTAGAAGACTATAAAGAACTTAGGGCTGAAGCACCTACTTTTACCCAAATACAGGTTGGTATGGGTCTCGGTAGCATCTATACTTTTAAACCAATTATTAGTGAGTCTTTAAGTTTTGATGGAGACATGAAAGCTGCTGTAGCTGTGGGCGGTGTAGATAAAAATAGTAAGTCTGCATATGCCGCTACTAAACAAAAAAGAAATAAAAGAACACGAGCAAAGTCTCAAGAAGAATTTTTTGATAGGTATAACACAGACGCTGTTACTACAAACGCCGAGATTGCAGAATATGAGGCTGAAGCAGCAGAGCTAAGAAACGCGTTTCCATATAGAGCCGAAGCTGAGCTTATGGGCAGCCCGTCACTAAGACCAGGTATGCCAATTTATTTAAATGGTTTGGGACCTAACTACTCTGGGTTTTGGACTGTACTAAGTACAGAGCATAAGATTAAAGAAGAAACAGTAAAGAACTATGTTTACACAACTGTTGTTACTTTGGGCACTGATGGACTAGGTCAGGCTAACCGTTGGGAAGATGGGCAGGATATACAAAACCCTGTAGGTGAAAACCGTGTCATTATTCCTAATAAGAAAAACACCAAAGTGAAGGCAAAGACTAAACTTGTTCGGACGGGAATTAAGTACACGCCTACAACAAAGGATAGTTTTGGAAAGATTAAAAATAGAAATAAACTAACCACTGCTAACAACAGCGCAGCTGTTTGGAAGACTGCAAACAAAGCAGTTGGAAAACGGACTGCCTCTACAGAACCAAAACGTACGGCTGCAACTGCCGCACGTGTGGCTAAGGCGGTGGCAAGAACTCGATGAAAGAATACAACGCTAAGTTCTATGGACTATACGAAGGTATCTGTGCTGAGAACGATGACCCTGAAGGTGAGAACAAGATTAAACTTCAGGTTCCTCAGGTCATGGGGCAGGAGATGACAGAGTGGGCTAGACCATGCCTGCCTGTAACCTCTAACTCTAATCACCCTGACCATAAGAAGCATCTAGCTGTTGAAGTAGCTGCCTTACTTAACGCTCATGCTGACCATGCAATTTCAGGGACCACTGGCGGAGCTACAGTTGCTACTTTTGGTTCTCATACTCACAGCTTTAGCTATACAGCGGCACACACTAATAACCACACAGGTAACAGCCTAAGCCTTGACCATGCTCATGAGACTGATGCCAATACAGATAACAAGTGGAATGACGATTTAGAAATAACTACAGAGTTCCCTGAGCACACGCCACACAGGCTGGTGCCAGCGGTAGGACAAAAGGTTTGGGTTATGTTTATTGCTGGAGACCCTAACTTTCCAGTATGGATGGGAGTAGAACTATGAGTGATGTATCAACGGCTATAAGCTTGCCGTTTTCTTTTAACTCAAACGGGTCAATTGCTGCAACAAGCGACCCTAAAAAGATATGGCAAGACCGAGTTGTTATTGCGGTTATGACTGCTTATGGTGAACGAGTTATGCGTCCAAACTTTGGAAGCGGAGCTAAGAGTGCTGTTTTTGAACCAGAAGACATTGCCAAGAGCTTAATTAATCAGGCTGTAACAACAGCCTTTGGTATGTGGTTAAAGCCATTAACGTTAACTAAGGTTGTGTATTACTTAGACAGTAGCGAACAACATTACTTTAACGTATTTTATACGTATGCAGGAGACACAATAAGCGAGAGTGTAACGATAAAGACTGCTATCCTAAGCAGAGCAGGAGAGACACTACTGGAGGTGCCTAGATAATGGCTGACGATAACTACATCCCCCAAGTTGATTATACGTCTAGAGACTACTCGTCTATACGAGAAGACTTAATTGAGTTAATCCCGTACTACGCCCCTCAATGGACTAACCGCGACCCCGCGGATTTTGGCATGACCTTATTGGAGTTGTTCTCTTATATTGGCGATGGTTTGCACTACTACATTGACCGTACAGCAAACGAGTCCTTTATTGAGACCGCTAGCCAAAGAGAGTCTGTACTTCAGATTGCCCGTTTACTTGGGTATACTCCAACAAGAACAACCCCATCCGAAGTACTTCTTACTTTTCAAAATTCTTCGGCCAGTATTATCACTGTACCAAAGCGCACAAAAGTTGCAGCTAACGTAACCAGTAACGGTGTCACTACTCAAGTTATATTTGAAACAGATAGTGCAGTTACCGTCCCAGCTAAATCTGCAGGTAACAACGGCTCTAATACTGTAACTGCTACACAAGGCGAGACTATTGAAGCAGAGACCATTGGAACATCTGATGGAAGCGCTAATCAAGTCTTTGAACTTGGAGAACTTTCAGCGATTAAAGGAAGTATTTTAATTGACGTTAACGGAGTTATTTATACAGAGGTTCCTTACCTAGTTGACTACAGCGGATACGACCCAGTATTTTCTACTTATACAAACTCTGATGGCACCACCTTTATTCAATTTGGCGATAGCATCAGTGGAAGAATTCCACTCAATGGTGTAAGCCTTGAAGCTACCTACCGCGTTGGTGGTGGAACTTCTGGAAATATTGCTGCTAACACAATTAAGTTTATTAAAACTAACGCTTCGAATGGTTTGTCTGTAAGTAACCAGGACTCAGGTTTAATATCTGGTGCTGCGGCTGGCGGTGCGGATGAAGAGTCAACAGACTCTATCCGTATTAACGCTCCTAAGAGTATTAGAGCTTTGAACAGAGCGGTGTCACTAAGTGACTACGCATCACTTGTAATTCAAGTATCAGGTGTAGCTAAAGCTATATCTGTTGCAAATGTGTATAGCAGCGTAACTGTTTACTTTGCTCCTTATGGAGACAGTGGCTTACAAAGCGATGGTATTACAACATCTGTAGTCTTTAACAACTTAAAGACTGAGATTGATGAATACCTAGTCGATAAGATTCCTGCTGGAACTACAGTAACCCTTCAACCACCTACTTATGTTCCAGTCACTGTTGCTGGAGGCATTATTGTTCTACCTACCTATCGACAGGATAAGGTACTAGAAGATGTTAAATCCGCAGTTCAAAACCTGTTTGATTTTAATAACGTAGTGTTTAATGATTACATTAGTTACTCTGATGTATTAAAAGCTATGGATGGAGTTGAAGGAGTTAGCCGTGCTAACCTTCAAAAGCTTGTAAGAACAGCTAGCGACCAGACATTTACGGTGACTAATAAAGTGCTTAGCGGCGGGGTTGCAACATTAACAACTTCTATAAACCACAACGTAACTGTTGGTCAGTTCATATCTGTTACTGGTGTAGATAGTACTTTTAATGGTGTTGCAAGAGTAACAGCTAAGGCAGCTAATACAATTTCGTATGAGGTTCTTGCCACTAACGTGAGCACTGCTGCTTCTGCTGGCTCTATTACTGTTTATGAAGTTAACGACATTGAATGTGCTAAGAGCGAGCTTCCAACACTTTCAAGTCTAACTGTTGGCGCTTCTGGAGGTATTACTCTCTAATGGCACGTTATGGTCTTGATTACTATAGTAGTTTAGATTTTCCTCTAAGCTACTACGGTCCCGATTCTCCGCTTTCATTTGTAGCCGAAGACTTACAAGCTCTTTCTACTTCCTATGGAAAGATTACTTTGTCATGGACTACTCCTGTTGGAGCCTGGGCTAAACTCAAGATTGTAAGAAACAAATACGGATTCCCTGTAAATATTACAGACGGTTTAACAGTGTTTGACACTACTCGCGGATTAGACCCTCAGTTTTTTGATGACACGCTTCCAGCCACCGAACCAAGAATCTTTTACTACTCACTTTTTGTACTAGAAACAACACAGCTTCAATGGGTAAATGCTGGACGCGTTTCTGGTCTGTCTGTTTTTAATTACAATATGCGAACAAAGTTATACGACTACGTACCAGAAGTTATGAAGCTAACACAGCCATACACAGCCAATTCTGGAACAGACAACGCTGACCTAAGAAATTTCCTAAGTCTTTTTGGGTTCCAATTTGATTATATTAAGTCTCTTGCTCAGATATCTAGAGAAAAATATAACCCAGAAAAAACTCCTGGCGTACTTTTATCCCCACTTTTAACTCAGTTTGGAATTAACTACGAGCCTGAAATTGGCTTTGAACGTTCACGTGTTCTACTAAGAGATGCGCTTATTGTACAGAAGTCAAAGGGAAGCCGTGACGGTCTTCGTAACTATGTTCGTGGGTTTACTGGTTGGGGAGTCATTGAAAACAAAGACGCTACCGTTTCTAATCCTCCAATTGAGGGTGTTCAGGTAAGCCACAACATTTTACTTGATTACAACGACGCCTCTTTTGAAGAGGGCATTGGTCACTGGGTATCCCCAAACTCTAGCGCTACGTTATCTCAAGTTGCTAGAAAAGATATTAATGAAGTTGCAGTTGTTAGTAATACAGGTCGCCTATTTATTGGAACACACGGCTATAAAGTTGGAATGAAAATTTTTATCTTTAATGTGCCGTACCCTATATTTAATAAAACAGTTACGTCTGTAGCTATTACAGCTGTAGATGCTGATTCTATCTCTTACTCTTTAACTTCATCTGACGTGTCTAGACGTAATGCTTACAACTATGCAATCAATGAAGCCCCGTACATCCTTCCACAACCAGAGCCTTGGGTTGAAGCAACAACCCCAACCTTGTTCCCTAATAAAAGAAAAGGCCTGCTGGCTGTAAAAAACGCAATTGATGCAACTGCTGAGGTAACTATATCTTGCGGAGATAACAACCCAGTTACTGATGGCGTCCCTGTTAGCAGCGGTCAAACCTACACTTTTAGTTTTTACAGTGGTTCTAACTTAAACTCTCGTTCTATGCAGGCAGCAGTAAAATGGTATGACCGCTTTGGTGTTTTAATCCAAACCTCTACTGGTAATTCGGCAAGCAATACTGTCGGGTCACTTGGCGCTCGTCCATTTGTAACGGACGTTGCTCCTACAAAACTATTTTTAAATGCTATTACTAGTGGTGGAACTGGGTACGGTAACGGCTCTTTTACTAACGTTCCCCTTACTTATGTGTCTGGAAAACAACCTACCATTACTCCTTTAGCAAACGTATTTATTAGCGGAGGTGTTGTAGTCTCTGCATCTATCCCTAACGGTGGAGCTGGTGCTGATACAACCACAGTCTTTACTATTAATAACTCATTACTTGGTGGAACAGGTTCTGGTCTTCTACTATCTGTACAGAAAGCTCAAGAGTGTTACTACGCTGTCCCACAGGTTATTATCTCAAGCGTTGGCGCAAGCTCTTTAAACGAGTATCACTTCTTTGATGCCGCTCAGTTTGAGAAATCAGCTACTGTAACTTCCTACGATGATGCTAGAAATGTTCATTTAACTTTTAAAGCAAATAGAATTAATGAGCTTATCAACCCTAGGTTTGAATCACCTACAACTCCATGGTCTGTAACTAACTCTACCGCTACAGTTGTAAGCGGCTCAGCAGAGCCTAACATTGATTTTTACAGTGTTACAAGTAAACAATTAACTAGTAATGTAGCAACCCTTATTACAAACACAGTACACACATACAAATCTAGCGACGTTGTTGTTATTACAAACATGGGTGCACCATTTGACGGAGTAAAGACTTTACTATCTGCTGGTGATAACGAGTTAACATATGCTGCAACTGGTACAAACGTACCTGCTACAGCAGTTACATCAGGTGAGGTTTACAAATCTGGAAACGCATTTAGAGTCACCTCTTCAGGTACTACTCAAGTTTTAATTAAGTCAACTACAACATCAGCTGACCTTATGGGAATCTACTACCCTGAGACAGCCTACTCATTTAGTGTGTACGTAAAAGCTGGGCAGACCTCTAACTCTGTAACACCGTCTATTGTTTGGTACAACTCAAGTAAGACAGTAATTAGTACAGCGTCGGGAAGTGCATTCCCTGTTAACGTTAATAGCTGGACACGGGCTAGTGTTACAGCTGTAGCTCCAGATAACGCAGCTTATGCACATGTGCAGCTTGCTTGGACACCTTTAGCAACGTCAAACACCCTGTTTACAGACGCTGCTCTATTTGAAAATAGCTTCTTTGTATTAGAATACTTTGACGGCAGCGTAGGCTTTAGCTCTACAGCTGAGCTCTTCTGGGAAGGCGCTACCCCCAATGCTGGGCGTAGCCACTACTACAAGAACCGTGTTGCAATTGAAAGCCGTATGAACGCAGGAGCCCTTGACGAGTACGTAGGCCTAGGTGCTTCCTATGCCGTGTATCTTGCTCAACCAAAGACGTAGTAGGATAGCCCTATGCTAGACCTAATACTCATCGGATGCTTTACAGCCTTTCTGCTTGCTGTTATAGAACCTCTAGTTTCTATTCTAAGTATTTTTATTAGTAATAGGGTTACCAATGCTATTTCCTCAATTAGTTTTTCAAGCATTGCCTGTTGGTTAGTTGAAGTTTCAACTATCAAGGGAGTCGTACTATATGCCGTATCTGGTGCGTTTCTTGGCTCAGCCTTGCTAGCTATTGTAGAACGGGTGGCTGTATACAAACCCGCCGTTGTTAACCCGACTAGACCAGAATAAGAAATTGTGTAGTATGGGTCTCCTAACAAGGAGGTCTTATGGAGAAGTACTTTGTTATCGTAGGTGGTAACGGAGAAACAAGTCGGGCAAATATTGAAGCCCTTATGGAAGATTATTACTATGCAAATGGTAACGAGGGTTTTTTAGTACTCCCATATAAATTAAAGCCGTCACAAGGCCAAGTCTTTGCTGCCCAGTACGCAAAAGATAAACACAAAGATATTTTAATCTTTGCTCCCGAGGATGCCACACACGAAGGTATACCCTCGGCAAGCATGAACGTAACTATAAAGCCTTTCGAGGAGGCTGCTTTGAAATTAAAGAGTTCAAAGACCTCTGCCTTTATCCTGTGGGATGACGAAGACCAAGACTCCCAGCAAATCTTAGCGGTGTGTAAAGAAAATAACGTTCCTTGTTTTGACTTAAGTGACGGACTATCCCCTATCTCCGCTGCTCCAGATATTAAAGCAATCAGAGAGCCAGAGTTTCCAAAGGAAGAAGTTCTAGAGAAGAAGGAGCCTGAGGTTGTTCAGGAAGAGGAAGAGGAGGAAGATTACGAAGAAGACGACGAGGATTGGGAAGACGAAGAAGACGAAGTCGAGGATATGGAGAATCTCCATCAAGGAATCGAAGCCATAGCCCGTATATTTGCCAAGGTCTTTATGGAGGAGATGAAGAAAGATAAGGGCGATGGAACCTCTAAGCCCTAAAGCCCTAGGTATACTCCTACATATTCGCTCGTTCGGTGCTCTGCGGGGCGCTGAGGGCCTCTCTGAGGCCTTCCAGACGGGGGTGAAGGTAATCCGCTCAGGGCTGACTGAGCTCCGTTCTAGGGGCTACGTGGCCCTAGAGAAGGGTAGGGGTCAGGGAGGTCACTACTGGAGTCAGTTGCTAATTACCGAAGAGGGACTAGAGTATCTGTCACGGTATGCCGAAAAGGCACCTGGACGGAGTGCCAAAAAGGAACGCGGACCGCATGCCAAAAAAGGCAACTCCATTTCACAGAATAGCAATATAGCTAATTATCCTAATAGTCTATATACAAATTCTTTATTAAAAGAGGGTCCGACGGAGTCGGACCACAATGAAACTTTTGAAACGATGGACCTAAAGATTGGAGAACAGATGTTAGGCGGGGACCCAATTGACCCTGATGACTTGGCGGATTTAAAAGCAAAGGACCGCGAGCGAAAGCGCCGCGAAAAAACAGAGGCTCGTCAAGGTCGTCATGCAGATAAAGTTATTGAACTTGCGAGTCGTGATGTTAAGGACTGGACACCTAGCCAAGTCTCTACATACTTTGCGGACCAGATGAAACAAATCTGGCACATTGCTGAGTGGACAACCAACCGCTCTGGATTAAATGGCGCCATTGAGTTGCTCCGCGAAAAGCACGGCACCAACGGTGAAGAAGAAAAAACTTTAATTGATAAGTTCTTATCAACCATCAAGCACGACAAGAGACTTGACAACCCAGATAAGGTGTGGCGTATGTTTATAAAGAGGGCGCCAGATATGCTTCCCGATATCCGCAGAAGTAGTAATACTGATGTTGATGTTGCAGCACTTAAGAATGACGCATCTAAATCATGGGAGGGCTTTAATGTATAAGTTAGGGGAACAAAAAGTTAGACGTCGCTCCTGGATACAATCTGCTGGTATTCCATACTTGCTTCAAGGTTGGACTTTGGATGATTGCCAACAGTCAGACCCAGAAGACATTAAAAAGATACGTGCTTGGGTTCAAGCTGTTGCTGATGGCAAAGTAGTACGGGCTGCTGGTAACCCATCATGTGGAAAAGGTCTTCTATTATACGGCAACCCAGGGCGTGGAAAAACTACTTTAGCTTTGTCGATTATTCAAGAAATGATGTTAACCCTGCCAATTGAGGCCTTTGACGTAAAGGCTAGCGAGTCATTAATTAGACCTTGTTACTTTATGACCTTTAATG
>Ga0255084_1000033_pt1 | contig 25848 bp, 18 predicted proteins | sample Colum_Cont_RepA__FD_188433 | JGI IMG/M metagenome (GOLD analysis project Ga0255084, IMG submission 188433) | Freshwater microbial communities from Columbia River, Oregon, United States - Colum_Cont_RepA_8d | ecosystem: Environmental > Aquatic > Freshwater > River | place: USA: Oregon | collected... | reverse complement strand
CCCCCATTCGAGGGCAGGTCCCCCGGTAGGGCCACATGGTAGGCCATGACCATCCAGCAGAGCATCGCCGGGTAGATCAGGACGATGAAGCCGAAGGAGCCGAACATCCCGAGCAGGATGCCCGCGGTGACGCCGATGGCCTTGGCGGAAACCAGCAGGAAGTCGGGGATGAGGACGAAGAGGATCGCGGCGACATAGCCGATCGACGTCGTCCCGGAGTAGAAACCGTGGGACTTGGCCAGGTCCATGCCGCAAGCGGTGCAAGCCTTGTTCAGGCGGAACCACGAGGCGAGCAAGCCACGCCCACCGCAGTTGGGGCAACGGCAGAGGACGCCACGCCGGATGACCTCGGCGCGGGAAACGGTCAACTCGGGCTCGGCGGGCATCCCGCAGTTTCGCAGAGGGCCGACCCCGAGAAAAGGACATTATAAGCGGAGGCGAAGCCGTTTTTTCGTTTCGACTGACCCAGGCGTATCCCCAACCTCACGGACATGGACACCCCTGCCCCGAAGTCCGAACGCCTGCTATCCTTGGATGCGTTGCGCGGCTTCGACCTGCTCTGGATCCTCGGCGGCGAAGGCATCGTGCATGCGCTGCTCGCCCTCACCGGCTGGGCCTGGGTCGCCGCGGTCTCCGGCCAGCTGAAGCACGTCGCGTGGCATGGTTTCCAGGCCTACGACCTCATCTTCCCCCTATTCCTCTTCCTCGCGGGCGTCTCCACGCCCTTCTCGCTGCGGCATCGACTGGGAGCCGCCGACCGCAAGGCGACAGTCGCGAAGATCGTACGCCGCGGGCTGCTCCTCGTCCTCCTCGGGATCGTCTACAACAATGGGCTCCAGTGGAAGGGCCTCGATCAGATGCGCTTCTGCAGCGTGCTCGGGCGCATCGGTCTCGCCGGCATGTTCGCCCAGCTCATCTTCCTCACCAACGCGCAACGGCTCCGCCGGCTCTGGTGGTGGCTGGGCGGCCTGCTCGTCGGATACTACGTCGTCATGACGACGGCTGCGGCGCCGGGCTTCGCCGCGGGCGACCTCACGGTCGAGGGCAACTTCGCGAGCCACGTCGACCGCCTGCTGGTCCCCGGCAAACTGCACCGGACCATCCACGACCCCGAAGGCCTCTTCTCGACGATTCCGGCGATCGCGACCGCCCTGCTCGGCATCTTCGCCGGACTCTGGCTCCAGAAGCCGAACGAGGAGGTCGCCCCTTGGCGCAAAGCCCGGCGCCTCGCGCTTGGCGGCCTGCTCTGCCTCGCCGTCGGGGGGCTGTGGGACTACGCCTTCCCGATCAACAAGAACCTCTGGACGAGCTCCTTCGTCCTCTGGGCCGGCGGCTGGAGTTTCCTGCTGCTCGCGGCCTTCTACGCGCTGGTGGACGTCCTCGGCTGGCGTCGGTTCGGCTTTGCCTTCGCGGTCATCGGCATGAACTCGGTGCTCATCTACATGGCCGGCAAATTCATCAGTTTCGCCTTCACCGCCAACGCATTGTTCGGCGGCCTGGCGAAGGCGCTGCCCGCCGGCCAGGAGCTCGTCCTCGCCGTCGGCTTCGTCGCCGTCGAATGGCTGTTCCTCTGGTTCCTGCAGAAGCATAAGGTATTCCTGAAGGTCTGAGGGCGGACACCGCCTTGGCGAAGGACGACGCTGGGCGACGCTTAGGCCCAACATCGGGCAATTAAACGCGCGGGCGTCACTGCCCGCCGATTGACTCAGCGGAGGTCGTTCCGTAGCCCTGACGTGACGAGCCACCTCCCCGCCCCACCTCCGCCATGCGCTTCCCCGTGCTTCCTTGCCTGATCCTCGCCGCCGCCGGCCTCTCCGCGGCCGCCCCGGCGACGTCCGCCGAACCCAGCCTGACCTTCAATACGACGGCCCCGACCGATGACCTGAAAGGCAATTTACCCGCGCAGGTGCTCTTCGCGCAGAGCCAGGTCATTCCGGCGCGTTTGCGCGAAGGGGACCGCCAGCCTCACCTGATCGGCTCCCGCAAGACGTTGCTGATGGTGCGCTTGGTCGCCCCGAATGGCACGGGACCGCTGCTGGTCACGGCGAAGGGCAAGGATGGCAAGGAATGGGGCACCTTGACGATGAACCCGCCGAGCCAGCTACCGAAGACGGCCTACCACCTCGACGGCGTGCCGGACAAGGGCCTGGATTTCGCGCCGGCCGACCAGTCCCTCTCCACGGTCCGGGGCGCGACCGAGATCGGCAAGCTCGCCGACCGCTCCGGCGCCGCGCTTCGTGAACGCCTGCGCACCGCCGCACTGGTCGAGATCAGGACCGCCGACGGGCAATGGACGCGCGATATCCACCTGCCCGCGGGCGAGGGACTCGACGGCAAGGTCGTCCGCGTGGTCGCGGGCGCCGGCTACGGTTCGACGATCCACTACGGCGAGCGGACCGTGGGCATCGGCCGCGGCCAGACGCAGACCTTCCAATGCGCGGGCGGCCGCTGGTTCCGCGACGGAGAACTGGCGAACAACGCGCTGGCCTACGCCCGCGACGCCTGGAGCACGGTGCTGCCCGCCGAATGGGTGCAGCCCGGCCTGAGCCTGCGCTTCCGGCGCGGCGCCGCCGTCGGCGAACTCGCCGCGGTGGAGGTCGGCGCCCCGACGCAGCTGCTCATCCACACGATCGACCTGGGCTTCCTGACCCCGCCGCGCGACGCGTTCGCGTTCGCCAAGGACCCCGAGGCGCATCGCGAGTATTTCCAGACGGTGCCGGTCTCGCGCCTGCTCATCAGCCGGTACGCCCCGCTCCACCTGACGGAGGTGATGCTGCCCGACGGCCAGCTGCTGAAGGACGCCGACCCGAGCAAGGGCGGCTGGCACCAGGGGACCATGCGCCAGCACATCGGCAAGGAACTCATCTCGCACGGCATCGACAACGCCAACTACGGCCTGCACAGCACGGCGGGCCGCGGGGAAGGCAGCCACCCCTACGTCGCCGCCCAGCTCGCGGCGCACAACAGCCGCGGCGTGTACGCCAACGGCGTCCAGGTCCACGGCGGCTCCGGCGGCAACGGCATGGTCACGCTCGACAACTCGCTCGGCAACGAGTTCAGCCACGAGGTCGGCCACAACTACGGGCTCGGCCATTACGTCGACGGCTTCAAGGGCTCGGTCCACCGCAGCGCCGACCAGGTCAACTCCACCTGGGGTTGGGACGCCGACCGGAACCGCTTCATCCCGAACTTCGGCCCGACCCGCACCGGCAAGGGCACGACGCTCCAGGAGCAGACGCAGGAGCCCTTCGATGGCCGACCGTTCGGCGTCGACGCCATGGCCGGCGGCAGCCCGTTCTCGGCCTTCAACCGCTTCACCCTCTACACCCCGAACACGGCGGCGATCATCCAGAAGTTCCTCGAGGGTAAGGCGGTCTTCGACGCGGCCTCGCCGACGGGCTTCAGCAAGTGGAACCCGACCGCCGCGCGCATGGAGCCCTACTCGCATCGCCTCAAGGGCGCCGCCGAGGGTTCGGCGCCGCGCAAGCCGCAGGCGTTCGGAGTGCCGGTGGTGACGCTCGTGGGCTACTACGACCCGACCGCCGCACTGCGGACCTACGCCTACCCCGCCCTGCACGGCGCGCTCGGGTTCTGCTACCCCGACGACTCCGCCCAGCTCAAGCGCGAAGACTGCCAGCTCGTGGTTGAGACCAAGACCGGCACGTTGCGCTTCCGCCTCGAAGGCAAGCGCCTCGACCCCGCGGTCATGAACAAATTCCACATCAACGTGCCCGCCTCGAGCCAACCGCGCAGCGTCGCGGTGGTCTGCGGCGGCAAGGTCCTGGACCAGCGTCCGATCGTCGCCCCTGCCGAGAAGCTGACCTTCACCGTCAACGGGGCGAAATAAGGGGCCGGGCAGCCTTCTGCCCCGCGGCATCGCCCACCTCAAGGCAGGCCTGGTTTCGACCAGGATAATCAGGTCTTAGGTTCGAAAGGGTCCTGACGCGTTAAAGCGCGAGACCCGATCAGGCGAGACGCCGGCGTGTTTATTGGGGCAGTGCGTCCACTCGATCCGCAAGTAGGTTTGCTGAGCATGGTTGAGCCAATAGACCCACCAAAGCAGAGAGCATCTGCTTGGCTTTGGAAGCAGCTGGAGAAATAGAAGCCGCTGGGGTCGCACGCCCCCGGAAGCCACAGTGATTGAGAAGATGGGTGAACAAACTCGACGAGTAACCTCCATCGCAATTTACCACCAGTCTCCCATGGCGGCACCTCGTCACGACGATATCAATCGCTTGATCTCGAATATCGAGCGTGAATGTGAACGCGACATTCCGACCGACATAAACGACCGAAGCAGTCGTCGACGTTTCGGAGTCAAACTCCGGAGCGCGCTGGAAGCCATGCGACGTAAGGGTGCAGGCACATTCCTGAACTTCACGTAGAAACTCCTCACTCGAAATCAATTCGTTGCTCATAGCGCGTTCGTGGCTCAGGGGTTAGGACCGAGAACTCCGGCCTTATTGAGATAATTCCGTTTTGGGCCAGCAGTACGCATCTCGGGGCGGCTAACTTTCATGAATAACCTGCCCCTGGAGTCAACATGCGAGCCTCACCCCAACCACACCCTGCTTCAACCTCGTACGCCCTCTGGCTAAGGCTCACTTGTTGACTCTAATAGCACGCAGGACATATCAACAAACACCCCTTCAAACGCACGCTGCTGGACCAAAACTGAATCCCCCTAACCCAGTTTTTAATACCGACATGCCGACGATTTACATTCGCCTCCTCGACGAGGGCACCGACGTCCTCCGACCGACGGAAGCAGAGAAGTTGGCCAATGGATTCTTCAAGGTGATGCCAACTCCTAGATACAACCCTGATGATGAAAAGTGGGAGTTCATACCCGGAAGCGTCGTGCGAGGGGTGATACGAAATATGAAAGGCCAAGGTGTCCTGGTTGCTGTCGACATAAACTACGACGGAGGAAAGATGGCCTGACCGCATGAAGCCGAGCGAAATCCGCCCGTGACCACATGGCACGAACCGACAAGCCCTCACGCGCTAAATGAAGAAGATCGCTGAATACTTAGGCACCGAGGTTGCGGTCTTTCTCCAGGACGAACGCTTCAAGGGATGGAAAGTGGAGCGGACCGAAGAAAACGAGCTCGAGCCGCCAGTTGTATACTACGTCTTCCCCGAAGGAGGGCTTGCGTTGGAATGCGACGCCGATGAGCGCATCAGCACTATCTTCTTGAGGTCAAAAGACGGCCACACCTTTGACGACAAACTGATTTCGCCTGACCTTTCGCTTATTTGGAACAGGAAGCAGGTGCTGCAACACCTTGGGCCTCCTTCATGGAGCGGCCCTGAACACACTCACCCAATCCTGGGCGCATACGGCGCATGGGATCGCTTTGATCGACCAGGATGCGTGATTCACGTACAGTACCCGATTAATACCGACGGCATCAACGAGATTACGCTCATTAGACACGAACGCGCTCCTGCGCCAAGCGGCCCCGGAATAAAACAGCACAAACCTCCCCAGCCTTTCCTGCGAAAGGAAACCCTCCAGAACGCGGCCCTCCAGGTGGCGGGCTACGTCGGGGTGATGACCTTCGCGGGGCTCTGCCTGGCCGGCAATCCGCCCGTGCCGATCATGGCGGTCATCGCCATTCCGACCTGGGGCCTGCCGGTCTTGCTGGGTAGCCTCCACCCCCGCGACCCCAGCCGGATCGGTTTCCTGCTCGGGCTCGCGCTGCACTTCTCGCTCTGGCTGTGCCTGCTCAACCGCAAGGCCATCAAAGCCATGATCAAACGGAGACGCAGCGACACCGAGAAATAAGACGTCGCGTCTAACACAATGCATCGGAACAGCGTCTACATCATTGCGCAGCTTAAACCTGAAGTGCGTTTTTTCGCGTGCGATGAAAAGGACCAAGCATATGGCCTTGGCTGGCATGACGCGGGCCTAGGTGAATGGAATGGCTTTTATGACGTCCTGAGACAGGAAGATGGCACTCCCGTCGGATTCCGCGTCTGGCCGTTCGAAGGGGTGTTGGAGCTTCTAAAACTTACAGAGAATAAACGGCTCGAGTTCGATTCGACCTCGATTCGTGTCCTTTTTGGCGAACAAAACAAATGGTGCGAGAAAGTTTCATGCGATCAAGACTTTGACTACATCAGTATTATTCAGAAAGCAGACGGAAGCCTTGCGTTCCTGCTTAGGTTTTCCGGCCTGACTACGAAAGAACTATTGCTACTTAAAAATGCCGTTGAAGAAGCAAAGTAGGCAACGCCGTCTCAACGCCAATTATGACACTCTAATTAGGTCACGCTAAATGGGGCCAGTTGAAACGTTACTCGGGGGCATATTGAGGCTCGCCATCAGCGCCCCTGCTCACCCCAAACTGCTGCAGTCAAACTGTAGTCAATTTGTGGACGAATTAGTGTAATCCTGGGAATCCACCGGGCACGAAAAAGGCCACTTCAGGGCCTTATTCGGAGTCAATTTGTTGTAAAGTGGCGGAGAGGATGGGATTCGAAGTCCGTTCCTCATAGCAGAAACCTTAATGTTTATTGATGTTTGGCGTTTCGTTGGACAAGTCATTGGACAACTTAACGACCAAAGCAGACTAATCCTGCAGAACGTGCAAAGGCAAGTGAGTTTCGCGCGGATCGGTTCGGAGCAAATGCTGTAATGCTATCCAACCTACTGCTTATGGTTGAGCCGCTGAACGCCGGGCGACGGCTGGACAGACAAACCGTGGCCACCGCAATACGGCTAGGTTATTTCTCCTCCCGTCGTAGTAGGTTTCTGTCGTCTGGAATCCGAATCAGTTTCCCAAAATCGGCCTTCCACATGTCCAGTTCGTAGAGGTTTCCATGCTTATCCAGATTCAGTGAAGCCACAACCTCGACTCCATCCTCATCTGTAAATTGACAGGTACTGGCACGTTTCCCGATTCTTTCAGTACGGTCATCAGACCCCTTGGGAAACAACCTCAAACTTCCCATCCCGCCATCGTCTATGTCGGCAACCTTCAGGCTTTCGAGGATTGCCTCAGAGGCTTCAGAAAGGTCGGCTTCACCAACGAGAAACTCCAGAAGCATGAACTCTTTTGGAGATGGATTACGAAGCACCATGGATCCTCCCCACATTGATTGTTACGCCTGGAAGTTTGAAAGTGGGATAATTCCGTTTTGGTCCAGCAGTGCGCATCTTTGGGGGTAGCCAACCTTCATGATTAACCTGCCACTAGAGTCAACCAGCAGCCGGACGGGGCGGCCCGACCGGAGGCGCGCCAGGGTCCGTCCGTGCGGGGATTGGCCTCCCCTAATATACGCAAATTTGCGTAGATTAGGATTGTCTAATCTACGCACGAGGCCGACCCTCCGGCGATGAAGGCAGACCGCGCCCAAGCTCCCCGCGGACAGATCTGGCAGCTCGCCGGCTGGCCTGCCCTGACCGTGGACGCGGCCGCCGTCGCCCCTGCCCTGCTCGAAGCCACCCGGGCGGTCTCCCGCCTGCAGGGCCGCATGGAGCTGCTCGACGGCTCGGCCCGGGACGAAGCCCTGCTCATCACCCTGACCGACAACGCCGTCCTGAGCAGCGCGATCGAGGGCGAAGTCCTCCGGGCCGACAGCGTCCGCTCCTCCTTGGCAAACCGCCTGGGCATCGAAACCGGCCTCCGGGCGGCGGCCAACCAGAAGGAGGAAGGCGTGGTGCAGATGACCCTGGACGCCACCCGCAACGCCCGGAAGCCCCTTTCCGCCAGACGGCTCTGCGCCTGGCAGGCCTGCCTCTTCCCCACCGGCTACAGCGACGGCAAGCAGATCAAGGTCGGGGCCTGGCGCCCCTCCTCCGGCGACCCCATGCGCGTGGTCTCCGGCAACCTGACCGACCCCAAGGTGCACTTCGTGGCCCCGCCGGCGACGCAGGTCCCGGCCATGATGAAGGCGTGGGTGGCCTATTGCGCGGGCACGCCCAGCCAGGACCCGCTGGTCCATGCCGCCCTTGCGCACCTTTGGTTCCTGACCGTCCACCCGTTCGAGGACGGCAACGGCCGCGTCGCCCGCGCCGCCACCGACCTGCTGCTCGCGCGCGTCGAGCAGGGGGCTGGCCGTTACTTCAGCCTCTCCGCCCAGATCCGCAAGGAACGCGCCCAGTACTACAAGGAACTCGAGGCGGCCCAGGCGGGCTCCCTCGACGCCACCCGTTGGTGCGTCTGGTTCCTGGGGTGCCTGGGGCGCGCCGCCGACGCCTCGAACCTCGTGGTGGAACGCGTCCTCAGGCGGGCCAGGTTCTGGAGCCAGGCGGCCGCCGCGCAGGTCAACCCTCGCCAGCGCAAGGCGCTCACCCGCCTCCTGGAGGGTTTCGTGGGCGACATGACTTCCGGCAAATACGCCAACCTCACCAGGTGCTCCCACGACACCGCCGGCCGCGACCTCGAAGCCCTGGCCAAGCTCGGGCTGCTCAAAGCCAACGGCAAGAAAGGCCGAAGCGCCGGCTACCAGCTCCCGTAACCGGGCCGACGACCTGCGGGGCACGCTGAGGCCCTAAATGCAAGGCGCCCCTTAGAGGAGCATGGCGTGACCGCCCATGCTCCAACACCAGTGTTATTGCACCACCCCCCGAAAGTTACACTCTGCTGGACCAACAAACCGTGGCCACCCCGCTCCAGTCCAATCCTCACGATCATTCTATCACCGCGGTTCATCCCGAAACTGGTGCGGATTTCCTGCCATGGTCCAGATAAACGACGCCGATAAACCCCGGCTTTTGGATGCCGTCCGTGTGTGGACTGGTTGGGGGAAAAGCGTGATGCCTCACCGCGATGAAGCAGCAGTAAAAAGCCAGTTTGGTGCTGAAGCCGCCAGCCGACTGCTCCCCGTCCTCAACGCGTTGGCGGAAGACTTTTACTCCACCAATGCGCGCTATGTTACAGCCGATCTTGCACAGATGGGGGACATAGCTGCGGCCGATTTTAAGGCGAAATATCCGGACTTGCCGGCAGAGGTCGCGGAAGCGTTCGCGTGGTGTTACACGTTCGATTTTAAGTGAGCCGCTCGCTGGCGCTCGCATGAGGAAAGCGAACGCATGGTGTCGAGCCATGCGGCACAGGCCACGCCAGCCGCGGCGGCTGTTGCTGCCGATTGCATCAACGACACCTTGGAGCATCTTTTGCTGCATCGTTGCCTACATATCTGCCGACTTCCCGCGACTTTAAGTTGGAACTAGATATATCGACAGATTTTAAAGCAGAAGAATAAGGGCCAACCTGTCCCTAGTGTCAACAATCAGCCGGGGGCGGCCTTAAGCGTTAACCAAAGCTTAGATCAGGCCTGAATGTGGTCCGGTCCTGCTGCGCATGCTAAGACCCAAAACGCAGCGCGACGCCCGGACCAACAAGGCGTGACTAGCCCCAACAGAGGATGGGATGCTAAAATTTTCCAGGAGGAGAGTTAATCTCCGCACGCTCTGGCACTTACGGAAAATAGCGTGGGTTTCATTGGACAATCATTGGACAAGATATGACTCGATTTGCATAAACGACTTACAAAAAACCGCGTCTTACGCGGTTTTTGGGTCACATTTGATGGAAAGTGGCGGAGAGGATGGGATTCGAATGTCTGCCACTTGTCTGTTTTGCCCAGTGTTTATGCGGGCTCCGTCAATTTGTAGCCACTTGTGTAGCCAAGTTAAGAACAAAATCCGGCGAACCTGCCTAAACCTGGGAATAGCTCGGCGAGATCAGGAATGCCGAAACGAGGACGGACGAATCGATGCTTTCGCTCAGATCAGCTGGCTGAGGAAGGTGCGGGCGGGGACGCGCAGGGGGCGTCCCGGATGGGCGAAGCAGTCGACATCCACGTAGGGCGCGTCGAGCTCGACCTGGAAGGCGTGCGGCGCCTTGGTGCGGTCCTGGAAGAACTTGAGCGCAGGCGAGAGGTCCGAGGCCGACTGCTTGACCTCGACCAGGCACCAGGGCTTGCGGTCGCGGATGATGACGAAGTCGACCTCGTGGCCCTGCTTGGTCCGGAGGTAGGCCAGCTCGAACTTGCCCAGGCCGAGGTCGGTCCAGCCCTCGACCGCCTTGAGCAGGTGGCAGCCCACGAGCGTCTCGGCCCGGCGGCCGACATCCTCGACCCCCGACCAGTCCCGCAGGAACCAGCGGGGTTCCTTGCGCAGGGAGTTGGCGATGTCCTTGGACCACGGGCGCAGGGTGAAGCCGAGGTGGAGCTGCTCCAGGGCGGCGACCCAGCGGCTGGCGGTCTCGGAGGCAACCTGCAGATCCCGCCCTAGTTCGGAGTAGTTCAGCTGGACCGACGATCGCTCGGAGAGGATGCGGACCAGCTGGTCAAGGCCGGCCATGTCGCGGAAGTCTCCCAAGTCCCTCAGGTCCTCGCCCGTTAGCTGGTCGAGACGGAGGCGAGCCCACTTGGAGGTGAAGGCGGGCGAGCGGGCGAGGAACGGCTCAGGGAACCCCCCGTGGCGCAGGAGCGCGTTCCAATCGGCGTCGCCGAGATTGGCCGGCTTGGAGACGACCGCCGAGGGCGCCTCGGTGCGGATGCACTCGGCGACGCTGAAGGGGTGCATGCGATAGAGGAAGTAACGCCCCATCAGGCTGTCCCCTCCCCTCCGGTAGACGGTGAGCCGGGCGCTGCCCGTGACGACCACCCCGAGGCGCTTGCGGTCGGCGTGCACGTCGAAGAACCCCTTGAGGAAGCCCTTCCAACGGCGGTCCTTGTGGATCTCGTCGAAGACCACCTTGGGCCGTCTTGCCCGGGCCTTGTCGGCCCCGATAGCCCTTGCCACCTCGTCGGGCCCCTTCTGGATCAGGCGGCGGTCGTCGGCGTTGTCCCAGTTCAGGTAGGCGTCCGCCCCGTGACGGCAGACCGTGGTCTTGCCCACCTGCCTCGGGCCGCTGACGAAGGCCATCTGGCGGTGCTCCGCGAGGTGGGCGTCCAGGATGGAATCGTAGACTCGGCGGCGGTCGGACATGATTACCAATTTAAGGCCTATCTGATTTTGGTAAAGACCATTTTAAGATACATCGTATTTTGGTAAACAGCCTCCATTGATCAGCACGGCATGAGAGCCGCCCACATCCAGACTGGCTCAGAATGACAAACGGGCTTGATTGAAGCGACGAAATGAGCCTCACTGGACCAAAACGGAATTATCCCATTGGAGGTGGAATCTACCTTTGGAACGAGAGTCAGAAATGAAGCATCCAATTCACTTTATCATGGTGGGAGCGGCCTCGTTCCTTCTTGCCGGAATTAGCCTGTTCATTGCCGGAATAGCTGGCGGAAGTGCTGCTTTGAAATCGGCCGGTTGTTGGGTGGTGCTTGGCGCAGGTGGCATCGCCGCTATCCCTCTTCTAAGCGTGGTGCTCTTTGACTTAATCGCGAAGATTAGGAAGCGGAAATAGAACGTTCACGCAACCATCACCGCTCCAACTCCCGATTCGCCGTCGCAAGCCCCGCGTGCCTCAGCCGGCAGGTATGGCCTTGGCGGGGGGTGGTTCGGGAGTCTGAAGTCAAGGCGGCGCTGGTGCGTGGTGCGTGAGCGTGAGGCCGCTTTCGGCCATACCATGACGCTGCAGCCAACGCCCCCGGCCTCGGTTCGGTCACGTCTTCTCTGTCGTCGGGAGTCTGTCGCTCGCCTCGCAAAGTCAGGCTCCTTCGTCGCGCTCCGCGCCGCCTGCGCCCCGTGGCTGCGGGTGCTCGTGCCTCGCAGGCCGCCTCAATAGAGGCAACTAATAGCGAGCGGCGTGCCACCTACTTCAAAATTTATGCATGGAGATCAGCTTTTCGTTATTCACGGTCCGCCCGAAGGCGGAGCAGCTTTCACTTATCATCAGAACGCACCAGCACACGGGCCACCCACATCCAGTGCTCGTCCCCGCAACAGCAGACATCCCCGCCAATGACTTTAATGATTCGTCGGCTCCCTGCCTCCTAACCCTGCGGGTTTCGCTGCGCCGCATCTCAAACGGTTCCGTCCCTCGCGTTTGTCTGAAGGAGACACTGTGTGAACAGGTTAGATACGCGACTGATTTCCACTATGTCCCTGTGTCCTCCCCGCCGCGCGCCACAGTGGGGTAGTCACGGTTTCTTGGTCCGGCCTGGCCTAATTTTCGGAAACGACAGGGGGTGCGGTTGGTCCCGGGAGCGCTTCCGGTTGCCGTCAAGAGGCCAGGATCAGGAAACCCCGGAGCGAAGCGTGTCCTTTCCGATCAGCCACATGCATCCGCCCCTTCTTATCCGATAGGTGTATTATCCTGCCGGTACATTTCTCTATGGGATTGATCGGGTCACGCTAAATGGGGCCAGTTGAAACGTTAGTCGGGGGCATATTGAGGCTCGCCATCGGCGCCCCTGCTCACCCCAAAACTACTGTAGTCAAACTGTAGTCAATTTGTGGACGAATCGGTGTAATCCTGGGAATCCACCGGGCACGAAAAAGGCCCCTTTAGCGCCTTATTCGGAGTCAATTTGTTGTAAAGTGGCGGAGAGGATGGGATTCGAAGTCCGTTCCTCATAGCAGAAACCTTAATGTTTATTGATGTTTGGCGTTTCGTTGGACAAGTCATTGGACAACTTAACGACCAAAGCAGACTAATCCTGCAGAACGTGCAAAGGCAAGTGAGTTTCGCGCGGATCGGTTCGGAGCAAATGCTGTAATGGCATCCAACCTACTGCTTTTGGTTGAGCCGCTGAACGCAGGGCGACGGCTGGACTTACCAGGCGTGGCTAATCCTGGGGCACCACGTCGGCTCTCATGAGCGTCAGCCTGTTGATAGTGTCCTCATGACGTCGATACTCGACGTGTAACACATAACCCGAACGGATAAAGCGATCCCATGCACCATAGTCACCAAGAACGGGGTCGCTGAGGGGCTGACCGCTCCTGAAGGGAGGACCGAGACGCTCAATCACCTCACGGCGCGTGGATCCGAAAGGAAGGTCTTCTATTCCCTCCCTGAAAAAGCGGGATTGGTCTGCATACAGGAAGATGCTGCTTAATTTATTTTCCCCATCACAGACAAAGTCCATGCCGTCTTGCATAAAAACATAGTCGATGAGGGGCTTCTCCAAGTCGGCTTCAAAGGTCCTAGTTACCGCCCAGCTGTTGAAGGGAGCATCAGCCAGCAAGACCGACGCATCTTTACCCAAGTATTTTGATAGCGATTCAGTAGTGAGGCTCATCGGTTCATAATTGCCAAATCAAAGGCAGCGCTAGCCCTATCTGCTCCGGGCAGCTTTGCAGAATCCTCTGGCTTGGCAACAACTCGACAGCTTCGGATTATTCCGTCTTGGTCCAGCAGTGCGCATCTTGGGGGTAGCCAACCTTCATGATTAACCTGCCACTAGAGTCAACCAGCAGCCGGACGGGGCGGCTTTAAGTTTCACCCCAGACCGAAATTACGCCACTTTGCTGTTTCGTGCAGGGTGGTCAGGTCCTGCCACGCATGGTAAGACCCCAAATGCAGGACTCTTCTTGGAACAACATGGCGTGACCGCCCATGCTCCAACACCAGTGTTGTTGCACCACCCCCCGAAAGTTACACTCTGCTGGACCAACAAACCGTGACTACCCCAATCTGCTGTCGCCATGACCAAGAAACAATCAGTAAGCCTCCAGCTCATCAGGGAGGCCAGCGCGGGGATCGTATCTGAATTGGCCAAAACCCAAGAACTTGTGGCAGACCGCCGGACACTAGAAGCGTTCCAGCGGGAGCTTCAGGCCATGGAAGCCGAAATCAGTTCAAATCAATTACCTCCGTTATCACAGCGTCGGAGAGGCATGGGACGAGTGATTGTTGATAGTTGGCCGCTTGTGTCGCCGCTGGGGGCGAAGATTTTGGCTGCGGAACAACGTTATCTTGCGTTGTGATACGAATCTCGCGACGCCTCGAACCTCGTGGTGGAACGCGTCCTCAGGCGGGCCAGGTTCTGGAGCCAGGCGGCCGCCGCGCAGGTCAACCCTCGCCAGCGCAAGGCGCTCACCCGCCTCCTGGAGGGTTTCGTGGGCGACATGACTTCCGGCAAATACGCCAACCTCACCAGGTGCTCCCACGACACCGCCGGCCGCGACCTCGAAGCCCTGGCCAAGCTCGGGCTGCTCAAAGCCAACGGCAAGAAAGGCCGAAGCGCCGGCTACCAGCTCCCGTAACCGGGCCGACGACCTGCGGGGCACGCTGAGGCCCTAAATGCAAGGCGCCCCTTGGAGGAGCATGGCGTGACCGCCCATGCTCCAACACCAGTGTTGTTGCACCACCCCCCCCCGAAAGTTACACTCTGCTGGACCAACAAACCGTGACTACCCCAATATGATCGGGTCACGCTAAATGGGGCCAGTTGAAACGTCAGTCGGGGGCATATTGAGGCTCGCCATCAGCGCCCCTGCTCACCCCAAACTGCTGTAGTCAAACTGTAGTCAATTTGTGGACGAATTAGTGTAATCCTGGGAATCCACCGGACATGAAAAAGGCCCCGTTAGCGCCTTATTCGGAGTCAATTTGTTGTAAAGTGGCGGAGAGGATGGGATTCGAAGAGGTGGCATATATGTATTTTCCTTAATGTTTATGCGGGTTCGGTGAAGCTGTAGACGTTTCTGTAGTCAACTTAGGTGTTAATTGTGGGAAAATTTGAGAAGATTGGGAAAGCGATTTTGAGCGGATTTTTTCGGAGAAAAATAGGTGTTAATCCTGACGAAATAAAGACGCCAGCGGCCGATCACTTCCGGCCCAGCACGTTCATCAGCCCGGGGCAGACATAGATGGTCGCGCGGCGGCGTACGCCAGGCCGCTCGACCTTGACCACCTTGGCGGTGACCAGCTTGTCGAGCCACTTGCGTACGGTGACCCGGGTCTCGTCCCCGGCGATGGATGGTACCGTAAAGGCGGGGGTGGACAGGAACCTCGGCAGAAGGTGATCCGCGGCCCGCTGACCAGCGGCAGCGACCGTAGCCTTCGAGAGGGCGTCGAACGCCTTCCGGATCAGGAGGAAGTAGCCGGCGTGCTCCACGGCCTGCTCGCGCATGACCTTGAGCATGAACTCCACCCAGGCCACCCAGTCTTCAGACGTGCCCCGCTTGTGCAGGTTAGCGAGGAGATGGCGATAATCCTCGCGGTTGGCGTAAAGCTGCCCGGACAGCACGAGGTTGGGCTCGGTCGTGGCGCCCGCCCGCATGAGGTGGAGCGGCATCAGCATGCGGCCCATGCGCCCGTTGCCGTCATGGAACGGGTGGATGAGTTCGAACTGGGCATGGGCGATGGCGACCCGGACCAAGGGCCCCTCCTGACCAGGGTCCTCCGCCATGAATTCCAGAAGGTCGTCCATGCACTTCTGCACGAGCGCTGAGTCGACCGCAGGCCGGCCGGCCGCGTAGCCGACGTAGGGCGGCTTGCGGAACTTGCCCGGATGCGCCCCTGGAGCGCCCTCCATGAGGGTCGTATGCACCTTGAAGAGGAACGAGGGAGTGATGGGGCGCTTGGCGGGGAGCTCAGCGGCCTCGTTCATGGCGGCTAGGGACCTCGCGGCCTCCCTCACCTGCTCATCCCGGGTGACGGCCTCCTCGGTTCCGGCCAGGACCTCATCCATGATCAGCTGACGGGCGGAGGCCTCGACGCCCTCGATGGCCGAACTGGAGGACGCCTCCATGCGGTAGAGCAAATCGCGGTAGGTGACGCCCTTGAGGACGGCAGGTAGGCTGGCCGACACCATGTCGAAGCGCGTCACCGCCGCGGTCGCCGCGGACAAGCCAGCCCAACCGCGGGTCAGGTCGACCGGCGGGCGGCGGTATTCATAAGGGGCGTCTTTGGCAGCCATTTGGAAACTATATGTCATATTAGTTTCCAAACAAGCCGATTCGGTTGAGTTATGGAAACCGTATTAAAGCCGGCGCCTAGCCTGCCACCTTGTTCTGACTCCTTCAGTCGTGACGCATGCCGGTTCGGGCTTTGATGCCACAGGGGGCGCAGATGACCATCTCCTCCCAATCGGGTCCGCGCGTTGGGCGGCGGCTAAAGGAGCGCATGCGTTGTCCGCACAGGGGGCAAGCCGGGCTGAAGTTCCAGAAGGCGTAGACTCCGAGGGCCAACATGAGGCCGGCGCAGAGGTAGGCGAGAAAAGCCCCGTACTCCTTGAATCGAGTTTGGGCCAACAACACCGCGACCAGGACGAACAGGACCAGCAAAACGACTCCGACCACGAGCACCTTCTGCCTAAAGCGCAACCGCTCGCGCAGACGGAGCTCCAACGCCCCATCGGTCTTGAGCCGGTCGACGTAGACCAAGTCGGAGGCGTCAGTGATCATAGCGGAGCACCCTATCGCGCCTCGTCAGGCTTCTTTGGTATGAATGCCAGCTTCTCGACCTCTTCCGGGCGGGCTGAACTCTTCGGCTTTAGCCAAACAAATTCGTACGCGCAGCTCAAAATAAATTCTTCACCAGTGCCTTCAACACGCACGACGGGGACGTCGACAGTGAAGGCATGGGTGTAGCTTCGATGTTCAATGAACCTGATGATGGCACCCCGGGGAATCTGCCTAATCGGCATCAACGACTCCTTGCCGTACTCGAAAGGCCCCTTGGACCAAGAAAGGCAGAGCCTATTCCCGTTCAAGGTGTTCCTTGCGCCCATTTGAGGCCTATCCCAAACATACAACACCTGTTGTAGTTCAAACCTGTCGCCTTTCGTAAAGGGTACGGGCTCAAAGTCGTCCATCCTAGTCAGGTCAAATGGATGATTTACCGATGCGTTCATCGACCTGTTGAAGAGGTACGTCTCTTTTTCCACCCCCCTCTGGACTACTTCAGCGCTTGAAACACCTTCATACTGGAACGCAGCCCCTGCACTCGCTGCGCCAAACTGTAACATGCGCTGGGGCGTGCAACCCGAATGAAGCCCTAGCAACGCGACGACAGAAACAAGCCTTAAGCCCATAAGGGCCGGCGTGATGATCGAACGGAGGGGAACCATCGGGAAAACCACCTTAAAGCCAACCATCCCCGCGACAACACCAGAATTCCCGATCGGTACCAAGCCTTGAGGCAAAGGCTCATCGATTGACTCTATTAGCAACTTAACAACAACAGGCAGCCACCCCAAGGTCATCGCGAGTGGACCAAAAACGGAATTATTCCACCCCGAAAATTGCACTTAGCTGGACCAATAAAGAGGGACTATACCAAGACGGGCACGCACATACGCCAGCGGGTTCTCTGCCAGAGAGGGTTTGGGATTGAGCGATGCCCGCCTGGAAACTGTAGACTAAAACCGACCCCGGAGCCATGCAGTACAAGGCTTTCGCGGCAAAGGTTCTCCAAATGGCGGCCCGCACCTGACCAGGTGCTCCCACGACACCGCCGGCAGCGACCTCGAAGCCCTGGCCAAGCTCGGGCTGCTCAAAGCCAACGGCAAGAAAGGCCGAAGCGCCGGCTACCAGCTCCCGTAACCGGGCCGACGACCTGCGGGGCCCCCGTCCAGGGCTCGCGCGTTGACTGTATTAGCTGCTCGAACATAAAACTTAGATCCCTTCAAACGCGCCCTGCTTGACCAAAAACTGGATTATCCCAAGTCCTCTCTTCCCTACGGGCCTGCCACAATGAGCAAAGAACTTTGGATTTCACATCACTCGGCTGCGCGTTGGCTAGACTCCGGGCAGTGGAGTCTTTATTTGCGATTCTTAGAGGAGGTATTGAGTGATCGACTGGTTAAACTAGACACCAACGATCCGATAAGGAGAAAGGCTGACACCCTGAAGTCCGAAGGTGATTTCATGGTCGCCTTCAAGGCTAAGGAGGACAGCCGGTGGCTTTTCGGCAGCTTCGAAAGGACAAAAGTGCAGCTTGAAATAAGACACTTCAAGACGCTTGGCTCCTGGGAAAACTCGATCACGGTTAAATTCCCCGGGGGCATGACTGCGGTTGCGGATATTAGCCGAGTCCGTCGAGCGTTTGATCTAGGCAACCAGTTGATGCGGCCCTTCTATTCGTTGGCCGACCTCAAGGAAGTCATCTGTTCAAGAAATCCAAGCACACCAAGCCTGGATATCTCGCGGGAACTACTCGGTGTCTTTTGGCTCACGCACTTTGGACCTGCCTACAGGAGATTTTTCGGCGAAAAACTCGATGGCATCCCCGGACTTGAATTGGATTCAAAGGGAGGCGCCACGCTTCAGCTTGGAGACGCGCCTGCACAGGTCGATAACGCGAAACGTGAGGAAATCATGCGGAGATTGGGACCTGCCTCATTTGCCAACGGCGGATCTCCGAAAGAACGCGGTCAGTTCGCCTTGACGCTCAATCAACTCGCCGATTCGGAACGCCAAGCCCCGGGCGGTTGATTTTGCAGGTTAGGTGGGACAATTCCGTTTTGGTCCAGCCGCTCACATTTCGCGGGAATTCCCAGCATCACGACCACCCCTCCCTGAAGCGCACTTCACTCGATCCAGCACTCGATTCAGTACTCCGTACTCTGAACTCTGTACTCCGTACTCCGCCCCTCTCCTCACATCCGCTCCAGCGGCTCGATGCCCAGGAGACGCAGGCCCGTCTCCATGATGGCGGCGGTCCGGGCGCAGAGCATGAGACGGCGGGCCTTCACGGCGGGGTCGTCGACGAGCACGCTGTCGGCGGCGTAGAAGGCGCCGTAGGCGGAGGCGAGTTCATGCAGGTAGGTGCAGAGGTGGTGCGGACGCAGCTCCTCGAGGGCCTGGTCCAGCGCGGCAGTGAAGGCCAGCAGTTTGCGGGCGAGGGCGATCTCGGTCGGGGTCTCCGGATCCGCGGCGCCCTCCTCGCCCTGGCCGACGGCGAGGCCGGTCTTGCGGAAGATGGAGCGGACGCGCACGACGGCGTAGAGGAGGTAGGGCGCGGTGTTGCCCTCGAAGGCGAGGAGCTTTTCCCACGAGAACGTGTAGTCCATCGTGCGGTTCGAGGAGAGGTCGGCGTAGCGCAGCGCGGCGACGCCGATGGTCTTGGCGATGAGCCGGCGCTCGGCCTCGGGGAGTTCCGGGCTCTTCGCCGTCACGGCCTCGAAGGCGCGGGCGGTGGCCTCGTCGATGAGCTCCTGCAGGCGGACCGGGTCACCGGACTTCGTCTTGATGGCCTTGCCGTCGGAGCCGAGGATCGTGCCGAACCAGACGTGCCGCAGGCGCGGGAGGTTCCGGCCCGAGGCCTTGAACCACTTGGCGCCGGTGAGGAACAGCTGGTGGAAGTGGTCCTGCTGGCGGCCGTCGGTGACGTAGACCACCTCGTCGGCGCGGAAATGTTCGGCCCGGTACAGGAGCGTCGCGAGGTCGGTCGAGGCGTAGTTGGAGGAGCCGTCCTTCTTGCGGATGATGAACGGCAGCTTGGTCTCGGCGTGGCGGGAGAAGCGAGGCTCCTCGTCGTGCCAGGCCACGAGCGCACCTTCGCTCTCCTCGGCCAAACCGTGCTTGGCCAACTCGGCGTAGACCTGGTCGACCTTGTCGCGGTAGAAGGATTCGCCGAGGATGACGTCGGTCTTCAGGCCGAACTGGTCGTAGATTCGCTGGCAGGCCGCGTTGGAGACCTCGACGATCTCCTTCCATAGCGCGAGGCTGGCGGCGTCGCCGGACTGCAGTTTCGCCAGCTCGGCGCGGGCGGCGTCCATCAGGGCCGGGTCGGCCTTGGTCGCGACGCTACCTTCCTTGTAAAGGCGCTCAAGGTCCTCGAGGGCCGTCGGGCTCTTGGCGTCCAGCTGGAAGCCCGCGCGGCGGATGGCGAGGATGAGGATACCGAAGTTGGTGCCCCAGTCGCCGATATGGTTGTCGCGGACGAGGTCGGCCCCGCAGAACTCGATGAGGCGCGCGACGGCCTCGCCGATGACGATCGGGCGGAGGTGCCCGACGTGCATCTGCTTGGCGGTGTTCGGGGACGGGTAGTCGATGACGACTTTGCGGCCGCCCATCAGGCGGGCCGCGCCGGCGCGCCACTTGGACTCGTCGCGGTACTCCCGCAACCAGGCGCCGAGGGCGACCGGCGTGAGCTTGAAATTCAGGAAGCCCGGACCGGCCACCTCGACCTGCACGAGCGCGGGGTCCAGTCCCCCTTGAGCCTGCAGGGCCTCGAGCAAGGCCGTCGCGAGGGCCCGCGGGTTCGCCTTGGCCTTCTTGGCCGCGGCCAGGACGCCGTTGGCCTGGAAGTCCGCATGGCGTGGGTCCGACGGCTTGAGCTCGGGATTGAAGTCGCCCTCGAGGCCGGGGACGGACGCGGCGGCCTTACGCAGCAAGGCGTCGATTTCGCGGGCGGGATTGAACCAGACAGGCATGCCTCAAGCCGTAAGCCCCGTGGCCCCCTCGGCAAGCGAAGAAGGCCTGATGGGGGCAGGGCTAGGGCCAGTAAAGGAAAGAAGCAGGGACAGGGTCAGGAAATACAAAAGTGAGAGCGACGCTGGGGCTACCCTTTCTCCGCTTTACGACCCTGCCCAGGCCTCTCCTTCCCCTACCCCTTTCCCTGACCCTATCCCTCGCCCTTTACTTGAGCGTCTTCAGGTAGGCGAAGAGGTCCGTGACCTGGTCGTCCGTGAAGCCATCCAGCAGGCCTTCGGGCATCAGCGAGCGGCGCAGGTACTGGGCGGAGGCGACCTCGGCCTTGGGCACGCGACGATCCGCGCCACCGGGCTGACGGAGCACGTAGGCCGTCGCATCTTCGGAGACATAGAACGCCTCGATGACCCCGCCCGCCTTCAGCTTGACCTGGAAGATGCGGTAGGCGGCTTCGATCGCGGCGTTGGGGTCGATGATGTTGCGGAGCACGGCCTCCATGCCCATCGCGCCGGCGCCGGAAAGGTTCGGTCCGATGAGCCCGCCCTGGCCGTTGATCATGTGGCACGACTGGCAGAGCGCCACGACGACCTTGCCCTTGGCGGGGTCGCCGGCCTTCGCCGCCAGCGCGGTGTAGCGGGCGGTCTTCTTCTCCAGGGCGGCGAACTGCTCGCCGTTGAGGAGCGGAGGAGCGTCGGTGGTGCGCACGACCTTGGCGCCCTTGCCGAGCTTACCCCAGGCGGCGTCGCCGCTGGCCGAAGCGAAGACGAGCGCCGCCGGGAGCGCCTCGCCGGCGAAGGTGCGGGTCATGTTCGCGCGGATCTCAGCCGGCTTGCGCTCGACGTTCCAGATCCGGTATTCGGCGAAAGCGCCTTGCGTGCCGCCCTTGGGCGTGGACCAGCCGATCGTCAGACCCGGCAGGTCCTGCGGCTGGGCCGACTTCGAGGTGCCGGTCGGCTCGCCGTCCTGATAGAGGCGCAAGACGCCCGCCGCATCCCGCGTGAGGGCCACGTGCGTCCAGATGCCGGCCGAAGTCGGCTTGGACGAGATGACGGCATCGTTGACCTTCGAACCCATGTAGGCGCGGAAGACGCCGCCGGAGAAATTGAGGTCCAGCATGCCCGGCGCGCCGAGGAGACTGTCGTTGTTGTCGAGCTTGCCGTCCAGACGCACCCACGCCTCCACGGTGAAGGCACCCTTGAGCGCGATGCCGGACTTGGCGACGGCGTCGTTCGACCCGTCCAAGGCCAGGACGCTGCGGAAAACCCCGCCGAGCTGGGCCGAGACGGCGGCGAGTTCCGGACTATCCCCGAGCGCGATCGCGAGCTTCTCGGCGACCGGGATTTCGATGTCGGCCACGGCGACGGACTTGTCGGCGAGGCCCGCGGCGATGGCCTGCGCTCCCGCCTTGGTGCCGCTGATGCCATCCAACACGACCTTGCGGTCGTTGACGGACAGCTTGGCGTAGAGGCCCATCGCGAGCTTGGCGGCCTGCGGCGCGCGGGATGCGACGAGGGCGCGGAGGGCGAGGTTCGAGATGTCCGCCGGCGCAGCCCCGATGAGCGCGGCGATGGCCTCGGGCTTGGTGGTGCGAAGTTGCTGCAGCCCGACCAGGGCGTCGCGGCGGGAGTCTTCGCGCGCGACCAAGGCCAGCAGGTCATCCTCGAGTTCGAGCAGTTGGAAGCCGCCGATCAGCTGGGCGGCGAGGGCGCGCTCGCCGACCCCTTGGGCAAGCAGGGCCTTGGCGGCCTCGGCCACGGCGGGACCGACCTTGGCGGGGTCAAGGTCCGTACGGGTGACGAGCAGGAGCTCGACGACGCGATTACGGACGGCGGGGTCGGCCAGGAGCTTGCGCAGCACGGCGACGCTGGCCGGCTGGTCGAGCGTCTTGGCGACGGCGAAGAGTTCGTCGGGGCCGGGGGCGCGGTCCAACTGGCCGACGAGTTCGGCGATGAGCGGCGCCCCGACCTTGGGGTCGAGCGCGAGGGTGGCGAACATCCGGCCTTCGGCCGGCAAGGACTTCGCCTCCGGCGCGGCGAGGAAGGCGGCGACGGCGGCGGGCTGACGCTCGAGGTACATGCGGACCAGGAAGCGCTCGAACTCGCGGTAGTAGGCTTCGCCGACCTTGCTGGGCTTGCCGTTGCGGCCCGGCGCGGTGGGCTCGGACAACGACGGCTGCCCGAAGGACAGGAGCGCCGGCAGGACGCCCGGGGCGGTGATGGCTTCGCCCAAGGTCTTGATCGCGGCCTGGCGCACCTCGGCGTCGGCATCGGCGCGCAGACCCGCGAGCAGGGCGATCTGGGCGGCGTCCAGGTTGGCGGCGTAACGCAGCACGCTCACCGCCTCGCGGCGGACGTTGCGGTTGGGGGATTTCAGGAGGCCGGCGACGAGGTCGACCGGGTGCGACTTCTGCCAACCGAGGACCCAGAGCGCCTGGATCCGGCGGGCGTCGTCGGCGGCGTCATCCTGCGCGAGGGCGCGGAGGGCGGCGGTCGTGGCCGCCTCGGGCGCGCGGTCGGCCAAGGTCTGCCAGGCGAGGTGCGCGTCGCCGGCGATCCGGGCGCCGAGGCGGGCGATGAGGTCCGCCGAGGAAAGCTTGGAGTAATCGGGGATGGCCGGGGGGACGTAACCCTTCGGCTTGATGCGCCAGATGCGGCCCGACTGCTTGTCGCGGTCCGGGTGGTTGCGGGCGACCTCGTTGTGGCTGATGATCTTATTGTACCAATCGATGACGTAGAGGCAGCCGTCCGGGCCCATCGTCATCGCGATCGGGCGGAAGAACGGGTCGTCACAGGTGACGAGGTCGGCCAGCTTCTCGAGCGAGTAGCCGGCGCCATCGCGCTTCATCTGGATGGCGTTGACCTTGGAGGTGATCGGGTTCGCCACGTACATCACGTCGGCGTAGCCCTTGGGCCAGACGCCGGGATCGCTCAAGGCGAGGCCGCTGAGGCCCGTGCCGCCCAGCTTGAACTGCGGCGCCTGCACCGGGAAAGGCGGCTGGTAGGACTTCGCCAGGCGGTCGGCGCAACCGGGGTACCAGGCATACTCATGGAACGGCATCACCGGATAGCCGTAGTCGTTGGCCTCCTGGATGAAGGCCTCGCCCTGCCCCGTCAGGACCAAGCCCCAGATGTTGCACGGCCCCGTGCTGGCGGGCTCGAAGAAGCTGCCATCCGGGTGGAAACGCGCCATGCGGGTGCTGGGGAAGTCGATGGTGTCGCCCTTGGTCGTGGTCACCTTGCCGGAATTGAAGGCGCCCTGGGCCAACCAGAACCAGCCGCCGGGAGCCCGGGTGAACTGGTGCGGGAACAAGTGCGAATCCTGGACGCCGAAGCCGGTCAGGAGCACCTCGCGCTTGTCGGCCTTGCCGTCGCCGTCGGTGTCGCGCAGGAAGACCACGTCATGGCCGTGCTGGACGATCGCGCCGTCCCGGTAAGGCAGCACGCCCTCGGGGATCGCGAGCCCATCGGCGAACACGCGGGGCTCCTGCACGCCGCCCGCGAAGGGACGGTCGAAGACGACCACCTTGTCGCGAGCCTTCGACTTGTAGAGCGCCTCGGCCGCGGCGGGGTTCTCGTTGGCGTCGACCGGATACTCGAGGGCCGTGCTGGACCAGGCCCGACCCTGCTGGTCGAAGACAAGCATGATGAACTTGCCGAAGCCCGGCGACTCCTTGGCGAAGAGCTCGATCTCGAAACCCTCGGGCAGGCGGAAGAGCTTCTGCTGCTCCTCGGCGGTGCGGCGCACGCCTTGGACGTTGTTGTAACCCGTGTCCTTCTTCTTCGGGGCTTCGGCCTTCGCGGGGGCGGCGGCCTTGACCTTCGCCCAGGTCATCTCGGCGGGGGTCGCGGGGAGTTCCTCGATCTCGATGTCTTTAGCCTGGATGACGGCCTTGCCGCCCGAGTGGACCTGGAGGCCGATCCGACCATCCGTCGCGATGTTGGCATCGGCCTCGGTGTAATCGAGCGCCGGCACGCCGTTGACCCAAGTGCGGAGGCGGCGGCCCTCGGCGAGGATGCGGTACTCGTTCCAGTCGCCCTCCTTGATCGCAGCCTGGACGGCCTTGGGGTCGGTCGAGTCGGCGATGACCTTGTTGCGGCGGCTCTCGTCGTAGAGTTTCCCGTACCAGCCCGGCCCGAAGTCGACCTGGTAACCGGACATCTCGGTATTGTTGGGGACGCGCACGCTACGAATCTGGACGCCGCTGTTCACGAAACCGGTGCCGGTCAGGCGAAGCTTCACGCGGAGGTCGAAGTTCTGGTAGGACTTGTTCGTCGCCAGGAAGAAGTTGCGCGGCACGTTCTGCGTGGTCGAACCGCCGCGGATCTCGCCGGCCTCGACGCGCCACCAGGCCGGGTCGCCCTCCCACCCGTCGAGCGACTTGCCGTCGAACAAGGAGACCGGCGCGGCGGACGCGACCAGGGCGAGACCGAGGAACAGGGCGGAGAGGAGGCGGGGGCGCATGGCGGGGGTCTCCCCACCCTAGCCGGCCGGCCGGGGCGGACAACCCTGCATGTCACCCTGAAACGCAAGTCTTCTACCGCAAAAAGCACATGGGGCGCGGGGGGAGCAGCGGACGCTTGCGTCCCGGGCCCGGAAGCCAAGGTTAGCCCCATGTCCTCGCACCATCGCCTGCTCCGCGACTGTCCCGTCACCGTCATCCCCGCCGGAGACGCGGCGATCCTCGAGGCCGGGACGGAAGTCGAGGTCACCCAGGCGCTCGGCGGGTCGGCGACGGTCCGCACCCCGATGGGCCTCTTCCGCATCGCGCCGGCCGACCTCGCGGCCCTCGGCCCGGACGCGGTCGAGCTCTACGCGGCGAAGGCCGGGAACGTCGCGACCGGCCCGCTCGACGAGTCCGCGCTCTGGGAGGCGCTCAAAGGCTGCTTCGACCCGGAGATCCCGGTGAACATCGTGGACCTCGGCCTGATCTACGACCTGGCGCTGACCCCGGGCGAACGCGGCGGGCGCAAGGTCGAGGTCAAGATGACCCTGACGGCCCAAGGCTGCGGCATGGGCCCGGTCATCGCGGCCGACGCCAAGTCCAAGCTCGAGGCGCTGCCCGGCGTGGAGTCCGCCGAGGTCGCCATCGTCTGGGACCCCGTCTGGAACCCGCGGATGATCTCGGAAGCCGGTCGCAAGCAGCTCGGACTCGAGTGAACCCGGCGCCGTTCCAACCCGGGACCGCGCTCTACCTGCACGTCCCCTTCTGCGCGTCGTCGTGCGACTTCTGCTCCTTCTACCAGGAGCAGCCCAAGCGCGGCGACCTCGACCGCTACCTCGGCGCCATCGAGCGGGAACTTGCGTTGCACCCGCCGGGGCGCGTCGAAACCGCGTTCTGGGGCGGCGGCACGCCCGGCCTCCTCCCAGCCGACGACCTGCGCCGGCTCGGGCAGGCGATGACCCGGGCGGCAGGCCGGCCGACCGAATGGACGGTCGAGCTCGCCCCTTCCTCCGTGCGGGCCGACAAGCTCGCGGCGCTCAAGGAAATCGGCGTCACCCGCGTCTCGATGGGCGTGCAGAGCTTCGACGACGCCACGCTCGACGCCCTCGGCCGACGGCACTCGCCGAAGCAGGTCATGGATGCCTGGGAACTGATCGAG
>Ga0255084_1000019_pt1 | contig 30718 bp, 32 predicted proteins | sample Colum_Cont_RepA__FD_188433 | JGI IMG/M metagenome (GOLD analysis project Ga0255084, IMG submission 188433) | Freshwater microbial communities from Columbia River, Oregon, United States - Colum_Cont_RepA_8d | ecosystem: Environmental > Aquatic > Freshwater > River | place: USA: Oregon | collected... | reverse complement strand
CCCTAATCGCCGTCACCCAAACGTCTTTGGACGACTCCCCCGCATCAACGACATCACGAGGCCGAGCGACATGATTCCACCAGCGACCGCGATGGCCCGGAATTCGAGGAGCGCGACCATCCAAATCGTCACCACGGTGGCCACCACCGGGACCACCGGGACACGACCAATACCGATCGGCACCCGGAACGGTCGAGCGATGTCGGGCCGGCGAAGTCGCAGGGCGATCACGATGAAGTTGACGAACAAGAAGGTCGCGTACACCGCTACGTCCGTGGCGCTGGCCACGAGTTCGAAACGACCGACGAGCACGAACGCCGCGGCGGCCAAGGCGACGGCGACCGTGGCTCGCCTCGGCGTACCGCGCGCATCGAGGTGTTCGAATCGACGGGGCAAATCACCCTGTCGCGCCATGGCGAACAACATGCGGGTGGCGGCGGTGATCACCAAGAGGACCGTGTTCGCCGTGGTGATCATGGCCAACACGGCCATCACCGCACCGGCATCGTCTCCCACCGCCGTGGCCACCACATCGCGTAACGGTTGTTCCGACCGGGCGAGCTCGTCGGGTCCGAGCACACTCACCGCCGTCACCGACACCAGCACGTACAGGAGCGACGAGATCACCAGGGCGCCGAGAAGAGCGCGCGGTGTCGTGCGGGTGGGGTCCTGCGTCTCCTCCGAGAGCGTGGTGACTTCGTCGAAGCCGATGAACGCGAAGAACACGAGCGCCACCGATGTCGCCACACCACGGGCCGAGGCGAACCAACCGTCGCCGGAACCGGCCAAGAGGTCCACCTCACCGATGTGATGTAACCCCACCGCACTCACGAAGAGCAACCCACCGATCTGCACCACACTGAAGGCGACCACGACCCACGTGGAACGTCGGATGCCGAGTGCCGCCAGAGAACTCATCGCGACGAGCAGGCCGAGAGCGGCCCATCGCGAACCGATCGGCCAGAAGTAGTTGAAGTAACGCGCGAAACCGAGTGCCACGGTCGCACCAGCCACGGTGAGCCCGGCCAACATCGTCCAGCCGACCATGAACGCGCCATGTCGATGCATCGAGTGCCGCGCGTATTCGTACTCGCCACCGGCGCGCGGAAACATCGAAGACAACTCCGCGTAGCTGAGAGCGGTGAGGCCGCACACCACCGCCGACAGAACGAACGCCAGCCACACGAGTCCGCCAGCCCGCTCGGTGGCCGGGCCGAGAAGTACGTAGATGCCAGCGCCGACAATGATGCCGACTCCGCTGGCCGTGACATCGACGAGGCTCAGGACTCGGGGAAGTGAAGGTCGATCGGGGTCGGTCGGCACCGAGACGAACCGTATCGGTGCCCGGCGACGACGATCAGAGACGGACGTCCCGTGGGGCGGGCAGGGATCGAACCCGCGACCCAGGGATTATGAGTCCCCTGCTCTGACCAACTGAGCTACCGCCCCGAAATGACACAGGGTCCGCACGAAGCGGACCCTGCATTTGCTCCGAGAGCAGGGCTCGAACCTGCGACCCGCTGATTAACAGTCAGCTGCTCTGCCAACTGAGCTATCTCGGAAGGCGATCCCGAGGTTACCAGCGGGTCCGGCTCGACCCACGACGACGGTCAGTCGAGGTCGATGGGCTGCTCGTCGGCGGCGGTGAACGGAACCTCGCCGCTATCGGTGAGGCCGGCGGCCTGACGCACCTTCTCGGTGACGTCGACCATGATCTCGGGATTCTCCGACAAGAAGGACTTGGCGTTCTCCCGGCCTTGGCCGAGCTGTTCGCCGTCGTAGGTGAACCAGGCCCCGGACTTCTTGATGATCCCGAGGTCGACGGCCAAATCGAGGAGTGAACCTTCGCGGCTGATGCCCTTGCCGTACATGATGTCGAATTCGGCCTGACGGAAGGGCGGTGCCACCTTGTTCTTCACGACCTTGACTCGTGTGCGGTTACCCACGACTTCGGCGCCGTCCTTGATGGATTCGATACGACGGATGTCGAGGCGGACCGACGAGTAGAACTTCAGCGCACGTCCACCGGGGGTGGTTTCGGGCGAACCGAACATGACGCCGATCTTCTCGCGAAGCTGGTTGATGAAGACCGCGATCGTGTTGGTCTTGTTGAGATTGGCCGTCAACTTGCGCAGGGCCTGGCTCATGAGGCGAGCCTGCAGACCCACGTGGGTGTCGCCCATCTCGCCTTCGATTTCGGCCTTGGGGGTGAGGGCGGCGACCGAGTCGATCACGACGACGTCGAGGGCGCCGGAGCGCACCAGCATGTCGGCGATCTCGAGCGCCTGCTCGCCGGTGTCGGGCTGCGAGATGAGCAACTGGTCGATGTCGACTCCGATGGAACGGGCGTACACCGGGTCCATGGCGTGCTCGGCGTCGATGTAGGCGCAGACGCCACCATTGCGCTGAGCCTCGGCGACCACGTGCATGGCGAGGGTGGACTTACCGGAGGATTCGGGTCCGAAGATCTCGACGACGCGACCACGGGGCAGGCCGCCCACGCCGAGGGCGATGTCGAGGGCGAGGGCTCCGGTGGGGACGGTTTCGATGCCCTTGAAGCTCTGCTCCCCCATTCGCATGATCGACCCCTTGCCGAACTGCTTGTCGATTTGGGCGAGGGCCATGTCGAGGGCCTTGGCGCGGTCTGTGCTCATGTGTCTGCCTTTCTGGGTTCTGGTCTAGATGTTCTGTTTGGTCGTGGTGCGGACCCTATGGAGGGGGTGTGGCACGAAGACCGGTGCTGCCGGCGAACCGGTGGGCTGAATGACACGAGCGTAACTACGAACAGGCGTTCGGTCAAGCATTCGACCGAACATGTGATCGGTCACGAACGGCGACCGGCAGGGATCTACCAGGCCCGGTCAGGCGGCGGGTCGGGCCGCCGTCGGGTCGCCTGGTTCCTCGGGCCCGAGGGGCCGGACGCGCAGGTCGATCGCCATCCAGACGGTGTGGGTCAGAGGCCACGTGACCAAGGGGAACACCACGGCCGCCGACGCGAGGATCACGTACAACTTCACCACCGGCACATCGGGCACGGTGAGCGCCACGGCGATACCGACGGCCGCGATCACGAGCGAGATGTTCACGACGAGGGCGATGGTGAGCGAACCGAGTTCGTGACCATCGACTCCGCGCGTGCGACGAAGTCCGCAACGCGCGCACGACTCCCCTTGCGCGAACCAACCGTCGAACCACGCGCGACGATCGCCGCACAGTGGACAGCAACGAAGGACCGCGCGACGCAACATACGTGCGAAGGGAACGGTGCGATCCGGTGTTTCGGAGGCCGCCATGAATCGTGCGCCGGAGGGCGGCGACTACGCCGTGAGTTGTTCGACGAAGTCGGCGAAGACTTCGGCGTACACGAGTGCGTCGGCTTCGGTGTGCATGATCGAGATCAACCACTGCTCGTCGAGGCCGGGCGGCAGGAGGATGCCGCGGTTGATGCCGTGGATCCATTGGGCGAAGGCGAGATCGAAATCGGTGGCCTTGTAGTCGCGGTAGTTGCGGATCGGCTCGGCCGCCCACGTGACGCAACCCTTGGCGCCGAACTGGATCGAATGGGCCGGCAGTCCGGCGTCGTCGATGATCTCGTTGCAGGCGTCGACGAGCTTGGTGTTGCGCAGGATCGTGGCGTTGGTGGCCTCGGGCGTGCAGACCTCGGTCAGCACTGCGCGTGCCGCGGCCATGCACAGCGGATTGCCGTTGTACGTGCCGAGGTGGATCACTCGACCGCTCGTGATCTGGTCCATGTATTCGCGCTTGCCACCGAAGGCGCCGAGCGGAAGACCGCCGCCGATCGACTTGGCCAGTGCCACCAGATCGGGGGTCACGCCGAGCACACCGGTCGCCCCGCCCCAGCCCGCGGTGATACCCGTCTTGACCTCGTCGAAGATCAGGAGTGTGCCGTAGCGCTCGGTGATCTCGCGCACGGCCTGCAGGTAACCGGGCTGCGGGAGACAGATACCGATGTTCTCCATGACGGGTTCCACGATGAAACACGCGACATCACGGTTCTTGAGCACCCGCTCGAGTGCCTCGGGGTCGTTGTAGGGCACCACGATCGTGTCGCCGAGAACAGCCTTGGTGACACCCGCGGTGGCCGGCACCGAGAAGGGCGCATCGGCCGGACCGGCTTCGGCGATCTTGGGCTTCATGGAGATCATGACTTCGTCGTGATGCCCGTGATAGCCGCCCTCGACCTTGACGATCTTGTCGCGACCGGTCGCCCCGCGCGCCACGCGAATGGCGTCCATGGTCGCTTCGGTACCCGAGTTCGTGAAGCGCCACATGGGCAAGCCGTATCGCGCGCCGAGAAGTTCGGCGACCTCCGCGTTGTTTTCACTCGGCGTCACGAACAGCGTGCCGTGATCGAGTTGGGTTTCGATGGCACTGCGCACGGCCGGGTGGACATGACCGCTGAAGAGAGCGCCGAAGCCCATGTTGTAGTCGACGTACTTGTTGCCGTCGACGTCCCACATGTACGCCTTGTCGGCGGAGCGAACGACGACCGGATGCGGATCGTACGCTTGGAAACTCGACGGCACGCCGAGTGGCAGGACTTGGCGGGCCCGCTGATTCGCCTGCTGGGACCCTTTGGTTCGCTCCGCGTAGCGGGCGAGTTCGGCGGTGGTGATTCTCTTGGCCCGCTCCGCCAGATCGCGGGCACTGGTGACTGAAGATTCCGTGGCCGACACGGGTATCACTCCTTCGAGATGATTCAAGGCTACCAGAGCCCCCTTCCGCCCGTCACCAGCCTCTTTGTCATGGTTTTCCGGCCGACATCGGTGCGAATCACCCAGCGTGCTGGCAGAATTGCTGAGTCCATGGTGGACGTAGCTCAGTCGGTTAGAGCGTCAGGTTGTGGCCCTGAAGGCCGGGGGTTCGATTCCCCTCGTTCACCCCAAAGTTCGACGTGATCGGTTCCGACGTCGTCGCTCTCGCCGTAATGCTTGGGCGCCGTAGAACGCTGCGCCTACACTTCACCTTTGCGTTTTGCACCTCTAGCTCAACGGCAGAGCAGTGGACTCTTAATCCATTGGTTCAGGGTTCGAATCCCTGGGGGTGCACCAGTTAGTTGCCGTCGATCCGACTGATTTCGACCGCCACCCGCGCCGCTACTGCCGCGTTGTTCTCGGCCAAGGCCAGATTCGCCGGAACACTCCGCCCGGCCGTGGCTTCCCCGATTCGCGCGAGGACGAACGGCGTCACCCCCGGACCGGAGATCCCGGTTTCGGCACAGTGCCGGAGTGCTTCGTCGACCACTTGATCGAGGGTCTCTTGGTCGAGTTGGTCGGATTCCGGGATCGGCACGGTGAGAAGAGTTCCACCACGTGACCGCGCCCGATGGGACATGGCTACTTCGGCCGCCGAGTCGACCCGATGGGCCACCCGCAAGCCCGAGGATCGCGTGTAGAAGGCCGGAAACCAATCGTGACACCAGCCGAGAACCGGCACGCCAATCGTTTCGAGATGTTCGAGGGTGCGGGCCAGATCGAGGAATGCTTTGGCCCCCGCGCAAACGGTCACGACGTCGTATCGGGCGATGGCATCGAGATCGGCCGAGACATCGCCGGTGATCTCCGATCCGCGGTGCACGCCACCGATTCCGCCGGTGGCGAACACCGAGACACCGGCGGCGGCCGCGATGGCGAGCGAGGCCGAGACCGTCGTGGCGCCGAAGGGCCAGCCTTGGGCGGCGGCCACGCCGAGGTCGCGCTCGGCCGCCTTGTGCGCGGCGCCGAGTATGCGCTCGTGTTCGTGAGGTTCGAGACCGGCCCGCACCACGCCGTCGAGAACCGCGGTGATCGCCGGCACCGCACCGGCTCCGCGAATAGCTTTCAGACATCGATCGAGTGCATCGGCGTTGGCCGGTGAAGGCAAGCCCAGATGCGAAAAGATGGTCGACTCGAGGGCGACCACCGGGCCCCGCGTGTCCACCGCGTCGCGCACCTCATCCGACAACTCGACCTTCATCACGACGACAGCCTGTCATCCCGGACGAACCGACTCACGGCTTCCACATGATGCGTGTGCGGGAACAGATCGAGAACTTCGGTGTACTCGAAGCGATAACCGGCCCGTGCGAGCAGACCCACGTCGCGGCCGAGTGATGCCGGATCGCACGACACGAGAACCACCACTGGTGCTCGGGTGGCGGCCACCGCCGACACTGCGGCGGCACCGAGTCCGGTTCGTGATGGATCGGCGATGACCACCGAGGCGGGCACCGCGCGCCAACGCGCGACTTCCGATCTGATGATCCGGGCCGGACGATCACGCAGGTTCACCTTGGCATCGGCCACCGCCGACTCGTTCGACTCGACGACGATCACCGGATGGTCGGGCGGCACGACGGTGGCCGCGAACAGTCCGACTCCTCCGTAGAGATCGATCACCGGATCGGACGTCCAGGTGGCCGGGTCGCCCGCCGCGCGGCGAACCGCACGCACGAGCGCAGCCGCGCCAGCTGGCGACGCCTGGAAGAACGAGGCCGCCGACACCCGCAAGCGCTGGCCATCGATCTCTTCGTGCACCACTCCTTGCGGACCCACTTGCGTTGGCGCCGGTACATCGCACAGGGGCACGTCGTTGGGTTCCCACCAGGCCGACTTTTCGCCCGTGGCCTCGGCGACGCGCAGATTGATTTCCTCGACACCCGAATGTGCGACGGGTGCGAGCGAGTGCCGCAAAGCGCGCAATGCGGGATCGGCCACCAGACAATCGTCGACCGGCACCACGTGGTGGCTGCGGTGGGCACGGAACCCGAGTGCTCCGTCGTCATCGATCGCCCAACGCATCGTGGTGCGACACGAGTCGATCGGAAGATCGTCCGGGCAGTCGAACACACGCGGATCGATGAGCTTGCCGAGCCGCACCAACGACTCCAACACGATGTCGTGCTTGATCTTCCGTTGAAGATCGACCGCAGCGTGCTGCAGGTCGCACCCGCCGCAACCCGCCGCGACGTACGGGCAGGACGGCTCGACACGCCGATCATTGGCTTCGAGAATTCCGACGATCTCGGCGCGCGCGTAATCCTTCGATTGCTTGACGATGCGGATGGCCACGAGCTCACCCGGCAAGGCCCGTTCGACGAACACCACGCGTCCGTCGGGTAGACGGCCGAGGCCGTCGCCCTCGGCCACCACCTTGTCGATGCGTACGGTGATCTCGTCGACGGTCATCTCGTTCCGAGGCTAGAGGTTCGCTGGGCTAGCGTTCGGATGTGGCCCTGCCCATCCAGATCGTTCCGTCGGTCCTGCCGTGTGATTTCGCCCGCCTCGGCGAGGAGATCGAAGCGCTCGATCGCGCCGGTGTCGATCACTTCCAGTGGGACGTCATGGACGGTCAGTTCGTACCGAACCTCACCTTCGGCCCCGACGTGATCGCGGCCGCTCGCCGCCACACCACGAAGCCTTTCGAGGCTCACCTCATGGTGCTGACTCCCGATGTGCTCGCCCATCGTTACGTGGAAGCCGGATGCAGTCGACTCATCGTCCATGTGGAGGCGTGCCCACACCTGCACCGCACACTCGGAAACATCGCCTCACTCGGCGCGGCACCGGCGGTCGCGCTCAATCCGCACACTCCGGTGAGTGCGATCGAACACGTTCTCGACCTCGTCGACATGGTCCTGGTGATGACCGTCAATCCGGGTTTCGGTGGCCAGTCGTACATCGCCTCCATGGAACCCAAGATTCGCGAACTGCGCGACCTCATCGGTCGACGCGGACTCGCCGACCGGGTGAACATCGAAGTCGACGGTGGTATCGGACCCAACACGATCGAGGGTGCGGCGTCGGCCGGCGCCAACGTCCTGATCGCCGGAACCGGACTGTTCCGTTATTCCGAAGGTCTGGAATTCGCGGTTCGCGACCTGCGCGCTAAGGCCGAGGCCGCGCGCGCCGCCGACTGACCGAGCCTCGTTCCGGCCCCGAACCGATCTGGGCCGCCACCGCGCGGAAGAAATTCGCGATGAGGGCCAGCACCATGAGGCCGCCCATCACCCATACGAAAGGCAACGCCACCGCTCGCAACAACCCGCGACGGTCGTCACCGAGCGGTGCGAGAACTCCGCTCTCGAGGCTGCGACCGTCGGTGGTGAGGGTGCGGACCGCGTCCTCCAACTCGGGACATTCGACGTTCTGCTCGCCGACGCCGATCACCTGGTTGCCCCCGAAAAGTGGTTCGGGATCGCGAACCTTCGACACCAGACGGCCACTCGTCTGATCCACTCCGGCGGCCACGATGTACGACTCGCCGAGTTCGAGGAATCGCACGTCCTCGCCGTAGTCGACGTCGATCAGACCGCCGACCGAGAATCCCTCCACGGATCCACCGCGGATCTGCCGGACCTCGAAGCGAGCGGTGCGACTGTCGGAACCGACCACGGCGCCGACGAAGGTGGCCCGGACCGGCAAAGGGATCTCACAACTCGCCGGAATGGTCGAGTTGGGAATCGTCGGCGCGGTGCTCGCCCGCACCGGAACTCCGATCGCCAGCGCCAACAGTGCCGTCACGAACGACACGAGGATCCGACGCATGCCGTCAAACTACTGACGTAGCGCCGGGCGAAACGATCAGCGGCCCTTGAAGACCGGCGGACGCTTCTCGACCCAAGCCGCGATGGCTTCGGGCGTGTCCTTGGTGCTGAAGTTCACCGACTGCGCCACACCCTCGTCGTCGAGAGCCTCCTCGAACGTCACGTTCATGGCGTTGTTGAGCAAACGCTTCGACTGCGCGAGCGCGATCGGGGGCAGAGCGATGAGGCGCGCCGCCCACTCGGCCACGAACGAATCGAGTTCGGCCTCCGGGACGACCCGGTTGACGAGTCCCATGCGATCGGCCTCGTGCGCGTCGATCAGATCGGCGAAGAAGGCGAGCTCCTTGGCCCGATGGAGGCCGACGCGACGCGGAAGGATCCACGACCCACCGCCGTCGAGCGACATGCCGCGCTTCGAGAAGATCTCGGCGAAGCGTGCGGACTCCCCCGCCACGACCAAGTCGCAACCGAGTGCCATGTTGCAACCCACACCCACGGCCACGCCGCGCACCTTGGCGATGGTGGGTTGGGGAAGACGTGACAGCGCCATGATGACCGAGGTGACCTCGCGCATCGAGTAGTAGGAGTGCGAGTGACTGCGTCCGGCGTTGTCGCCCATGGCCACGAGATCGGCACCCGAACAGAACTCACCACCCGCCCCGGTGAGAACCACGACCCGGTCCGATGACCGGTTGTAGATGTCGGTGAAGACCTCGTGGAGCTCGATCCACATCCGGCCGTTCACGGCGTTCTTGCGTTCGGGTCGGTTGAAGGTGACGGTCACGACACCACCATTCCGTTCGACGAGGATCGTCTCGTACTTCTTGGTGCTGGAATCGGTCTCGGCGCTCACCTGACCGACGATAATGACCGGCATGGGATTCAACCCGTACCGGAAGTTCCGAGTCCGACGCGCCGACTACCTGTTCGTGGCCGCCGCCGTACTGGCCGCGGCCGCGCTCGTGGCGTGGGGCTTCCTTGGCTGAACGTCGACGCTCTGGCATCTGGGACGGTCTGTACGGGCCGGTCGAGATCCGAAGGGTCCAACCGTACGAGGCACACAAGGCCTACGTGTGTCCGGGCTGTCATCGCGACATTCCGGTCGGTCTCGGTCATGTGGTCGCGGTGCCGCGTGATGCCCCCGATCTACGTCGGCATTGGCATCATGCGTGTTGGCGCAACCGGGCCAAGCGCTCCTAGAACGCTCCCTCGATCACGTCGACGCGCGAGCCCACCACGCACACCACATCGAACCGGACGACGCGCCGACCGATCGGATGCTCGGCCAACCACATCGCCGCCAGACGCCGCAAGCGTCGTTGCTTCTCCGGACCCACCGCAGCCGAAGGTGGACCGTAGCGATCGGAGTGCCGAGTCTTGACCTCGACGAAGGCGAGCACGTCGGAGTTGGCGGCGATGACGTCGATCTCCCCGTATCGACCGATGCGGTGATTGCGGGCCACGATCTCGAAACCCGCCGATTCGTACCACCGAGCGGCGAGATCTTCGCCCCGCCGACCTTCGATCTGGTTCGGTGCGGTCAGGCTTGGTCGAGGTCGCTGACTTCGTCGCGCGGGAGCTCCTCGACGTTGACGTCCTTGAAGCTCAGGATCTTCACCTTCGGAACGAACCGGCTCTTGCGGTACATGTCCCATACCCACGCGTCGATCAACTCCACTTGAATCAGCGGCCGGGACGAATCGCCACTCACCGTGACATCGACCTTGTTGGCCAGATAGAAGCGGCGCTCGGTCTCGACGGCGTAGCGAAACATCGCCGCGACGTCTTGATACTCCTGCGCCAACTGGAGCTCGCGCTCGGCCTCGAAATCCTCGAGGTCGTCAGTGCCCAATGAAGAGGTCCTGTCGGAGGACGATCAGAAGTCGCGCTTCTCGCGGACCTTGGCAGCCTTGCCGGTCCGGTCGCGCAGGTAGTAGAGCTTGGCGCGACGAACGTCGCCCTTCTTCACCACTTCGACCTTGGCGATGCTCGGGCTGTGCATGGGGAAAGTGCGCTCCACGCCGACGCCGTAGCTCACCTTGCGCACGGTGTAGGTCTCCTGGACGCCCGAACCCTGACGGGCGATCACGTTGCCCTGGAACACCTGGACGCGCTCCTTGCCGCTCTCGACCACGCGCACGTGAACCTTGAGTTCGTCGCCGGGGCCGAACTCCGGAATGTCGGAGCGGAGATTCTGCTGGTCAACGATGTCGGTGGTCTTCATGGTGTCGTCCTCGATCGATGGAACCGGTGGGTTCCGGGAACCGCTCAAGGATACGGGACGGCAGGGAACTCTTCCAACAGACGAAGATCCTGCTCAGAGAGCCCGCCCCGGGCCTCGATGAGGTCGGGTCGGGCCGCGATCGTGCGGTGTAGAGCCTGCGCCAGACGCCACCGGGCGATCCGGGCGTGATCGCCACTCTTCAGGATCTCGGGTACTCCCCAGCCACGGAACTCGGCCGGCCGGGTGAACTGTGGCTCCTCGAGGAGTCCGTGCTCTCCGAAACTCTCGGTCACCGGGCTCACGTCGTTACCCATGGCTCCGGGCAGAAGGCGCGTCACGGCCTCGATCACCAAGCATGCGGCGACCTCGCCGCCCGAGAGCACGACGTCACCCACGCTGATCTCACCGTCGATGAGATGCTCGACCACTCGGTGATCGACCCCCTCGTAACGTCCGCACAGGAGGCTGAATCCGTCACCGGCCGCGAGTTCGGCGGCGAAGCGCTGATCGAAACGACGACCACCCGGACTCAGCAACAAGAGCGGGCGCGGCGGCGCGGCGGCTTCGACCGAAGCGAAGATCGGCTCGACGCGCATCACCATGCCGGCTCCACCGCCGTACGGAGAATCGTCGACCGTGCGATGCACGTCGGTGGTGTGCTCACGCAGATCGTGACAGCGCAGATCGAGCAGACCGAATTCGCGCGACTTGCCGAGCAGACTCTCCCGACAGAACGTGTCGACGAGATTCGGGAAGATCGTGAAGACGTCGACCCTCATCGATCGTCCTCCAGATCGAAGAGTCCGGACGGAGCATCGACCAGCACGACGAAGCGATCGCCGTCGCGCTCGACGCGATTCACGAAACGAGCCGGCACCAGGGCCCCCGATTCGAGTTCGAGGAGATCGTCGGCCGGATTGGCCACGACACCGACGCATCGCCCGCGTTCGGTGCCGTCGATTTCGCGAACCGACGCTCCGATCACCTGGTGTACCCAGACGGCGTGCGGGTCGTCGATCGGTTCGGCCCAGATCGTTCGGTTCACGAGTGGTTCCACGGCCGAACGATCGCGATGTGCTTCGAGGACCACGACCCAACGATCGGCGATCGGCTTCGAGGACTCCACCACGAACCAATCGCCCGCCCAGATGCGGGCTCCCGGGGCCACGCGTTCGTCGCGGTCGGTCGACAACGACACGTAAATCTCACCTTTGAGACCGTGCGGTCGACCGAAACGACCGACTTCGAGCAACCCGGCCGGGCGGGACTCGGTCATGACCGAGGATTCGTCAATCGACGAAGTCGATGTCGACCTCGCTGCCATCCTTGGCAGCGGCGGCGCGCACGAGGGTGCGAATGCTCTGAGCGGTGCGACCACGACGTCCGATGACACGACCGAGGTCTCCGGGGCCAACCTTGACTTCGAGCTTGGCGCGGTTACGGCCTTCGACTTCTTCCACGCTCACGGCATCGGGATCGTCCACGATCGAACGAACGACGTGGGTGAGGACGGCCATGGCCGTGGGCGAGGCGATCTGATTCGGATCGGTCACGACGGGTTCCGCCCGATCACTTGCCGCGGGCGGTGGTGAACTGCGCCCACGCACCCGAGATCTCGAGCAACTTGCGCACGCGCTCGGTGGGCTGTGCACCCTTCATGAGCCACGCAACGGCCTTGTCGTTGTCGATGTTGAGACCCGACGGCTCGAGGCGCGGGTTGTACTGGCCGATGATCTCCAGGAACGCGCCGTCGCGGGCCGCGCGGCTGTCACTCGCGATCACGCGGTAGTGAGGCTGCTTGGTCTTTCCGACTCGGGTGAGGCGCAACTTGACGGACATTCGGCGAAACTCCTGCTGGGACGGGGCGGATCAGACAACTGACCCGTCCACGGGAACCCTGTGAGGTTAGCGGTGTCCCCCGCCGACCCCCAACGCCCTACCGGGACGGTGGGAAGGGGAATCCACCCTGGTCGGGCAGGCCAGCGCCACCGGGGAGACCGCCCAAACCGGCCAAGGCACCGAGTCCGGCACGCTTGCCCTTCTTGCCGGCCATTCCGCCCATCCGCTTCATCATCTTTTGCATCTCCCCGAACTGCTTCACGAGTCGGTTGACCTCGGCGATGCTCCGCCCACTTCCGGTCGCGATGCGCTGCCGCCGGCTGCCGTTGATGATGTCGGGCTTGCGACGTTCGGCCGGGGTCATGGACCGGATGATCGCCTCGATCGGCTTCAGGTCGTCGTCGCCGATCTTGGCGTTCTTCAATTCCTTGGGCATGCCGGGCATCATGCCGAGCACTCCCCCGAGCGGGCCCATCTTCTTGAGCGACTGCATCTGTTCGAGGAAGTCGTCGAGGGTGAACTCGCCGTCGAGGAGTCGGGCCGCGGCCGCTTCGGCTTGATCCTTCTCGAATGCCTTTTCGGCCTGCTCGATGAGGGTGAGGACGTCGCCCATACCGAGGATCCGGCTGGCCATGCGATCGGGGTGGAACTGTTCGAACGCGTCGAGCTTCTCGCCGGTGCTGGCGAAGGCGATGGGCCGACCGATGACTTCCTTGACCGACAGCGCGGCACCACCGCGAGCGTCACCGTCGAGCTTCGACAGGATCACTCCGTCGATCGCCAGCGTGGCGTGGAAGGCTTCGGCCACGCTCACGGCGTCCTGACCGGTCATCGCGTCGATCACGAGGAACGTGTAATCGGGTTCGATGGAATCGGAGATCTGCCGGATCTGCTCCATCATCTCGCCGTCGATCGCGAGACGACCCGCGGTGTCGACGATCAGAACGTCTTTGCCGAGTCGCCGCGCCTCGGCCAATCCCTTGGTGGCCGTGGCCACCGGATCGCCGGGTTCGCTGAAGACGGGAACGTCGATCTGGTTGCCGAGTGTGCGCAACTGTTCGACGGCCGCCGGACGCTGGAGGTCGGCACCGACGAGCAACGGATGACGGCCCTGCGACTTGAACCAACGCGCGAGCTTGGCCGAGTTGGTGGTCTTACCCGAACCCTGCAGACCGGCCATGAGAACCACGGTCGGTGGCTTGCTCGCGTAAGTGATCTTCAGCGTTTCACCGCCGAGGATGGCGGTGAGTTCGGCGTTGACGAGCTTGACGACCTGCTGACTCGGATCGAGCGCCTTCGACTGCTCGATACCGATCGCGCCCTCGCGGATGCGCGCCACGACGTTGCGGGCCACCGAGACGTTGACGTCGGCCTCGAGGAGCGCGGCGCGGATCTCCTTCAGGACTTCATCGACATCGGCTTCCGTGAGGCGACCCTTGCCGCGGATCCGCTTGAAGATCCCTTCGAAACGATTGGAGAGATTGTCGAACATCAGGCGGTCAGGCTACCCACCACTCGTTGCCTCACCCGATGAGAACTTCGGTGACCACCGCATCGACGATCGTCAGATTCACGCGATCCTCGCGATAGTCCATGGTGAGCGGGAAGGTCTCGCCGTCGCGAGCCGCGATCCGAACCTGCCAACCGTTCTCCTCGGCCAACTTCGTGGCCTCGGTTTCGGTCAGGCCCACGAGCGAGTCGGCTTCCTCGGGCGTGATCATCCCGGTCGGCGCATCACCGATCGGCGTGGATTCGGCGGGCATGGGCTCGGCCACCGGCGGCTCTTCCATGATCGGCGGCATCATGTCGGGGGCGACCTGTTCCATGTATTCGTCGGGAATGGAGGCCACGACGTAGCGAGGCACGTAACCCCATTCGTCCTCGGCGGCGATGAACGCGTACCCCGGAACAAGGTAGGTCTCACCGTCGACACCCCACAGGTAGACGTATTCCTGCTCGACCGACTCGATGATCACGGTGATGGTCTCGACCGGAAGTGTTTCGTCCACCGGAACGGTGTCGTCGATGATCACCGTGTCGTCGGTCGGAACGGTGTCGTCGACTGGTGTGGAATCGACGGGCACGGAGTCGACGACGCTGTCGGTCGGCGCGTCGGTGGTGGGCTCGGTCGTGGTCGGTTCGTCGACGGGCGCCGACGTGTCATCGACGGTTCCCTCGGCCGCCGAGCCCTCACCCGTTGCCGTACCGACTTCGGCGGAGGCGATATCGTCGATCGCGATACCACCACCGCGGTAGTACGGGCCCCACGAGCCGCTGTACTGCTCACGCAACCGCTCGAGTCCGGCCTCGGTGCCGATCTGCGGGTAATCGTCGAGCTTCTCCGGTTCGGCGAGGAATCCGCCGGCGTAGGTGATCCGACCGTTCTCACCGAACGACGCATTCACGATGAGCGACGAACGGACACCGTCGATCTTCACGTAACCGGTGACACCAGCAGACCATTCGTCGGCCCAGGTCTCGAGGATCAGATCGTCGGCTGAATATCCGAGATCGTCGGCCAACTTCAAGAAGAGATCCTCGGCCTCCGACTTCGACGGCACATTGGCCGGCGGTTCGATCTCGGTGGGTTCACAAGGTGCGATCACTTCGGTGTCGACGGTGACTCCGCTGGAGTCGACTGAACCCGTTTCGCCTTCACCCATGGGAGCCGGTTCGACGCACGAGACCGCCGGAGTCGACATGGTCAGCCAACCCTCGCTGTACCACCAACTGAGCATGGCGTCGGATGACACGCTCAGCGACGGACCCGAACCGTCATTCGGACCGACCATCCACGTCGTCCACTCGTACTCGGTGCCCGGATCCGAGGTGTTCTTGGCGAACTCACCGTCGACACCGAACGCCTTCTTCAAGTTCGAGAGATCCGACGCCGAGGGCTCGCCTCCGGGCCGGAACACCCACGCGCTCAGGTCGTCGTCGAGGGCCGGCAAGTCACCAGCGACCTCGAACTTCCATTCGGTCGGGTAGTACATCGACATCTTCGAGTCGGCGGCCGCCGACTCCATGGCGCCGCCGACCGGGGCCGACTGCTGACCCACTCGCAACACCGGCGGCTTGCCCGACGAATCGGGGTCGTCACCGCACGCGGACAGCAGGAGGGCGGTGAGCACGACGGGGACTGTGGCTTTGATCATCCTCGAGACGGTAGGGGCTGTTGGGTTCGTTCGCATGTCACTACGACGACGCGGTACCCGTGTCCGGTTCCCGGATTTCCGTCAGCGATCGAACAGGGCGTCGACGAACTGCTCGGGGTCGAAGGCCACGAGGTCGACGATGGTCTCGCCGAGTCCGACCAGTTTCACCGGAAGACCGAGTTCGGTCTCGATGGCGAACACGATGCCACCCTTGGCCGAACCGTCGAGTTTGGTCAGAACGACTCCCGTCACTCCGGCCGCATCCGTGAACTCACGCGCCTGGGACAGACCGTTCTGACCGGTCGTGGCGTCGATCACGAGCAACACCTCGGTCACGCGACCCGGTTCACGGTCGGCCACTCGGCGCACCTTGCGAAGTTCGTCCATCAGGTTGGACTTGTTCTGAAGTCGACCGGCGGTGTCGCCGATCACGAGATCGGCCCCGCGCGCCTTGGCGCGTTGGACGCCGTCGAACACGACCGAACTCGGGTCGCCACCCTCGGCACCCCGCACGAGTTCGGCCCCCGAGCGCTCGGCCCACGTGCCGAGTTGTTCGGCGGCCGCGGCACGGAACGTGTCGCCGGCGGCGAGCACGAGCGACCGGCCGAGAGCAGCTTGTTGGGCGGCGATCTTGCCGATCGTGGTGGTCTTGCCCACACCGTTGACCCCGACCACCAACCACACGTTCACCAGATCCTGGGCGCGAAGTCCGGCGTCGAAGGCGAGTGACCGGTCGGTGGAGGCGAGACGCGACTTCATGTCGTCGCGCAAGGCGTCGATGAGTTCGTTCGGGTCGGTCAGTTCCTTCGTACGAACGCGCTCACGCAAAGGCTCGAGAAGCGAGTTGGTGATGCCGAGGCCGAGATCGGCCCGCAAGAGAGCCTCCTCGAGGTCGTCCCACGTGTCGTCGGTGATGCCACCACGAGCTCGGACTCCGCCGAGCGCTCCGGCCATGACAGCCGCGGCCTTACCCATGCGCTCACGAAACGTCGGAGGACGAACGACATCGGGAGATGCCGCTTCGCTCACCGGCGTTTCGCTCACCGGCGGCTCGACGATCTCGGGTTCGATCACCGGAGTCGGCGGTGGTTCGGTGACGGCCGGCGACGACACGATGGTCGACGTCGACACGATGGTCGGCTCGAGCGTCGTCGTCGCCGATTCGCGTCGACGGTTCAGCAACACCACGCCGAGGCCGAAGACGACGGCCACGACGAGGAGGACGATGAGGAGCGCCTGCGTGTTCATGACAAACCTGTTCTATCGGTGGGTTCGAATGACGACGGACGTCAGGAGCCGGTGACGGACTTCTCGGTCACGACCTTGGACGATCCGCCCGGCTGCATGCTCACGCCGAGGAGGCAATCGCCGGCTTCCATCGTGCGCTTCTGGTGGCTCACGATCAGGAGTTGGGCCTCCTGGCGGAACTCCTTGATCAGACCGAGGAAGCGATGCAGGTTGACGTCGTCGAGCGCCGCCTCGACTTCGTCCATCACGTAGAACGGCGACGGACGACTCCGGAAGACGGCGAAAAGGAAGGCCAGCGCGGTCAGGCTTCGCTCACCACCCGACAGAAGGCTCAACTTCTTCACGTTCTTGCCACCGGGCTTGGCTTCGACCTCGATACCCGTGTCGAGCAGATCGTCGGGGTTGGTGAGCACCAGCCGACCACTGCCACCGGGGAAGAGCAGACCGAACAACTGCGTGAAGTTGGTGCTCACATCGGCGTAAGCCGCCGCGAAGACCTGCTGGATCTCGTTGTCGATTGCGGCGATCACGCGAGTGAGTTCGCGCCGCGTGTTGCGCACGTCCTCGAGTTGGGCTTCGAGGAACGTGTGTCGCTCCTGAAGTTCAGTGAACTCTTGCAACGCGAGCGGGTTGATCGGCCCCATGAGGCGGAGTTCGCGCTCGAGATCTCGTACGCGGGCCGGCGCGCTGATCCCCTCGGGCAACTCGGGCATCTCGGCGACTTCGGCCACTTCGGGCTCCACGTCGAGATCGCGACGCAACATTTCGACCGTGCCTTCGAGGCGGAGTTTGACCTCGGCCTCGTCGACCTCGTTGCGACGCGACACTTCGCGTAGTTCCTCGAGTTCGCGCTCGGAAGCCGAGCGTGTCCGGCGCATCTCGTCGAGACGACCGGCGAGTGAACGGACTTCGTCACTCTGCCGACGGCGACGTTCGTGAAGATCGGCGAGCCGAGCCTCGATGGTCTGACGATGGGCCTCGACGATGGTCGACAACCGCTCGGTGGCGAGAAGGATCCGTTCGATGCGCTCACGATGGCCGGCCACCTGGGCGCGGGCCTCGGCATCGGACTCGAGACGCCGTTCCACGTCGGCCAAACGGTCCTCGAGGAACTGCTTGCGCTCGAGAAGACCAGCCGATCGGACCTCGAGGTCGCGTCGCCGCCCGACGAGCAGCGCTGCTTTGGCTTCCATCGACGCCCGTGCTTCGCCCCGCACGCGAGCGGCCTCGGCTTCGGCGGCCTCCTCCTGCTCCAACGAGGGCATGATCCGGTCGAGTTCGGAGACTCGGCCCCGCTGACCCGTGAGTCGTTCTTCGAGTTCGCGCCGGGTGACGTCGAGTCCTTCGATCTCCGACGCGTGTTCGCGGCGTTCGCTCTGGGCCCGGGCCAGCGCTTCGCCGGCCGCGGTGAACGATGCATCGTTGGCGTCGAGTCGTTTCTGAACATCGAGTTCGATCGTGCGCGCCGCCTGTTGGGCCGCCGATGCATCGCGCACCGATTGCTCACGACGGGCGAGATCGGCCCGAGCCGTCTCGGCCCGCGCCAGCGCATCCTCGAGGGCCGAGGCCGTGGCGCCGTCGCTGGCGGCCCCGATGCGCCAACCACTCGACGTGAAGCGGTCACCTCGAGCGGTCACGGCGATCACCGTCGGATCCCCGATCACCGCGTCGACGGCGGCGGTCCAGTCGGCGACGCGGATCGCCGGAGCCAGCAACGACTGCACCAACTTGGTGACGTCGGCGCGCAAGGAACGGACGTGACCGGCCACCGATTCGGCACCCGCCGGTGGACGGGCCGGCGCTCCGGGGAAGTTCGCGTCGAGTGACAACACCGCGCCGGAAGCGTCGGTCGATCGCAGACGCTGCAAAGCCCGTCGTGCCGCGCCGGCGTCGGCCACGATGACCGCCGACAACGCCTCACCGAGCGCGGCCTCCACGGCGAGATCCCAGCCGTCGTCGATCTGCACCAGATCGAGAAGGGTTCCGACCACACCTTCGACGTCGCGAAGTCGTTCGGCGCCGGCGCGAGCCCGCGCGCTGTCGAGCGCGAGTTGCAACGCCTCGGCGCGCGCCTGCCAACGTGACGACTCGGCCGTCGCTTCGGCTCGCGCGGTCACCGCGGCCTCGTACTCGGCTTCGGCGGTGAGACGTCGGGCCTCGGCTTCGGTGACCTCGCCGACCAGCGGCACTTCGTCGGCCTGCGCGCGCTCGAGCTGTTCGCGCAGGCGCGTGATCTCGGCTTCGAGTCGGGCGTCGCGTTCGGACAGCGTTTCGAGCCGTGAGTTCACGCGGCGGAACTCACCCTCGGTCGATTCGAGAGCGGCGCGCAGGGTTCGCAACTCACCTCGAACCTCGGCCGCCGCGCTCGAAGCCGAAGCCGGCGACGAGAGACCGTCGAACAACGTGGCCGCGGCCGCCCGCTCACCTTCGAAAGCGGCTTCGTCGTGCGCCAGAGCCTGACCCTCGGGTTCGAGACGACCGATTCCGGTCAGGACGTCGTCGAGTTCGGTCCGGAGCTGGGACGCGTCGGCCTCGAGCGATGCGACGACCCCCGAGTCCATGAGTTGTCCACGATCGCGTTCGTACGAACGACGCCGCTCCACGAGGAGCATGGCGATTCCGCGCGCGCGTTCGCGGAGTTGTTCGACCCGCACGAGTTCGTCGCTCAGACCGCTGTCGCCTCGCGCGGTGAGTTCGGCCTCGGCGGCCATGATCGACGTGTCGAGTTCGGAGAGCAGACGTCGGAGTTCGGTCTCGCGACGGGTCGCTTCGATGCGATCACCGGAGAGGACCTCGAGCCGGCGGCGGAATCCGGCGATCTCGCGCCCGGCGAGGAAGATCCGAAGTGCGTTGAGTTCGGTCACGAGGTCGCCGTGACGGCGCGCGGCCTCGGCCTGGCGCTCGAGCGGTCGCAATTGACGCCGAACCTCGCGCAGCAGGTCTTGGACGCGCAGAAGGCTGGCCTCGGTGGCCTCCAGTCGGCGTTCGGACTTCTCCTTGCGCTTGCGGTACTTCAGGACGCCGGCGGCTTCTTCGATGATCGAGCGACGGTCCTCGGGCCGCGCATTCAACACGGCGTCGATCTGGCCCTGACTGACGATGACGTGCTGCTGACGTCCCACACCGGCGTCCGACAGGAGTTCTTGCACGTCGAGGAGACGACATTGCACGCCGTTGATCGCGTATTCGCTCTCGCCGGTGCGAAAGAGCGTGCGGCTGATGCTCACCTCGCTGAATTCGAGCGGTAGGAGCCCAGCCGAATTGTCGAGGGTGAGGGTCACCTCGGCGCGGCCGAGGGCCGGGCGCTTGGCGGTACCGGCGAAAATGACGTCGTCCATCTTCTGGCTGCGGACCGAACTCGGTGCCTGAGCGCCAAGCACCCAGGCGATGGCATCGACGACGTTCGACTTACCCGAACCATTGGGTCCGACGACGACCGTCACCCCCGGTTCGAGGTCCATGACGGTCGTGTCGGCGAAGGACTTGAAGCCTTTGAGGGTCAGCGTCTTCAGGAACACGGTGAGTCGACCCTAGTTGATGACCCCAGACGGCGATCGGCTCACCGATCAGCGCTGGCAGACCGGACACCAACTGGTGGTACGCCCGGCAACGTTTCGGCTCGTGACCCGACCCCGGCCGCACGTGATGCACCGCTCACCCGAACGTCCGTAGACCCGATGCTGCTCCTGGAACGATCCGCCCTCCCCCATCAGGTCGACGTATTGCGCGTCCGACAGGGTCGATCCACCGGCCTCGATCGCTTCGGTCAACACGGAATGAATCGCATCATGAAGACGGGCCGAGCGTTGGTTCGATATCCGGTCGGCCGGACACAACGGACTGATCCCGCAGCGATGGAGGATCTCGTCCCCGTAGATGTTCCCGATGCCGGCGATCACGTGCTGATCGAGAAGTACGGCCTTCACGGCCCTCCGTGTGGTGCGCAACTTTCGTCGCAGGTCGGCGAGGGTCAGTTCACCGGCGATCGGGTCGACTCCGAGACCGTCCACGTCGGGCACCACCGACGGTTCGGCCGTCGGATCGAACACCACGACCTCGCCGAAGGTTCGCGGATCGACGAAACGCAGTTCGTCACCACCGTCCAACGACATCGCCACGTGCGTGTGGCGCGGACGATCGGACCCCGCCCGGTCGATGAGGAGTTGACCGCTCATGCGCAGATGCACCATCAACACGTCACCGGTGTCGAGCGGGCAGAGAAGGTACTTCCCACGCCGCTCGGCGCGTTCGGCCGTCGCGCCCCGCAAGCGCATTCGGACTTCTTCGGCACTCGTGCGTCGCACCGATCGCTCGCGTCCGATCCACACGTCGTCGATCCGTCGGCCGACGAATCGACGCGCGAGACCGCGCCGCACCGTTTCGACTTCGGGCAACTCAGGCACGTTCGATGTCGATGCCGCGTTCGACGAGCACCCGCAACGCCGCGGCCGAGGCCTCCTGCAAGGCGACCTTCTTCGAGCGGCCGCTCCCCTCGCCCATTCGTTCGCCGTTCACGATCACCGCGGCACGGAACGTCGGTTCGTGGGCGGCGCCCGAACCATGGGTCTCCACTTGTGGCGGCCGGCCGAACTCGCGCGCGCACACCCGAATGAGCAGGCTCCGTGCATCGAGTTCACCGAGCCGACGAGCCGCGACGCGCATCGGCTTGGTCACGAGTTTGCGCACGAAGGACCGCGCTCGTGGCACCCCGGCGTCCATGTACACGGCCCCGATCAAAGCCTCGAGCGCGTCGGCGAGGATCGACGTTTTGCTCGAGCCACCCGCGCCACGCTCGCCGGCACCGAGCAGGATCCATCGACCCACGCCGATCCGCTCGGCCATGGCCGCCAATGCGTCGGCACTCACCAACGCTTTGCGGAGATCGGTCAGTCGCCCCTCGTCGAACTCGGGATACTTCGAGATCACGAGATCGGCGACCACCCAACCGAGTACCGCATCGCCGAGGAATTCGAGGCGTTCGTTCGAGGGAGCTCCGCCGTTCTCGGCACACCACGAGCGGTGGGCCATGGCCCGATCGAGTAACGAGGGATCGGCGAAGGTCCAGCCGGTCAGCGACGACCACCACTCGTGGACGTCGGCGAACTCGGTCATGACTCCGACCGGAGAATCAGCGGGCTTGCAGTTGGGAGTGGACGAAGTCGACGGCGTCGCGCACAGTCTTGAGGTCGGCGAGGTCTTCGTCCTCGATCCGGAAACCCACCGTCCGTTCGCTCAACTCCTCCTCGAGTGCCTCGACCAGTTCGACGAGGGCGAGGGAATCGGCACCGAGGTCGTCCTTGAACGACTTGCCCTCGGTGATCGCCTCCGGGTCGAGTTCGAGAATGTCGACCAAGAGGTCGCGCACGATCGTGAAGATCTGATCCCGGTCGAGCGGATCCGGGACGACGTGGGTTTCAGCGGGCACCATTCCTCCGATGGTTCGGACCGACCGCGAGTCGGCCAGGACGATCGCCCCGAAATCTACTCCGACGACGAGGTGGCTTCCGGCAACGGCTGGGCGGCGATGGCGGCGCGGATCTCGTCGACCATGCCGTGCTCCACCATGTCGGCGGCGACCTTGATCGCGTTCACGATGGCCCGCGCCGACGAAGAGCCGTGGGAAATGATGCAGACGCCATCGACACCGAGCAGGACGGCACCGCCGGTCGAATCCGGATCGACAGCGTCGTAGAGCGGAAGCAGGGCCGGCAACAGAACGTCGGCGTGCTCCTTGTACTCGGGCTTGGAAGAGAACGCGGCGAGGAGCGCGCGCACGAGTGTGCGCATGCCGCCTTCGAGGGTCTTCAACACCACGTTGCCGGTGAAACCATCGGTGACCACCACGTCGACGTCGTCGGTCATCACATCGCGACCCTCAACGTTGCCGATGAAGTTGATGCCGCCGGCTCGCGAGAGAAGTTCGTAGGCCTCTTTGCGGAGGGTGTCACCCTTGCCCGGCTCCTCGCCGATCGAGAGGAGCCCGACCCGCGGCGAAGAAACACCGAAGCGATGCTTCGCGTACACCGATCCCATCTGCGCGAACTGCACGAGCCACTCGGGCTGCACTTCGGCATTGGCGCCGGCGTCGATCAGAACCGTCGGCGATCCGCCGGGAACCGGAATGGGCGTGGCGATGGCCGGCCGACTGACCCCTTTGATGCGACCCATACGGAGCAGCGCAGACGCCATGGTCGCCCCGGTGTTACCGGCCGACACCATGGCCGACGCGCGTCCGTCGCGCACTGCCTCGGCCGCCCGCACGAGGGTCGAGTCCTTCTTGGTGCGTACCGACTTGGCCGGATCGTCGTCCATGGCGATCACTTCGGAGGCCACGAACAGCGGCAGATCTCCCCGACCCTCGAGACCCTCCGGTCCGACCAACACGACGGGGAAACCGAGACGTGATGCCTCCAGAGCACCGGCAAGGATCTCGTCGGGGGCGCGGTCACCGCCCATGGCGTCGACCGCGATGGGCAACATCACGCCGAAAAGAGGGTGATCAGGCGTCGACTTCGACGACCACGCGGTTCTTGTACCAACCGCAGGCACCGCACACCGTGTGCGGGATCTTGGCCGCGCCGCAACGCGGGCACAGGCTGCGCGAGGGCGAGCCGAGCTTCCACGCGCCAGCACGGTGGCTGCGGGTCTTCGACTTGGACTTCTTCTTCTTCGGAACGGCCACGGCACTCTCCTCGTAACAGCCCTCGCAGGCTAGCGGTGGTCCCCGTCAAGCCCACCTCCCACGGCGGTTGGTCGCCCCCCGGACTCAGTCGGGCAATTGGTCGCGCAGGGCGTCGAGGGCCGCCCAACGGGGGTCGAGGGTCTCGACCACGCACGAGCAGGAGGCCGTATTGAGGTCGATTCCACAGGAGGGGCAGAGCCCCCGGCAGTCGGGACGACACACGGGGGTATCGGGCAGATCGAGGAGGATCGATTCCCGCACCATGGGCTGCAGATCGATCTGGTCGTTCTCGATCGGGAAGGCATCGGGATCGGTCAGGGTCTGCTGGTAGAGCTCGCGTAGCGGCACGAGGAGGCGCCCGACCACCGGTGCCAGGCAACGACGACACTCACCGTGGAACTCCACGTGGACGTCACCTTCCACCACCACCCCATCGGTGAGGCTCGAACAGACGAGTTCGATCTCGACCGGTGCATCGGGCACGAGACGCGGATCGTCGATTCCGACCACCGCCGCCTCGACCTCGAGCGAGATCGACTTCTCGGTGCCGGGACGGCGGAGCAGCTCGAGCGCGTTGACGAGCAGCGGGTTCTTCACGAGACCGTCACCGCCTCGTCAACGACTGGAGGTGTTGTCCTGATCGAAGAACGCGTTCGACGTGTCGTCGGGGTTCTCGTCGTAGCCCGCGTCGGCGTACATGTCGGGCAGGTTCTCCTCGTCGGCCCGGTGGGAGCCGATCGCCAGGCGCCGGCGCCCGGTGGCCACCGTTTTGGAGAGCTTGTCGAGAAGGATCTCGAACGACGCCAAACGCTGGTCGAGAAAATCCTCGGTCTCGTACTTGAGACGTCGGGCATCGTCCTCGGCGGCCTCGATGATCTGCCGGGCCCGCTGCTCGGCGGCCCGCACCACTTCGGCCCGCTGCACGAATCGTTCGGCCTGGACCTTGGCGGCATCGATGATCTCGTCGGCTTCGCGCCGCGTGCGCGCGATGAACTCGTCGCGTTCCTTCATCATCATGCGCGCCTCGCGCAGTTCACCCGGGAGACGCTGAAGAGCGGTTTCGAGCAGATCGAGCATCTCGTCGCGGTCGATCTTGGGCGAAGCCGACAATGGCATGTTGGGCGCCGTGGCGATGATGTCGACGGCCCGACGCAGGAGCACGCCGGAATCGCCGAGGTCGAGTTCGGCTGCCCGGTCGTACGATCCGGTGTCGTCGTCGAAGTCGTCGAATGTGGTGTTCATGGTGAATCCTGACCCGCCCGGCTCATGACCGGTTCCCCAAGATAGCCCTGATCCGCTCGGCGATCGGGGCAGGAACCATGTGGTCCACCCGACCACCGTGCTGGGCGATCTCGCGGATGAAACGACTGCTGATGAACGAATACTCCGGCCGACACGGCAGGTACACCGTTCGCACACCCGACACCGAATGATTGGTGTGGGCCATCTGTTGCTCGACCTCGAAATCGGCGGCCGTGCGCAGACCCTTCACGATGAACGACGCGCCGACCTTGGTCGCGGCATCGATGGCGAGCCCCGGATGGGCCTCGACCCTGACCGTGGGCAGATGCGCGACACTCGCCTCGATCAACTGAACCCGGGTCGCGAGATCGATCGAACCGCTCGGTTTGCCGGGATTGTGCATCGCGGCGATGACGACCGAACCGAAGAGTTCGACCGCTTGTTCGACCACGTCGAGGTGCCCGAGGTGAAACGGATCGAAACTGCCCGGATAGATCGTGGTCAGTGCGCCACTCGCCGCCATGACGGACACGGTACCGGTTCAGTCGGCGGTCGAACGCCGCAAGAAGGTCACCCAGGCCCGCCCGTAACGCTTCTCCCGGACGATCTCCCACTCGTCCGACGGCGTTAGTTCCCGGCCACTTTCGGCCACGACGAGTGCATCGGGGGCCAGACACGGTGCGATCAGGTCGAGCAGACGACCCCACTCGTCGTAGCCGTACGGCGGATCGGCCAGCACCAGATCGAACTGTCGCAACCCGGCCAGGAGCGTCGGAACGTCGCCGGCGAGAACGTTCGATCGATCGGCGATGCCCAGATGCGAGACGTTCGAACGGATCGCGTCGAGGGCTCGCCGGTCGCGTTCGACGAACGTGCACTTGGCTGCTCCCCGTGACAACGCTTCGATGCCGAGCGCGCCACTACCCGCATAGAGGTCGAGCACGTTCGAACCGTCGATCGCTCCGAGACTGTTCAGCGCATTGAAGAGAGCCTCGCGAGCACGGTCGGTGGTCGGACGGGTCGCGTCGCCATCGGGTGCCTTGATGGCCCGCCCACGAAGACTCCCGGCCACCACGCGCACATCGCCATGCTACGAGTCACCTCGGGGCAGACTGATCTCGTGGAACCCGAGACCGAGATCGTCTGCGTCGACTGCGGCGGTCGGTGTTTCCTCATCACGCATCCGCGCGAGGACGGCACGTGGCTTCCTGGCGACATCGTGGCCTACCGATGTCAGGATTGCCTCGACCGCTGGGATCTGGTCCTGCCCGACGAGGAGTGAGCGGTGAAACGGCGTCCTGTCGCCTACTCGACCCGATGCGCCACCACCACATCGTCCTCGTCGAACACGATCTCGAAACCACCACCCGGCGCGAGGAGTGATTCAAGGATCGCCTTCTCACCCGAACCGACCTGACGGCGATCGACGGCGATCCACTCGATCGCCGAGGGATCCGGCAGTCGGTAACCGTCGTCCTCACCCCAGTACGCCGGCACCCACGGATTGGGCCAGTCGTAGATCTGTTCGCGGTGCGTGAGGTGCGGCAACAACGAATACGTCGCCGTGACCGACACGTCGTCGGGGACGAGATCGACCGCTCGCCGCAGAACCGCCACCCGATCGTTCGGCGACGACCACACCCGATGGTTGTCGCTCCACGGCGCGTTGGACCACGCGATGTTCGAGACGAACGACGACAAGGCGATGGCCGCGATGAGCGCCACCCGGATCCGTCGGAACCGCCAGAGGTTGCGCGCGCCGTCGATCATGGCCACGGTCAATGGCGCGATCATCACCGACGTGTACTGCCACCGGATCTGACGCGCGTACGGACTGAGTCCGATCACACTGGCGAGCATCTGCGGTGCGGCCACGAGCAATTGCAACGGCGCGAGCAACGGCGTGAGCCCGAAGGGCAGGAGCAGATCGCGATAGAAGCGAAGGCGATCGGCTTGGGTGGCGTCGGAGACCACGCGATTGGGATGGCGGATGATCTCGCCCACGACGTCGAACGTCGTGTCGCCGTAATTGCCGTAGTAAGCGCGAACGTAGAAAGGCTCGCGACCACGGTTGAAGTGCGGGATCACGAGTCGCGTGGCGACGAGGTACCACACGACTCCACCGAGCACGGTGGCGACGGCCGCCACACAGCGTCGACGAGTCGTCGCGTCGAGCACCGCCAGACCGCGTGCTCTCACGACGGCGAGCAATGATCGCCGTTCGGAGACCACCATGATCACTCCGAGCATGATCACGGCGAGCGCCGTGTCCTCGCGGGTCGACAGGGCGACGACGAGGAAGAACGTGAACCAGCGCCAGCGATCGGTGCGCGCGCACCACCAAGCCATGAGCATCGGCGTGACGACGAGCGCCTCGGGATGGAAGTTGGCCCAGACGATCCACTGGACCGGCGCGTACATCAGGAACACGAAGGCGAAGAACGAACCGAGCCACGGCGACCGGAATCGATCGCGCGCGAGCAGGTACACCGGAACCGCGCCGAGCGCCATCACCGTGGCCTGGGCGACGTACAGGAAGGCCGGGCCGGCACCGAGCCAATAGAAAGGGACGAAGGCGACGACGATCAGATTCAGGTGGTGACCCCAGAACTCGAGGCCGCGCACCGTCATGAAGCTCTGGCCCCCGCGCGACACGAGCCAGAAGGCCTGGTCGTAGATCCCCATGTCGAACGACCAGGTTCCGAAGTTGCGATGGTGGCGCACACCGAGCCAGCCGAAGAGAACGGCGAACGTGATGACGCCGGCCCAGACGAGCCAGGTCGCCGGATGCACCGCACGCGCCCGCCTGCGCAGACGATCGATCCCCACCACGTCGCGCAGGCTAGCGAGACGTGATCAGCTCTTGAAGAGGAACTCTTCGTCCTCGGGTCGCAGGAAAAGACTCAGCTCGTCCTTCAATTCGAGATGATCGGAAAGAGTGACATCCGTGTCGACGATGGCGAACGCCGCTTCGCGGGCGATCTCCACGAGTTCGCGATCGCGACGAAGTGACGCCAGCTTTAGATCGCTACGCCCCTTCTGCTCCTTGTTCATGAGTGTTCCCTCGCCGCGGAGCTCGAGATCGGCTTCGGCGAGGAAGAATCCGTCGTCGGACGACACCAGGGCCTCGATGCGCGGTCCCATCTCGGCGACGAGACCCGGGCTGGCGTCATCGGACGGCGAGGTCACGAGCCAACAGATCGACTCGTGCGAACCGCGACCGACGCGTCCGCGCAACTGGTGAAGTTGGGCGATCCCGAAGCGGTCGGCATCGAGGATCACCATGGCCGTCGCGTTGGGGACGTCGACTCCGACCTCGATCACCGTCGTGGCCACCAGCACATCGAGTCGGCCCTCGCGAAACGCGTCCATCACCGACTCCTTGTCGGCCGACGACATACGACCGTGCAGGAGTCCGATGCGCAACCCGGCGAGATCGCCGCTCTCGAGACTGGCCTTGGTCTCCTCGGCCGATGCGACCTCGAGTTTCTCGCTCTCCTCGATGAGCGGACACACGACGTACGCCTGTCTTCCGGCGGCCACACGCTCGCGAACGTCGGCCCACACATCGGGTGATCCGAGTGAACCCACCGCGTGACGCGTCAAGATCGGGGTACGACCGGGTGGTTTCTGGTCGAGGATGCTCACGTCGAGATCGCCGTACACGGTCATGGCGGCCGTGCGCGGGATCGGCGTGGCCGTCATCACGAGAACATCGGGCGCACGTCCGCCTTCGCCACCTTTGTCGCGCAGTGCGGCCCGTTGTTCCACACCGAAGCGGTGTTGTTCGTCGATCACGACGACACCGAGGCTCGCGAACTCCACACCCTCCTGGATCAGGGCATGTGTTCCGATCACGATGTCGACCGATCCGTCGGCCAGACCGGCCAACACCTCGCGTCGACGTTCACCGGTCACGCGGTTGGTCAGCAATTCCACCCGTACCGCGCGTTCGCCGAACAAGTTGTCGGGGTCGGGTACGCGCAGACCGTCGAGGAGGCGCGTCACCCCCGACGCGTGCTGCTCGGCGAGAACCTCGGTCGGGGCCATGAGCGCACCCTGATGACCTCCGTCCACCGCGACGAGCATGGCTTCCACCGCAACGAGTGTCTTGCCGGCTCCGACGTCACCCTGGAGCAAACGATGCATCGGGCGGGCGTCGGCGAGGTCGCGCTCGATCTCGCCGATCACGCGAACCTGCGCCTCGGTCAGTCGATACGGGAGCGTGTCGAGGAACCGTCGAACGAGTGGACCACCGATGTGATGCGCGATGCCGAGCTGGTCGCGCTCCATCATCCGCTTGCGCATCACCAGTACGAGTTGGACGCGGAGCAGTTCGTCGAAGGCGAGCCGTCGGCGCGCCGCCTCCTTGGCCGCGAAGGTCTCGGGTAGATGAAGGTCGTACAGCGCCTCGTGACGCGGCGCCAGCGAGTAACGCTCGCGGATCTCCGCCGGCACGGGATCGCTGAGCCCACGTTGACGGCAACGACTCAGGGTCTCGTCGATCGCCCGCCGGACGACCCACGACGGCAAATCGATCTTCTCGCTCTGTGGATACACCGCGACGATCGGTCGCGGACGTTCCCCGGGATCTCCGAGCACGTCGACCGTCGGGTTGGCCATCTGCAGACGCCCGCGGAACGACGACACGCGTCCGTGCAGGGCCACGAGCGAACCCGGTGCGAGTTGGCGTTCGCGCCAACCCTGGTTGAAGAACACGACGGCGAGCGAACCGGTGTCGTCACCGACGACGACGTTCACGCGTTGCGGGCCGCGCCCGCGGGGTGACGACTGGACCGAACGAACCTCGGCGACGACGAGGGCATCGAGTCCTTCGGCCAACTCGGCGACGGACGCCTCGCGCGTGCGATCGATCCAGCGACGTGGGTAATGGGTGAGCAGATCGGCGAGGTTCGCGATTCCGAACTTCTCGAACGCTTCTTTGCGCTTGCCCGACCCGACCGACTTGAGGCGCGACAGGTCGAGCCCGGCGAGTTCGCGAAAGGTGATCGGGTTCTGGTTCTCGCTCACTCGACGCCGAAGAGATACGGATACAACGGTTGTCCACCGCGATGACACTCGACCTGTACGTCGGGCCGCTCGTTGGCGAGCCACGCGAGCAGGGCCTCGGTGACCGATGCAGTGGCATCGACTCCTTCGATCACGGTGACGATCTCGCGGTCGGGGGCCACGAGGTGCTCGAGCAACGCGATGGCCGCTCCATCGGGACTGCCGGCCACGGCGACGATGCCGTCGCCACGCACGATGCCGATCCAGTCACCCTCACGAATCGGCCCGGCGTCACTGCTCGAGTCGCGCACCGCGCGGGTGATCTCACCGGTGGCCATGGCCGACGTCGCGTCGGTCATGTTGGCGAGGTTGGCGTCCACATCGGCCTCGGGGTCGTACACGACGAGTGCGGCGAGGGCCTCGGGCATCGATCGGGTGGGGACGACCCGAACCCGCTTGTTCGACAAGGCGTCGAGTTGTTCGGCGACCGGAATGATGTTCTTGTTGTTGGGCAGGACGATGACCTGCTCGGCGTTGACGTGATCGACGGCTTCGAGAAGTTCGGCGGTCGACGGGTTGAGGGTCTGGCCCCCGGTCACGATGCCCTGCACTCCGAGCTGCGAGAAGAGATCTTCGAGCCCGTTGCCACTGCACACCGCGACGACGGCCGTGGTGACCGACGGCAGGCCGACGATCGCGTGCTTGGCGTCGAGGGCCGCATGATGTTCGGCGACTTCCTCGAAGAGATCGGTGACACGGATCTGCTTGGGTCG
>Ga0255084_1000010_pt1 | contig 35735 bp, 36 predicted proteins | sample Colum_Cont_RepA__FD_188433 | JGI IMG/M metagenome (GOLD analysis project Ga0255084, IMG submission 188433) | Freshwater microbial communities from Columbia River, Oregon, United States - Colum_Cont_RepA_8d | ecosystem: Environmental > Aquatic > Freshwater > River | place: USA: Oregon | collected... | reverse complement strand
CCGGCCCCGATCCCGGCCCACGAGCGAATGTGGCGTCATCCATCGGAAGTCGGCGCGGCGACGGCCACGCTCGCCGATGTCGAACCACCTCTGAAGGCCGCCGGGCGCGGCGTGGTCGCCGCGTCATTGCTCATGGGAGTCGCCGTGGTGTCGGCGTTGTTGATCATCGCCCGTCCGACCGATGGTGACGCGGACGCGCGTGACGTGATCCGACTCACGAGTGACGACATCGACGTGGCGAGCGTGGGAGTTGCTGATGGCGACGAGCGCCCCATGGCCGTGCTCGTGAACGACGGGCCGCTCCTCATCACCACGTCGATCGCCGTGGGCGACCGCGAGCGGATCACGGTCCGTCTCACCGACGGAGGTATTCACGAGGCCGACGTCGTGCACGTCGATCACCGCGCTTCGGTTGCCCTGCTCGTTCTCACCACCGCCACCGATCGAACTCTCAACTCGATCCCGGACGCGCGCGCCGTACAACTCGGACAGGAAGTCATCGTGCTCACCGAGACCCCCTATCGATTGCGAGTGGTGTCCTACGACGAGAACGAAATGCTCGAGTTGGGTCTGGCCGATCTCGATCCCGACGACGTGGTGGAAGGTGCACCGGTCATCGATCGCGCCGGTCGACTCGTCGGATTGTGCACGCACACCGCGGCCGGCATCGCCGTGATTCCGATCGAACTCGTTGCGCAAGCACTCGGTGACATCGCGCGTCGCTGAACCGCGATCGGTTTCAGCGTCGTCGACGCCACCACACCGTCATGCCGATGACCACGGCGACGATCGTGGCGATCATGCCGCCCAAGGCCAACTCCTGACGACGCTTCGGGGTCAGCATCGTCCACCACTTGGCTTCGGTGCCCTCGACGAAACTCTGTTCATTGGTGACGGTCGGCGCCCAGCCCTCGGCGCGAAGGCGGCCGTTCGACACGAGCCACGGGGAGCGGACGTAGGGACGCAATCCGGGGGGAATGGGGCCCCGCTGGAAGCGCCACCGCAGGTCAGCAACCACTTCGGCCACCCGATCGGGAAGTCGCAGCCGGGGCGCCATTCCCCAGAGCGAACGCACCCGCGACCCGGGCACGTGGCCATCCGGGGCCACGTTGTACACACCACTCAGGCCACGCTCGACAACGAGGACGACTGCGGATGCGAGGTCGTCGAGATGCAAGAACTGCGCGGGGACATCGTCCTCGCCGAGGCGCCCGCCCATGCCGGCCGCCAGTGCGCGAACGAGTGACGACGTGCCGTCGGCGGCCATCGCCGGCACCGGACGCAGGATGCACGTGGAACGCGACTCATCGGCGCCACCCCAGTCGTCGACCATCTGCTCGACCGTCGCCAACTGACGCGCGAACGCGAAGCCGAAGTCGGGACGAAGCGCGGCATCCTCGGTGAGCGGCACCGGATTGTTCGGCCATGCTCCGTACACCATGGCCGACGAGAGAAGGACGAAGTGACGCGTGCGGTGACGGGTCGCGCCGTCGAGAACTTCGGGCGTGCCCACGACCGCGCTACGACCACGCGACGCCAACGCGTCGTGATCTCCGGGCGCCAAGTGAACGATCACGTCGCAATCCTCGTGATCGGCGAGTTCGACGAGATCCGTCCGACTGCGGTCGATCTCACGAACGTCGAACGAACCCGATGCGCGCAGACGTTCCACCACGCGGCGACCGAGCGGCCACGAGGCCCCGGTCACGAGCACCACCTTGGGGCGACGATCGGCCGCCGCGTCCGCCGGGGTGCGGTTCTCGTTGGCCACGTCGAGCGACATGGGGCAGGACGCTAGTCCGCCGTCCACTCGGCCGGCGGCGCACCTAGGCTTCCCCACGTGAGCGCCGACCACCCCGATTCCTTCGGCGGATCCGATGACGAATCGAATCCCTTCGCCGGCCTCCCGATCTTCGGCGACATCATGAAGATGTTCGGCGCGCAAGGTCCGATCCAATGGGACACCGCTCGCCAAATCGCTCTCGTCTCGGCCACCGAAGGGAAGTCCGAGCCCAATCCCGATCCGGCGGCCCGAGTCGCTTTCGTGGAACTCGCCCGCATCGTGGCCCGCCAAGTGCAGATCGCCACCGGTCGTGAGGACGCCACACTCGAACGCGAACCCGAGGTGGTGACCCGCGCGGTGTGGGCTCAACGCACACTCGACGACTACAACCCGCTCTTCAACGATCTGGCGACGTCGCTCGCCGCTCGGCCCGCTCCCGACGAAGAGGTCGATCCGTTCGCGTCGATGTTCGCCAACCTCACCGGGATGCTCGCGCCGATGATGATGGGCATGACCGTCGGATCGATGGTCGGACTTCTCGCCAAGAAATCACTCGGTCAGTACGACCTGCCGATTCCACGACGTAGTGGTTCGATGCCGATGTTCATCATCGCCAACATCGACGGCTTCGCCGACGAATGGAGCCTCCCCCGCGACGACGTCCGTATGTGGACACTCATCAACGAACTGTCGATGCACGCGGTGATCACCATCCCGCACGTGGCCGAGCGCCTCGACTCGCTGATCCGGCGCCACGCCGCCGGTTTCCGACCCAACCCTTCGGCTCTCACCGACAAGTTGCAAAGCCTCGACATCGAGAACCCGATGGATGCGATGCAATCACTGCAGGCCGTCCTCGGTGATCCCGAGGTTCTGCTCGGTGCGGTGCGGTCGGCGGAGCAAGACGAACTCCAACCCGAACTCGACACCGTCGTGTCACTCGTACTCGGTTGGGCCGATCATCTGGCCGATCAGGTCGGGGTGCGCGTGCTCGGCAATCCTTCACGCCTCGCCGAGGCGGCGCGTCGTCGTCGGGTGGAGTCGGGCGAGGAAACCGCGTTCGTCGAAAAACTTCTCGGCCTGCGCATCGATCGCCACCGCGTGGAGAAGGGGCGATCGTTCGTCGAGGGAGTGATCGAACGTGCCGGCACCGGAGGACTCGATCCGCTCTACGCGCGTCCTGACTCCATACCGACGGTCTCCGAACTCGAGGCACCCGGGCTGTGGTTGGCCCGGCTCGACATCACCGGCGCCTGATCCGTCGACGCACCAGAGTGGCCAGACCGAGGGGTTCGTCGAGTCCCTTGGCGACCTGCGAGAGTCCGAACCAGTAGGCGGCGCCGCCCGAGATACCGAGACCGGCGACGATCGCGAAGCCCACGATTCCCGGCAGTTTCAGAACGACGGGGATGAGACCGGCACCGACCCACATGAGTTGAAAGCGAGTGTGGAAGTTGGCCAACGCGCGACCTCGGTTGGCATCGGGCGCGTCGCGTTGCACGATCGTCTCGAAGGCCATGTTGCCGATGGCCGCCGCGTAGTTGACCGCCGCGGCCATGAGGAGAGCCACGATCGTCGTCGCCGCGATCGACGTGATCACACCGAAGACCCCGATGATCACGAGGGCCAGCACCATCAGACTCTCCACTTGGCCGAATCGCTTGAGCGCCCGCGCACTCAGGTTGCCGAGCAGCGTGCCCACCGCGGCCATGCTCACCGCGACACCGAACCACATCGTTCCGAATTGCGGACCGAAGTGATATTCGACGACCTTCCAACGACCGTTGGGCGCGATACCCACCACTTGGGATCGCTCCGGGTCGGCGAACCAGAAGGCCAAGTGGAAGAAGAGGAAGCCGACACTCGCTCGCACGAGACCCATCGCCGAAGCAGCGATCACGACACCGGCCTGACGAAGTTCACGGATCTCGAGTTCGGCGGCCTGCTCACGCGCGACCTGCCGCTTCGGGATCCGGAGGGCGGCCATGGTGGCGAGTACGAAGACGATGCCGCCGAAAACCAAGGTGACCTGGGCCGAGATCAGGCTCAGCACACCGGCCGGAACCGCGGCCACGAACCCGACGATGCCGGCGGTGACACCGAGCTTGGCATTGGCTTCCACGAGATCGGCCTCACTCTTGGTGAGCGTCGGGAGCATGGCCGATTTCGAGACGGCATACGTCTTGTTGAGGACCATGGCGAGGAACGCCAAGGGAAAGAGAAACAGGGAGTCGAGTTGCGACACCATGGCGAACATGACCACGGCGCGCAAAGCGGCGATCATGACGACCAGCAAGCGACGTCCACCCGGCATGCGATCGATCACCGGCCCGATGAAGCGACCGAGCACGATGAACGGCGCGAAGCTCACCGCCAGAAACAGGATCACTCGGCTACGCGCTTCACCAGGAGTGATCGAGAGGAAGAGCGAGTCGGCCAATGCGACCGCCATACTCGCCTCACCGGCCGCCATCAGCGCGTGGACACGAACCAGACGTGTGAACGGTGACGCGACGATGCGGTGCTGATGCTTGGGCGGGACGTAATCGGCTCCGCGTCCCCGGCCCGGCAACTGCTTGTCGTCGCTCACGTGGTCATCGTAGATGTCGACGCCGTCGGCGACGGGGAGGTCGGTCAGCGCGGACGCTCGAACTTGTAGCCGAGTCCGCGAATCGTGACGATCCGCTTCGGCTCGGCCGGATCCTCCTCGACCTTGGCGCGCAGCCGCTTGATGTGTACGTCGAGTGTCTTGGTGTCGCCCACGTAGTCGATCCCCCACACGCGATCGATCAACGTCTCACGGGTCAGTACCCGACCGGCGTTGGCGAGCAATAGGTGCAGCAGTTCGAACTCCTTGAGGGGCATGGCGACCTCGACTCCATCGACGCGCACGATGTGTTCGTCGGGGTCGAGGCTGATGGATCCGACTTGCAGAACTCCGGGTTCGAGCGTGATTCCGCCGGACGGATCGGTGGAACCCCGTCGCGTCACCGCCCGCATTCGGGCGACGAGTTCGCGCATCCGGTACGGCTTGGTGATGTAGTCGTCGGCCCCGACTTCGAGGCCGACCACCGTGTCGATCTCGGAGCCCTTGGCGGTGACCATGATGATCGGGACCTGGGTGCGCTTGCGCAGTTGACGACAGACGTCGATGCCCGACATCTTGGGCAGCATCACGTCGAGCAGGACGAGATCGGGCTGCACGGCATCGAACCTCGACAGCGCCTCGAGTCCGTCCCGCGCGACTTCGACGCGAAAGCCCTCGCGCTTCAGTCCGACCGACAAGGCGTCGACGAAACTCTCCTCGTCCTCCACGATGAGGACCGTCTGCATGGCCATCGTTCGTTCTCCTCGTCAGCCGGCTTCGGCCAGCGTGGTGCTGGCGAGTCCGGGGGCGGCCGGTACACGAAGCGTGAAAGTGGAACCTTCGCCCTCCACGCTCGTGACCATCACTTCACCGCCGTGGTTGTTGGCGACGTGGCGCACGATGGCGAGACCGAGGCCCGTGCCACCGGTTTCACGGGACCGCGCCCGATCGACGCGATAGAAACGCTCGAAGATCCGATCGAGATCCCGCGCTGGGATGCCGATGCCGAAATCACGAACGCGCAGATCGATCCACACGCCGTCGGTGCCAGCCGAGATCTCCACCCGACCGTTCGACTCCGAATACTTGACCGCGTTCTCCACCAGATTGCCGAAGGCCGACACCAGTTGTCGACGATCGCCGAGCAGACGCAGTCGTTCACTCGGCTCGGCCACCACCACATCGATGTGTCGTCGCTCGAAGAGTGGACGAGCCCGGTCGACCGCCTCGGCCAACACGAGCGAAACAGGAACGACGTCGCGCACGGCCTCACCGCCGAGTTCGATTCGCGAGAGTTCGAGCAGATCGTCGATGGTCCGCCCGGCGCGCATCGCCTCGTCGACCATCTTGCCGGCCAAGCGCGAGATCACTTCGGGTTCATCCACGAGGGCCTCGGCGAGCACGGCGAGGGCGCCCACCGGGGTCTTGAGTTCGTGACTGATGTTGGCCACGAAGTCGGTGCGCACGGCATCGAGGCGCGATCGCTCGGTGACGTCCTCGATGGTCGCCACCGCGCCCCCTCCGTCGAGCGGCGACGCCGAGACCGTGACGACCCGACGCGGCGGACCGAACAGCTCGATGATCTGCCGGCGGGTGTGGCCGTCGAGTGCACCGCGCAGGTGCACATCGACCGCTTCGTCGACGAGTACGTCGGCGTGCAGTGCGCCAGTCATGCCGCCTGCGGTGCGATTGCGATACAAGATGTCGCCGGTCGCAGATGCGATGACCACACCGATCTCGAGACCTTCCACCGCACGACCGACGATGTCGGCTGCCGGTTCGACAACCAGGACCTCGGCATCCGCGGATGACTGGCCGGAAGTGTCCCGACGCCTCTGCCACCACGCACCGACGATCAGGCCACCGATGACGGAGACCACCACGACGAGAAGCGTCACGCCGACCCTTCCGGGCGAGTGCCGCCGATCGGAGTCCAGTCGGCGCGACCATCACGACGGTGGTCACCGGCCGGGGGCAGGGTGCCGGTGATCTGGAATTCCACGAGTCGGGCGATGTTCACCGCATGATCACCGATGCGCTCGAAGAAGCGGGCCGTGATCGCCATCTGGATCCCCACCGGAAGATCGATGGTGCCGGCGCTGTGCGATTCGAAGATCGTCTGGATGAACTGCTTCTGCAATCCATCGAGATAGGTGTCCATATCGGAGATCGACGTGGCGAGAGCAAGGTCCTGCTCGGCGTACGCGTGCAGGGCCTGCTTCATCAGAAGGTGCGCCTGCTCCCCCATCCGGGCGATGAGAGAGCGGAGGTTCGCATCGAGTGGATGTCCGAAAATGCGCCGGGCGACCTTGCACAGGTTGGTCATGAGATCGGCCGAACGCTCGAGTTCGGACGACATCTTCATGACGACCACCGCATGACGCAGTTCGCTCGCCACCGGAGCGTGGAGCGCCATCAAACGGATGCTCTCCTCCTCGAGGGTGATCGTGCGCGCGTCGTATTCGTCGTCGGCGAGGATCTGATACTGCGCGCCTTCCATGTCCTGTTCGAGAAGGATCGTGGTCGACCGATTGATGCCGTCGATCAACTTCGCCCCCAGATCGAGGGTCTCGAGGCGCAGGTCTTCGAGTTTCTCGTGAGCGGTGCGGTTCATGACGACTCACCTCCCGCCGGATGCGACGTGGTTCCTTCCGTCCGACGCTGCCGGAAACGGTCGGCACCCGAGTGTTCGGGAAGCCAGCCCGTGATCTCGAAGCGAACCTTCTCACCGATGTTCACGGCGTGATCACCAAGACGCTCGTAGAAGCGGGCGACCACCGCCAACTGGATGGCGACCTGCAAATCGATGCGTCCGGCACTGTGCGATTCGAGCACCGCCTGGATGAACTGACGCTGCAGATCGTCGAGAAAGGCATCCATGTCATCGATCGCCGCGGCCCGAGCCGCGTCACCGGTGGCGTACGAACTCGTGGCCTCACTGAACAACTGTCGAGCCTGTTCGGACATCTTGACCACCAGACCACGGAGACGCGGATCGAAGTCGTGACCGTAGATACGACGGGCGGCCTTGCAGATGTTGACGACGAGGTCGGCCGATCGTTCGAGTTCGGCGCACATCTTCAAAGCGGCCACGACCTGACGGAGATCGCTGGCCACCGGGGCCTGCAACGCCAGGATCTGGATGCATCGTTGTTCCAACTCGTGCGTGCGACGATCGACGTCGTCGTCGGCGAGGATCATCGTCTCGGCTCCCGTGAGATCCTGTTCGAGAAGGATCGTGGTGCACCGCGGGATCGACTCGACGATTCCGGCCGCCACGCGAACGAGCTCCTGGTGAACCTCGGAGAGGTCCTTGTGGAACAGCTTGCGTGTCTCCTCCATCGTCATCGGATCACCCGAAACGGCCGGTGACGTAGGCCTCGGTCCGGTCGTCGCCCGGATTCGAGAAGATCTTCTGAGTGTCGTCGAACTCGACCAGCACACCCGTGCGACGATCGCTCTCGGGATTGACCTCGGTCGTGAAGAACGCGGTCCGGTCGCTCACGCGCGCCGCTTGCTGCATGTTGTGCGTGACGATGATGATCGTGAAGTCCTGCTTGATCTCCTGCATGAGATCTTCGATGCGCGCGGTGGCGATCGGGTCGAGCGCCGAACACGGCTCGTCCATGAGGATCACGTCGGGCTTCACCGCAATGCAACGCGCGATGCACAAGCGCTGCTGCTGACCGCCCGAGAGTCCCATGGCCGATGCCTTGAGACGATCCTTCACTTCGTCCCACAATGCCGCACGCTTCAGGGACGACTCCACGATCTCGTCGAGTTCAGCCTTCTTCTTGATGCCGTTCAGACGCGGACCGAACGCGAGGTTGTCGTAGATGCTCTTGGGGAACGGATTGGGCTTCTGGAAGACCATGCCCACCCGGCGACGAACTTCGACGGCGTCGACGTCCTTGCCGTAGAGATCGATGCCGTGGTACTCGACGGTTCCCTCGACCCGGGCTGAGGGGATCAGATCGTTCATGCGATCGAAACAGCGAAGCACGGTCGATTTGCCGCAACCCGATGGCCCGATGAACGCGGTGATGTCCTGGCCACGGATCTCGATGTCGACGTCGCGGACCGCGCGGAAGTCGCCGTAGTAGACGGCGAGGTCGCGGGTCCGGAACACCGGTGCCGCCTCGGTTGCGTTGTTGGCGTCCATGCCCTCGACTCCATCCTGTGTCTTCACTGTCACGCGTGTATCCATCATGCCCGTCACCACTGCTTCTCGAACCGGTTGCGCAACCAGATGGCCAGCGCGTTGATCAAGATGACGAGAATCAAGAGGATCAATGACGCCGCGCCGGTCACGGCCTGGAAATCGGCACCGGTCTGGCGGGCGTACGAGAAGATCGCCACCGGCATCGAGGTGAACCCGCCCTTGGTGATCTGCTCCCACAGCCCTTGGTCGCCGGTGCGAAGGAGGCCGGTGATACCACCGACCAACAGGAGCGGAGCGGCCTCACCGGCGGCGCGTGACAGGGCGAGGACGGTGCCGGTCAGGATTCCGGGGGCCGCCGAGGGAAGCACGTGTGAGCGAACCGTCTCCCACTTGGTGGCGCCCACGCCGTAGGCACCTTCACGGATCGACTGCGGAACCGCGCGCAAAGCTTCGGACGCGGTGATGATCACCACGGGCAGCACGAGAACGGCCAGGGCCAGGCCACCGGAGATCACGGTGCGACCACCCGTGATGCCGTCGGCGAACTTGACGAAGATCGTGAGTCCGAGGATGCCGTACACGATCGACGGAACTCCGGCGAGATTGCGCACGTTGATGCGGATCAGACGAGCGAAGAACGACTTGCCGGCGTATTCCTCGAGGAAGACCGCACAGGCGATCCCGAGCGGAAAGGCCACGATGGCGACGATGACGGCGAGCGTGAGCGTGCCACGGATCGCCTGCCACACACCCGCCTCGGTGGCATTGGAGGCATCGAGGCCCGAACTCAGGAAGTCGCCGAGACGACCGGACAATACGGGCCAGGAGCGCTGAACGAGATTGACCACCAAGGCCACGAGGATCAGCAACGACAAGGCGAGCGTCGCCAACAACACCGCTTCCACCGCGCGTCCGCGGATGTCGCGCTTCGCGCCGGTGAGTTGGGTGGTGAGCGATGCAGCAGTGGTCGCACCGTGACTGGCCGGAGTCGCAAGAGCCATGTCAGTACTCCTCGCGAACCTTGCGGACCAGTCGGTCGCCGAGAACGTTGAGAACGAGGGTCATCATGAAGAGAAGGAAGCCGATGAAGAACAAACTCTGGAAGGCGAGACCATCACCGGCCACTTGATCGGACCCGAAGCCGAGTGCCGCCATGGCCGCGGTCATCGTCTGACCGGGTTGGAAGAGATCGGTGGAGAACAAACCACCACCCACGGCACCGGCCGCGATGGCCACCACCATCGTCTCGCCGATCGCACGTGACACACCCAAGATGAGAGCGGCGACCACACCGGAGATCGAGGCCGGGAGCACCACGCGGAACGTGGTCGGCACACGCCGAGCACCGAGACCGAACGAGGCTTCGCGGAGCGACATCGGAACGGCCCGCAGTGCATCTTCGGTGACCGAGGCGATGATCGGAATGGTGAGGATGCCCACCGCCGCACCGGCCGAGGCGATGTTGAACGCCTTGTTTGCGCCACCGACCAACCAAGTGATGACGTTCGGGTTGATGAACGAGATGGCGAAGTATCCGATCACGACACTGGGAATACCGGCGAGCACCTCGATGATCGGCTTCAGGAACTTGCGCACTCGGGGCCGGGCGAATTCGGCCAAGTAGACCGCCACTCCCAAGCCGAGCGGGACGGCGATCAGCATGGCCACACCGGTGACCATCAACGTGCCGACGAACAGAGTCTTGATGTCGTACATGCCTCGTCGCGGGAACCAACCGATGGTCCAGAGATCGGCCTTGGGCACGTTCCAGAAAAAACTCCACGCATCCTTGAAGAGCGTGTAGATGATGAGAAGGGTGATGAGGAGCGTGGTCACTCCGGCGGCCGTGAAGACCCACCGCATTCGGGTGTCGGACCGACGACGACCCGACGACAGACGCAGCTGACCGGCGTCCCACTTGTTCGACATCGCAGTCGTCATCTGCTCTCCCGCCTCACCACGCCCCGATACATGATCGGGACGACTCGAACACTAAACGAAGGGGGGTGCCGCCTCCGATAAGGCGACACCCCCTCGTTTCATGGGTTCCCTAGTGGGAACTCGTCACTTGCCGCCGTCGCGGGTTCCGACTTCCTTGGCTTCCCACACGGCGCGGGTGGCCTCGGTGTCGGCCGCGTTCATCGGCACGTACGGGATCTGACCTTCGCCGGTACCGATCACGGCCAAGCCGTCATCGGAGAGGTAGAGGTCGACGAAGGCCTCGAGGGCCGGATTCTCGGCCAACTTGGCGGCGTTCACGTAGATGTACAGCGAACGAGCGATCGGGTAGTCACCCGAGGCGATGGTCTCCGGTGTCGGCTCGACACAGCCCTTGCCCTTGTCGACCTGAAGCGGCTTCACGACGTCGAGGTTCTCCTCCACGAAAGCGAAACCGACCCAGCCGAGCGAGGTGTCGTTGGCAGCGATGCCTTCGATGATCACGTTGTCGTTCGGGCTGGCGGTGTAATCGGGACGCGGGGCGTCGTCTTCGACCTCGAGGGCCTTGGCAACCTTGGCCAGAACGAGTTCGACGAACGAGTCAAAGGTGCCCGACTCCTCTCCCGGTGCGGTGACCGTCAGTGTGGCATCCGGATAGGGCGCATGAAGGGTTCCGAAGTCCGTACCGACCGCAGCCGAAAGCTCGGCGGCGGCGGCGTTGGCGTCGCTCCAATTGTTGCGACCCGTGGCATCGGGTCCGAGGAGCACCCACAGGTCGGCGAAGCTGACGCAGTCGATCGCCGAATTCTTCGCGGATGTGATCACCGCGAGACCGTCGATGGCGACCTTCAACTCGATGTACTCGATGCCGGCGTCGGCACAGGTCTGGGCCTCTTCGGCCTTGATCGGACGCGAGGCATCCGAGATGTCGGTCTCGCCGGCGCAGAACTTGGCGAAGCCATCTCCCGTTCCCGGACCCTCGACCTGAATGGCCACGTCGGGGTTGGCCTCACCGAACAACTTCGCCACCGCGGTGGTGATGGGCTCGACGGTCGACGAACCCGACACGAAGATCGAGCCACTCAGACCGGGCTCGGGGGCATCCGTGGACTCGGCGGCCGATGAGGCCGGCGCTTCCGTTGCTTCACTGCTGGAATCGTCGCCACCACAGGCGGCCAGGGGCAGAACCGCGGCGAGTGCCGCGACTACCGACCAACGCTTACTGATCATCGTTTCTCCTTGGTTGGGGGCACGGGTTCACGGTCCGTGCTGAGGGAAAACTAAGAAACCGACCTGTCCGGCAGACGGGGAACAGGTGAACACGAGGTGAACTGATGACGACGCTCTGGAGGCTTGTCGCCGTTTCGACGTGAATTCAGGACGGTCGGATTGAACGACGGGTCTGCTGATCGGATGCCCACTCGTACATGAGTCGTTGCGGGTGGGGTTCGAACATCGCCGGACCGACCCGCTCCCACGAACCATCGGCTCGCATCTCGAACGACGGGCTGTCGTCGGCGAGCAGCACATCGAGCGTGTGATCGAGCCACTCCTGATGACGAACACTGGTGAGTGGAGTGAGCACCTCCACGCGTCGATCGAGATTGCGACCCATCAAATCGGCCGAGCCGATCAGATGAAGTGGCTGACCTGTCCCCCGCCCGTTGGCGAAGCGGTAGATGCGCGAGTGCTCGAGGTAACGCCCGAGCACCGAACGCACTCGGATGTTCTCCGACAGACCGGGGACTCCGGCCTTCAGACTGCAGATGCCGCGGATCACCAGATCGACGCGCGCGCCCTTCTGCGAAGCGGTGTAGAGCTCCTTGATGACACCCACGTCGGCCAAAGAGTTCAACTTCATGGTGATGTGACCTGACGAACCGTGCTCGGCCTCGCCGCGGATGAGCTCGGTCATGCGCGAGCGCAGATGCTCGGGGGCGACCACGAGACTCTTGTAGTCCACATCACGTGAATAGCCCGTGAGATGGTTGAACAACTGCGCGGCATCGGCGGTGATTTCGGGTTCGCACGTGAAATAGCCGAGGTCTTCGTACAGACGCGCCGTTCGCGAGTTGTAGTTGCCGGTACCGAAGTGCGCGTACCGACGCAGACCATCGGAGTCTTCGCGAACCACAAGAACGCACTTGGCGTGAGTCTTCAGACCGACGACTCCGTACACCACGTGCACGCCGGCTCGCTCGAAGGCTTTGGCCCACGTGACGTTCACCGCTTCGTCGAAACGCGCCTTCAACTCCACGAGTACCGCGACTTGCACGCCGCGTTCGGCGGCGCGGATGAGATGCTGCGCGATCGGACTGTCGCCGCTCGTGCGATAGAGCGTCATCTTGATGGACTGGACCTTCGGATCGTCGGCCGCCTGCGACAAGAACTCCTCCACCGAACTGGCGAAGCTCTCGTAGGGGTGGTGAACGAGAAGTGCGCGTTCGCGGATCACCGAGAAGATCGAACGGTCGGCGTCCTGGGCGGCGGCGAGTCGACCCGCAGTGACCGGGACCCACGGATCGTCCTTCAGATCCGGACGATCGAGTGCATGCACCTGCCACAGGCACGTGAGATCGAGCGGTCCGCGAACCATCACCACGTCGACCGGTTCGAGATCGTGTTCGTCCACGAGAACCTCGAGCATCGCCGGCGACACGCCCTCCTCGACTTCGAGTCGAACCGCGCGTCCGAAGCGACGGCGGCGGAGTTCCATCTCGACGGCCTGCAGAAGATCGTCGGCTTCTTCGTCCTCGACCGTGAGGTCGGCATTACGCGTGACGCGGAACGCCACGGCGTCGACGATCTCCATACCCGGGAAGAGACTCGACAGATTGGCTTCGATGACTTCTTCCACCGGTATGAAGCGGCCGGAAGTGGGCAGCGCGATCAAACGCGGGAACACCGTCGGAACCTTGACCCGCGCGAAGCGCTCCTCACCCGACTTCGGGTCGCGAACGATCACGGCGAGGCTCAGAGCGAGGTTCGAGACGTACGGAAACGGATGGGCCGGATCGACGGCGAGGGGCGTGAGAACCGGGAACACGCGCTCCTCGTACAGCCGACCGCAATGCTCCCGCTCTTCGGCGGTGAGGTCGGACCACGGGCAGATCTCGATTCCCTCACGCGACAACTGGGGCAAAAGAACGTCGAGCAGGATGCGTTGCTGCCGAGCGGCCAGTTCGCGCACCCTCACGAGAGCCGCCGACAACTGTTCGTTCGGCGTCATGCCGTCGGCGAGCGGTTTGGTGATTCCGGCCGCGACCTGATCCTTCATGGCCGCCACCCGAACCTGGAAGAACTCGTCCATGTTCGACGAGAAGATCGCCGAGAACTTCACCCGCTCGAGCAACGGGAGGCCCGGCTCCGTGGCCAGACGGAGAACGCGTTCGTCGAAGTCGAGCCAACTCAACTCTCGGTTGACGAACCTCGGGTCCACGGGGTGAGAGTAGACACGTGTCACGATCGGCTCCCGGTGGCATTCACCGCGAATTCACGCGGGTTTCGCCGGGGATTCAGACGAGTTCTTCGTCGAACCCGAGATCCCATTCGACGGTCACGTTCTCGCGCTCGGCGTCACGCATGATGCGCTCGCGGTTCCGCTTGAACTGCGGGTCGCTGTACGGAAGGAGCACGAGACGGGCCAGCGCACGCGAGCGGAACTCGTCCACGAGGGTGCGATCTCCGTAATTGCTCACGATGTCCCAATGGGGTGCCACCGGTCCGAGGAACACCACGCGGACATGGGCCCGGGGGGGTTCATTCGTCACATGGACATCCGACATGGCTACTCCTTCATCTTCGGCCGCCCAGCACGAGCTGTCGGGCCGGAACCGCTGGTCAGACACACGCTACCGGCGCCTTTCGACTGTGAGAACCGACACATAAGTCCTGTTCAGCCCGACGTGACTGGCACTCGACCTTGACCGATGCTTGACTGACAACGGCTGGGAACTCCGCCATGGTGTTGATCGTCAGATCGCCATGGAGAAGCGACCGGCTTCTCAGCGGGCGAAGCGGGCGGAAACCAACTTCGCACAAGGAGAAGGAATGAATCAGAACATCACACCGGACATTCTCGTCGACGAGGACTCAGCCACTGGCTGGATGGCCCTCGGTGCCTGCCGGGCCTATCCCGCGAACATGTTCTTCCCGAGCGATGGTGTCGGCGTGGACCGCGCCCGCAAGATCTGCGCCACGTGCCAGGTCACGTCACAGTGCTTGGAGTACGCCCTCGAGCATCACATCGACCACGGTGTGTGGGGTGGTTGCTCGGAGCGTGAGCGTCGTCGCATCAGCAAGCGCCGCCGCATCGGCGTCCGCGCCGTCTGAGCAGCGAGTGGCCCGTCGGGCCGATTATTCAGTCTTGGCGTCGTCGTCCTTGGCGCCCTCGGACAAGCCCTTCTTGAATTCCTTCTGGGCCTGACCGAGGTTGCGGGCCAACTTCGGGATCTGCGATCCACCGAAGAGAACCAGCACCACGATGAGAACGACGATCACTTCCGGACCGTCAAAGAAGCCTGCGAACATGCGGGCAGGCTAGCACCCACCCCCGATCCGTCCCGATCGGGTGGCAAAGTGGCCTCGTGCTCGAATGCGTGGTCAACATCAGCGAGGGTTGTGACCAGCACTTGCTCAGCACGTTGGCCTCGGCGACCGGCGACGATCTGCTCGACGTCCACTCCGATCCTCACCATCATCGGAGTGTCTTCACCACGATCGGTGAGAATGCGGTGCGCGCCCTCAGCACCAAGGCGATCGAGACTCTCGACCTCGGCGCCCACTCCGGTGTACACCCACGACTCGGCGTGGTGGACGTGGTTCCTTTCGTTCCACTCGGAGGCTTGACGATGCGCGAGGCCCTCGACGCGCGCGATCGCTTCGGTACTTGGATCGCCGACGCTCACGCAGTTCCGGTGTTCTTCTACGGACCCGATCCGGCCAAAGATCGTCAGCTCCCCGATATTCGTCGACACGCATGGAAGTCGCTGACCCCCGACCGCGGTCCGTCCGCTCCACACCCAACCGCGGGTGCGGTGTGCGTGGGTGCACGGTCCACTCTCATCGCGTACAACGTCTGGCTCGACGCGTTGCTCGATGATGACGACGCCGCCCTACTTCGCCAGCAGGTTCGCACCGATGGCATCCGCGTGCTGACCCTCGAGATCGACGGACGAACACAGGTGAGCATGAACCTCGTCGCGCCACGACGCGTCGGACCCGACATCGCGTACGCGCGCGTCGAGGACGCAGCAACGCAGATGAGTGCACGCGTGGTGCGCGCCGAACTCGTCGGGCTCGTGGAAGAAGAAGTGTTACGCCGAATTCCGGAATCGGAATGGAAGCGTTTGGACCTCGCTCAGGATCGCACGATCGAATCGCGCGTCGCGGGGATCAGGCGGTAGCGGTACGACGGCCGGCCTGGGCGCGCTGACGGCGCAGACGCCGACGCTCGCGCTCGGACAGACCACCCCAGATACCGAACTTCTCGCCGTTCACGAGGGCGTACTCGAGGCACTCGCCACGAACCACACAGCCCCGGCAGACCTCCTTGGCCTCACGGGTGGATGCGCCACGCTCGGGGAAAAAGAGGTCGGGGTCGACGCCCAGACAGTTCGCGCTTTCTTGCCAGTTCTGTTCGTTCTCGTCCATCGGACTGCCTCGAGATCCCGACCTACCGGCCGCTATGCCGGCACCCCCGGTACCGGAACTACATCGGTGTCATTCTTGCCGAGAAATCTGCACTGTGCAAGAGGGGATTGCGCGTCACCCCAGCGTGGCGACGCAGTCGGTACGCGTGTCAGTGCGCGGAGCCCGACCGGAAGAAGGGATTGGCGGGTGGCTCACCCAATCGCCAACGGGCGATGCCATCGCCATCGGGGCCCTGCTGTCCGCGCTCGAGGGCGGTGATGGTGGCCGTCCGGTTGTTGAGGTACACGGCTTCTTCGTCGGTCGCCTCGGGATCGACCCAGACCGCCACGATCAGACACCATTTCCCCATGTCAGAGGGGGTGAATCGGCTCGCCGCATACGACAGAACGCCCTCAGCCACACCTGCCTGGGCCGCACCCCACGTGAGGCGGGCATGGGTCGGGTTGGCGATGGCCGCCTTGTTGACGAAAAGAGTGGGCGGTTCGCAGGGCACCCCCGGCTGATACACGCACAGGAAAGGGACATGACCAGCGGTCGGCGTGGCGAGCGCAGTGCTGAACGAAGTTCCGACCGGACCGTCTCGATGCCCGAGGATCGTGTTGATGTGCGCGGCATCGGCGCCGGCCCCGCTGAAACCCTCACCGATCTCGATACTCATGACGGCACCCGCTCCCCCGGCAACCGCCCGTATCGCGACAGCTTGAGCTCGGGCGACGAATCGGTTCCGGGCTCGGTGTCGTAAGCGAGCAGGGCGACGTAACGCGATTCGGGACCGCGGATGGTGGTGACCCGATGCATGCTCCAGCGCCCGTTGAACAACATGAGGGTGCCGGGAGTCATCGGCTCGGTGCGTACGAGTGCAGGGGCCGCGTCGTCGAGCACTGCGGCCACGGCGTCGACGTTGGGATCACTCGACGTGCGGATTTGCTTGGCGTTCTCGAACTCGCCCCCGACGAGTGACGACTGGATGGCCAGCGACACCACGAAGTCGGCCATGTCGAAGTGCCAGCACAACTCGTCGCCCTCGCGCATGACCGACAGATTGAGCGCGCCGAAGGGATCTCCGTACCGATGGAGTCGATCGAGTCCGAGGCAACGCCGTACGAAATCGGTGAGCGGATCCCATTCGTACAACGCGCGCAGGAGGCTCGCCAATGGGAACAGGTCGTAGGCCACCACCTCGACCGAACTGTGCACGAGGCGACGACCAGGATGACCGATCGGCAGGGTCTCGTCGGGTTGGGTGAGATACGGAGTAGAGCTGGAACGCGAGTGGAAGGCGAGCGGTTCGAGGGCCTGGCATTCAGCAACCAGTAAGGGCAGTACGTCGGCGCGCAGGAAACCGGGCAGGATGCAGACACCTTCGTCGGCGAACTGCCGATTGCAACGAGCGGCCAACGATGGATCGGCGAGGTCGTAGCGATCGGTGTCGATGAGCGAACCCGGGTTCACGGCAAGACAGTAGTGCGGTGGCGATCCGACCTACTCTCGAAGCATGCCGATCCATCTTCGTGCCGAACCGGGTGACTACGCCCCGGCCGTTCTCTGCCCGGGCGACCCACGTCGCGCCGAGTACATCGCCAAGACGTTCTTCGACCCGGGGGCCCGCCTCGTGAACGAGGAGCGCGGCATGCTCGGGTTCACCGGAACGTTCCGCGGTCGGCCGATCAGTGTGCAGAGCACCGGCATGGGCACGCCGAGTGCGGGCATCGTGTTCGAGGAACTGGTGATGCTCGGAGCCAAGCGGTTGATCCGAGTCGGTACGTGTGGCGGACTGCAGACTCACCTGCGCATGGCCGACACCGTCATCGCGCTGGCCGCGTCACCCGACGACCGCACCCCGTTGCGCTACGCGGGTATGGATGGTTTCGCACCGTCGGCCACCTACGAACTCGTGGAGACCGCGACCCGACTGAGTCGTGAAGTGAGCGATCGCGTGTTCATCGGCTCGGTCGTGACGAGTGGTCTGTTCTACGACCCGGATCCGGACACATTCGGCAAGTGGCGCGCGCTGCGTCACTTCGGTGTCGAGATGGAGGCGTCGATGCTCTACACGATCGCGGCCGTGAAGAACGTGGAAGCGTTGGCCATGATGACGGTGAGCGATGTGATCGCGCCTGACGCGAGTCCGGTGCGGATCTCCGATGAGGAGTTGAAGCGCGGCGTCGATCAGATGATGCAGATCGCCTGCGCCGTCGCCATCTCCTAAATGTTGTTCTGGTGATGATTTTTCACCGCATAGGTCAAAATGTCGCGCCAGAAATTGCCTTGTTGACAGCCCGTTGCGGATTCTGGTGTGGGTTCTTCACCTATACGGTGAAAAATCATCACCAGAACAACGGTGGGGGCGTCAGATGAGGCCGAGGTCGCGGACGGCTTGACGCTCGTCGGCGAGTTCGGCCGTCGAGGCGTCGATCTTGCCGCGGCTGAAATCGTCGATCTCGAGACCCTGAACGATCTCGTACTTGCCGTCCTTGCACACGCACGGGAACGACGAGATGAGACCTTCAGGGACGCCGTAACTGCCGTCGCTCGGAATACCCATGCTCACCCAGTCGCCGGGCGCGGTACCGAGGTGCCACGAACGAACATGATCGACCGCGGCGTTCGCGGCCGAAGCCGCTGACGACAGACCACGCGCTTCGATGATGGCCGCGCCACGCTTGGCGACCGTGGGAATGAACGTACCCTCGACCCACGCGTGATCGTTGACCGCTTGGTACGCGTTCTTGCCGCCGACTTCGCAATGGAAGAGGTCGGGGTACTGAGTCGCGCTGTGATTACCCCAGATGGTCATCTTCTTCACGGCGGTCACCGGCTGGTTCAATTTCTGGGCGATCTGCGTGACGGCGCGGTTGTGATCGAGACGGGTCATCGCGGTGAAGCGACCGGCGTCGAGGCCCTTGGCGTTCTGCTGGGCGATGAGCGCGTTGGTGTTGGCCGGGTTGCCCACGACGAGAACCTTCACGTCCTTCTTCGCGCCACAGGCGAGAGCCTCACCCTGCGGCTTGAAGATGCCGCCGTTGGCACTGAGGAGATCGCCGCGTTCCATGCCGGCCTTGCGGGGCATGGCGCCGACGAGCAACGCGACGTCGGCATCACCGAAGGCGACGTTGGCGTCGTCGGTGCACACGACACCGGCGAGGAGCGGGAACGCGCAGTCGTCGAGTTCCATCTTCACGCCGTCGAGCGCTTTGAGGGCCGGCGTGATTTCGAGCAGCTGCAGGATCACCGGTGTGTCGGGACCCAACATGGCGCCGGAGGCGATGCGGAAAAGGAGGCTGTAACCGATCTGACCGGCGGCGCCGGTCACTGCAACACGTACGGGGGAGGTCATGGGGCGCAAGCGTACGCCCCACCGGTGTCGGCGCGAAAAGTCGGGGCCCGAATGACCCCACGAATCAGGCGCGCCCGAGGGCCTTCCAGATCTCCTGGGTGTAATACGACATGCCGTCGCGATCGAGATGGATGCCGTCGGAGGTGAAGCACTCCCCTTGGCAGAGCTCGGCGATCAACTGCCAGTCGAGCACTTTCACATTGGGGTAACGGTCGGGAAGCGCCCGGATCTTCGAGTTGTTCGACTCCGTCCAGTCGCGGTTGGCGTGTGCGGTCAGCACCACCACCTGCGGCACCGACGAGAGCGCCTGCATCATGGTGTCGAGCGTCTCGGTACTGATCGGTCCGTTCGTTCCGAGATGGATCACCGCTGCATCCATCGTGACCCCGAGTTCGTTCAACTGCACGAAGATCTCGGCACCCATCTTTCCCTGGCGATCCTCGACCGCGTCGACGACCACACCCTTCTTCTTCAGTGAAGGAGCGGCACCCTTCATCACCGAATCACCGAGGGCGAAGACGTCGTAGTGCGGCGGAACGAAACTGGTCGTGACCGCGGGAGCAGATCCGCTAGCTGAACTGTTGTCGGTCTGGTTCCCCTCGATCTCGCCGAGTACGTCGGTCACGGCACCGTCGGCCTGATCGAGAGTCCCGCGCACCTCATTGGGACGGAGATCGGCGGTGACAAGACTTCCGACCGAGAAGAGAGGAATCGCCACGGCCGCCGCGGCCGCCACCACGAACGTGCTCCGTCGGCGCACGACACCGGGTCCGGCACGAAGGAGCGACACGACCGACTCACGGAAACGCCGCTCGCGGATCGGCAGTTCGATCGCACGGTACGAGATCTCGGTGATCGCCACCGTGACGATGAGCGCGCCGACGAACTCGTGAACACGCAGTGTCACCCCGGTCTCGTGCCGCAATGCCTGGAAGACCGGCCAGTGATACAGGTACAGCCCGTACGAACGTTCGCCGACGAATCGCAGAACCGGATTACCGAGGACACGTCCGCTGAAGGCTTTCTGATGCGCCACCGCGGCGATCAGCAACAAGGTGCACACCGCGGTCAGTAGCAAGCCGCCACGGAAGAGAAGCGCATCGGCATGCAGACCGTCCTCGCCCTTCAACTCGAGGATGTGCGTACTGCGAACCAGAAGAACCAGGCCCAAAAGCCCGACCAGAGCCAACGGATCGAGCAACGGACCCTTGCGCTTCATCGGACCACGCAAGAGTGCGAACGGCCGCCAGACGAGGGCGAGCGCGGCCCCGAGCAACAAACCAGTCGCGCGTGTCGGGGTGGAGAGATAGAGGAAGTCGACCTTGCTCAGGCATCGTTCGCCGATGGTCCAGTAGGCATCGGGTGTGCGGGTGCACGACCCGATCGAACCACTCGGCACGAGCAACACGACGAGCGCACCGATGGCGAGCGCGACCGCCGTGAACCACGCCGCCACGCGCGGCAAACGGTCGCGACCCCGCGCGAGGATCACGATCATGATCATCGGCCACAACACGTAGAACTGCTCCTCCACCGCGAGCGACCACAGATGTCGTAGCGGTGCGAAGTCGTTGACCGCCGTGTAGCCGGCTCCGATCCACACCTGGAACCAGTTCGATCCGTAGAGCGCACCGGCGATCACGTCGCCGCGCAAGGTGCCGAGCGCATTGCGCTCGAACAGAGCCGTCCAGACGACGAGGAGCGCCATCATCACCACGAGGGCCGGCAGGAGTCGGCGGGCTCGACGGGCCCAGAATCCGGTGAGGCTCACCGATTCGGTGCGCTCGTGTTCGGCGACGAGTAGAAGGGTGATGAGGTAGCCGCTGATCACGAAGAACACCTCGACGCCGAGGAAGCCGCCGGGCAACCACTTGGAATTGGCGTGATACACGATCACGGCGATGACCGCGAGCGCACGGAGACCATCGAGTCCGGGGAGATACGGGACCCGACTGATCTGCTGTGAACGCGATCCGGCAGTCGTCATGCGGTCAACAGTCTGCCCGACTCGTCGCGAACCTCGGAGGCACTACGTCAGTGAAGTGCGGGCAATCCGAGGTTGGCGTAGATCTCGCGTGTGGCAGTGCTGCGATTGAGTGTGTAGAAGTGCAAGCCGGGAGCACCCGCTTCGAGTAGGTCACGACACAGTTCGGTCGCCGCCTCCACCCCCACCCGACGCACGTCGTCGGGGCTTTCGACGGCATCGAGGCGATCGGCCAACCACGAAGGAAAGGCCGCACCCGACAACTCCGCCATACGCAGGATCTGCGACTTGTTGGTGACCGGCATGATGCCCGGGATCACCGGCTTGTCGACTCCGAGGGCGCGCAACTCATCGACGAGCGACACGTAGACATCGACCTCGAAGAAGAATTGCGTGATCGCGAAGTCGGCTCGACGAAGCTTGGCGGCGAGAAACTTGCGATCGGTCGCCCGATCGGGTGAACGCGGATGGACTTCGGGATGAGCGGCCACTCCGGCCGCGAACTTGCCCGACGCGAGAACTTCGTCGAGGAGTTCGCTCGCGTAGGTGTAATCGCTGGGTGTGGACGAACCGTCGGCCGGCGCGTCACCCCCGAGGGCGAGGATGTTCTCCACTCCGGACTCGGCGTAGAACGCCAGGATCTCTTCGATCTCGGAGCGGACGTGGCCCTGACACGTGAGGTGGGCCATCGGAACGATGGTCATTTCCTGACGGATCCACTTGACGAGTTGTTGCGTCCGCTGACGGGTTCCACCACCGGCGCCGTAGGTGATGCTGACGAAGCTCGGCTTCAGCGCCTCGAGTTCGGCCACCGCCCTACCGAGCGAGAGCTGGGCCATCTCGGTCTTGGGAGGAAAGAACTCGAACGAGAACGTGCGGCCGGCGGCGATGAGATCGGAGATGCGGGCCACGCGACGAGTCTACGAGTGGCTCAGTGACGGAAGTGGCGCTCGCCGGTGAAGACCATCGTCATACCGTGCTCGTTCGCGGCCGCGATCACTTCGGCGTCACGCACACTTCCGCCGGGCTGGATGACGGCGACGATGCCCGCGCTCGCCGCCGCGTCGAGTCCGTCGCGGAACGGAAAGAACGCGTCGCTCGCGCACACACCACCACGGGCTCGTCCCGCGGCACGTTCGGCCGCGATACGCGCCGAGTCGAGGCGGTTCTGTTGACCGGCTCCGATGCCGAAGGCTTGACGATCCTTGGCGAAGACGATGGCGTTCGACGAGACGCGTGCGCCGACCCGCCATGCGAACTCGAGGTCGTCCCACTCGCTCGGCGTCGGCTGACGATCGGTCACCACCGACCACGAGGAGCGATCGAGGTTCACGTGGTCGGGAGTCTGGACCAACAAGCCACCGTCGATCGTGCGTACTTCGAGCGAACCACCAACCGGTGACGGCCCCGAGATGATGCGCAGGTTCTTCTTCTCCTGGAGGATGGCCAGCGCCGTCGGCGAATAACCCGGGGCAACCACCACTTCGGTGAACACGCCGGCCAAAGCCCGGGCAGTGTCGTCGTCGACTTCGCGGTTCAGCGCCACGATGCCACCGAACGCGCTCACGGGATCGCACGCGTTGGCGAGTTCGTACGCGGTCGCGATTTTCGCGGCCACCGCCACACCACACGGGTTGGCGTGTTTGACGATCACGCACGCCGGCTCGGCGAACGAATCCACCAGATTCCACGCCGCATCGGTGTCGTAGACATTCAGATAACTGAGTTCCTTGCCACCCCACTGACGGGCCTCGTCCCACCAACTACGTCCACCACGGAACCGATACCGGGCTCCTTGCTGATGCGGGTTCTCTCCGTAGCGGAGACTTTGCGCCTTGTCGGCCACGAGGGTGAGGGTCGACGGCAGTGGCTCGTCGTCGGGTGTGAGCCACTCGGCGATCTGACGGTCGTAGTCGGCGGTCACCGAGAACGCGATTCGCGCGAGGTCGCGTCGGGTCGCGTCGCTCAGCGAACCTTGTGCCTCAATCTCGGCGGCCACTCGGGCGTAATCACCCGGGCGAACGACCACACCGACGTGCGCGTGATTCTTGGCCGCGCCACGCACCATGGCCGGGCCACCCACGTCGATGAGTTCCACCGAAGGCGACTCGGCGAAGGGATACAGGTTCACGACGACCAGCGAGATCGGATCGACTCCCAGACGCGCCAGATCGTCGCGATGCGACGGTTCGGACAAGTCGGCGAGGATCGCCGCGTGGATCCTCGGATGCAGGGTCACCACGCGGTGCCCGAGAATTGCGCCACTTCCGGTGATGTCGGCCACGTCGGTGACCTTCACCCCGGCATTGGCCAAAGCCGTGGCCGTGCCGCCACTCGACACGATGGACCAACCGCGCGATTGCAGCGTCGACGCGAGCTCGGCGATGCCGCTCTTGTCGTAGACGCTGATCAGCGCAGTGGGCACGGGATCAGCCGCGGCGCCAGAAGCGCCAGCCGCGGCCCTTCGACTTACCGCTCTCGAGTCCGGCGATGATCTCGGCCATGAGCGTTCCGGCTTCGGTCGGGTTCTGCCCCACCTTCACACCGGCCTTGCGAAGAGCATCCATCTTCCCCTGCGCGGTGCCCTTGCCACCCGAGACGATGGCGCCGGCATGGCCCATCTTCTTCCCGGGAGGCGCGGTCACACCGGCGATGTAAGCGCTCATCGGCTTGGTCACGTTGGCTTTGATGAACTCGGCGGCTTCTTCCTCGGCCGAGCCACCGATCTCGCCGATCATGATGATCGCGTCGGTCTCGGGATCAGCCTGGAACTCGCGCAAGCAGTCGATGAAGTTGGTACCCGGAACCGGGTCGCCACCGATACCGACGCACGTGCTCACGCCGATGCCACGCTGCTTCAACTCGTACAGCGCCTGATAGGTCAGGGTGCCCGAGCGGCTCACGATGCCGACGTTCTTGCGCGACGCGCTCGGCAACTCCGCGATCTCACCGGCGGTGATACCGATGTTGCACTTACCTGGGCTGATGATGCCCGGGCAGTTGGGGCCGAGGAGTCGCGTCTTGGGGAAGTCGCGCACGAGCGTGTTGTAGACCTTGGCTTCGTCCTGGGCCGGAATGCCTTCGGTGATACACACGATGAAACGAATGCCCGCGGCCGCCGCTTCGAGGATGGCCGCCGAAGCCGCCTTGGGCGGCACAGCGATGAACGAGGCATCGGCACCGGTTGCGGCAACCGCTTCGGCCACGGTGTTGAACACCGGAATGCCTTCCACGTCGGTGCCGCCCTTGCCGGGTGTGACGCCGCCGACGACTTGCGTGCCGTAGGCCTTGTTGCGGAGACCGTGGTACTTGCCCTGACCGCCGGTCAGGCCTTGCACGATGACCTTGGTGTTCTGATTCACGAAGATGGCCATGAGTTCACTTCCCGTTGGCGATGGCGACGGCGGACTTGGCCGCTTCGAGCATGGTGGGCTTGGACATGAGTTTCGACTCGGGAATACCGGCCTTGGCGAGGATCTCGCGACCCTGTTCGGCATTCGTTCCGTCGAGGCGGATCACGATCGGCGCGCGTAGATCCACCCGACCGAGGGCTTCCACGATTCCCTTGGCGACTTCCTCACCGCGGGTGATGCCACCGAAGATGTTGATGAAGATCGACTTCACCTTCTGGTCAAAGTTGATGACTTCGAGGGCGGCAGCCATCACGTCGGCATTCGCGCCACCTCCGATGTCGAGGAAGTTCGCGGCCGTACCACCGACCTGATTGACCACGTCGAGTGTGCTCATGGCCAGACCCGCGCCGTTGGCGATGATGCCCACCGAGCCGTCGAGGCCGATGTACTGGAGGTCGTGGGTGCGGGCGAGCTGCTCACGCGAGTCGAGTTCTTCGGTCGCGCGGTATTCGTCCCACTCGGGATGGCGGAACGACGCGTTGTTGTCGAGGCTCACCTTGGCGTCGAGTGCATGCACCTCACCGGTGGGCTTCAAGATGAGCGGGTTGATCTCGGCGAGATCGCAGTCACCCTCGGTGAAGCAGCGATACAGCTGCACGAGGATCGAAGCCACACCGTCGAGAGCCTTGGCCGGGATCTTGGCGTCGACGGCGGCCTGGCGAGCCGTGGCGCTCGAGATGCCATCGACCGGATCGATGTGCAACTTCACGATGGCGCCCGGATCCTTGGCGGCCACCTCTTCGATGTCGACACCACCCTGGGCCGAGAGCATGAGGAGGTGCTTCTTCGCGGCGCGATCGAGCGAGTACGACGCGTAGTACTCCTCGGAGATGTCGCTCGCGTGTTCGACCCACAGGCGCTTCACCACGTGGCCCTTGATGTCCATGCCGAGGATGTTCCCGGCGTGCAGACGAACCTCATCGGCGTTGTTGGCCAACTTGATGCCGCCGGCCTTGCCACGTCCACCCACCTGGACCTGGGCCTTCACCACGACCGGATAAGCCGACGCTTCGGCGACGGTGACCGCCTGATCGACGGTGTCGGCGACTCCGCCCGGACTCACCGGGATGTCGAAGCGGGCGAAGTACTGCTTGCCCTGATACTCGAACAGGTCCATTGCTGTTCAACCTCTTTCAGATGACGGGTGGATGGTTGGCCGGATCGGCCGGGTCAGACGGAGATGGCGTCCTCACGCGAGTCGAGTGTCTGCTCGAGCCACTGCGCGATCGCTTTGAGGGACGAACCGGGTCCGAAGATCTCCGACACACCTTGTTCCCGCAATGCTCGGGCATCGGCATCGGGGATGACTCCCCCGCCGAACACCAGCACGTCGGCGAGATCGCGATTGCGGAGTTCTTCCATGACTCGCGGGAAGAGCGTGAGATGGGCGCCCGAGAGCAACGACAGACCGACGGCGTCGACGTCTTCTTGCAGCGCAGTCTCGGCGATCTGCTCGGGCGTCTGGTGCAGGCCGGTGTAGATGACCTCGAAACCGTGGTCGCGCAGGGCCCGGGTGATGGTCTTGGCCCCACGGTCATGACCATCGAGGCCCGGCTTGGCGACGACAACTCGGTAGGGCCGTTTCACAAGTGTGAAACCCTAGGACCTGAAATCGCCGACCACATAGTTCGGTCGGGTTCGGTCGAGGGCCTCCGATCGGAAGACACGACACACCCGAAAGGCTCGGCCAGCCGAGCCCCCACGACCCGGGGCGGGCAGAATCAGATCGTGCGTCAACCCGAACTCCGCTCGCCCCTCGCCCGGGCCGTGGCCCCCGTGGCGGCCGGGTTGGGATTCTTCGCCGTCCTCGGGCTGATCTTGTGGGCGGCAGCGGCGTTGATGGCCGGGGAGCAATCGCAGTCGACGACCTTCACCCCCGATCGTCTGCCGGTCGGGAACATCAAGAACTGGGCAGCCTCGATCGACGAGAACGGACCGGTGATCTTCCCCGGACTCGGGACCACCACGGGTGAACGCACCCTGGTGCTCGACCACAACGGCACGAACGTGGAGAAGGGTTGGGTCGTCTATTACGCGTATCCGGCCGATCGCGGTCCCTACTGCGCGGTCGAGCAGGTGACCGGCTCGTCGAACTTCGTCGACTGTGAAGGCCGGACCATCGACGTCACCAAGTTGGCCCCGCCGACCAACGGCGAGTACCCCATCATCGAGGACCGACGGAATCTTTTCATCGACCTCGGCGATCGACCGGGCGACTCGATCGCCCCGGCCGACTGAACACCGAAGTACTCCTCAGCCGAGCAGAAGAGGAAACCACTCGCCGTCGAGGGCCTCGCCCGCTCGACGCATGTCGGACTCCGCAGGGATCACGGCGCGAAAGTCGGGCGAACACACCCAATGACGTGGTGCATGAACCATATCGTCACCGAGCAGACGCAGACTGAACACGCGTCGCCGACGTGCCGAGCCCGCGGCACCGTGCACGGTGAGCATGTGGAACGCGATGACGTCACCGACTTCGAGATCCCACGCTCGAATCTCATGGGCCGAACGATCGGCCTCGATGTCGGGGAGTTCGGCGAGTGAACCCTCGGGGAACCACTTGGCCTGCTGATCGCGGAACGTTCGCGGCATGAGCCAGGGGCCTCGATGAGTTCCGGCCACGGATTCGAGAGAGCTCTCGAGCGGCACCGCGTCGACCGGGATCCAGAAGCTCACGTTCTGAACACCTTCGACGTCGTAGTACGGCTGATCCTGATGCCACGGCGTGCGCTGACGTGTGCCGGCTTCCTTCACCAGAACGTGATCGTGATAGAGGCGAACGGTCCGACTGCCCATCAACTGAGCGGCCAACGGCACCAACGCGGTGTTGCGGATGAACGAGTCGAACTCCTCGTGCTCGCGCCACGTGCAGAAGTCCTCGAGGAAGAAACCCGGATCGTCGGATTGGCTCGCGACCTTGGCGCGCGGACTCGGAGCGGCGACCACCGCGTCGATGCCGCGTCGCAGTGATTCGATCTCGTCGATCGAGAGAACTCCGCGAAGCACCACCACACCTTCGTTGCGATACGTCTCGACGACGTCATCGTCGAGAGCGATGCCGCGAGCCATGCACTCATTCTGATACAGATGGCTCGTGCCCTACACGCCCATTCTCGGAACACTCGGTTACGTGTTCGACCGCGCGTCGCAAGCGGTGCTCCTCGTGCATCGCAACCGTCGACCGAACGACGAACATCTGGGCAAGTGGAACGGCCTCGGCGGAAAACTCGAACCGGGTGAAGACATCGCCACGGGAATGCGACGGGAGATCCACGAAGAGACCGGACTGCAAATCACATCGATGCAACTTCGGGGCACGATTTCGTGGCCGGGCTTCGGCGCCAACGGCGAGGACTGGTTCGGTCCGATCTTCCTCATCGACGGTTGGACGGGTACACCACCCGATCACAACGACGAAGGTGATCTGTGCTGGATTCCACTGACCCGCCTTCTCGCCGCTTGCAGTCCTGACCAGCACGTACGTGACGAAGCCGATCTACCGATGTGGGAAGGCGATCGCCACTTCGTTCCGTTGGTGTTCGATAATGACACGCGTGTATTTCACGGAGTGATGCCGTACGCCAACGGTCGTCCGCAGAGTTGGAGTTTCGAACGTTCGTGAACGAGTCCGCACATTTCGATGTGCCCGACTCGTTGAACGGTCATGCTCGACAACTTCGACCCGGACGACGACCAGATCACCGACCCGATCACCGGGCTCACCGAAGACATCCGCCAATCCTTCTGGCGTCGCACACTCGCAGTCGCGCGTTCGACGAACGACTGGCATCGGGTCGACAAGCTCTACACACGCAAGACCGCGGCGCAAGTGGCCTCCGACATTCGTCGGGCACATCTCGACGGACGTCGGTCGGTGCGTATTCGCGGGATCCGTCGCAACGAACGATGGGAAGCACGTTGGAATCCGGTGCGCAACGGCGCGTCCGGAGATTGCGAAGTGTGGATCCGTCGAGTCGTCTCGACCGGAACCGATCCGATCAACGACTAGTTGTCGTTACCGAGGAAACGAACCCAGATCGCGAAGTGTCCGGGCGGGCACTTGTCGTCGGTGCCCCACTTGGCCGTCCAGTTCTCGCCGGGAAGAATTCCGCGCACACGAAGTTTGTCGAGTGGACGGTTCTTGGACGAACGGATGTCACTCGCAATTTGCGCAGCCGTCGACGCGGTGTAGTAGCGGTTCACCCGGAACCAGCGATCTTCCTTGCGCGCATCGGCGAACAACAACACCCAGAAAGATGTGCGCTGCCAACCGGCGTCGTCCGGCGGATCTTCGGCGATCGCCCTTGGTTTGCTTGACGATCGCTTCGGCGGCATAGAGGGCAGTGTTCCAAACAGGCAAGAAAATTCCTGTCTTTAGAACACTTTCTGTGTATACCAATTAGTAGACGGTTTAATACTCTTCGCAAACTTTCGTTCGTTCTTGATTCAACAAATAGTCGCTATCGACATGACTACTACTCGTCAGAGAGATTCGAGCGTCCGTCGCGCGCGGGCAGTCGCTCGTCGCACACGTCGGCCGACGGTGGTGTGTGATTCACCGTTCATCTTCGATATCTCACACATGTTGAAACCACCGATGAAGAATCGGCACAGATCGGTTCTCTCCTTAGAACTCAATTGTTCGAGAGCTTCCCGTAAGAGCAGCTGAGCTTCGAGTTCGACTGACTCCGACGACACAGCGTCGTGGCTGCCTATCTCGGACAAGCGAAGTATCCGACGCTTTCCACTGAAGCCCGAGCCACGCTGAGCGCCTTCGGTTCGAAGGGTGTCGATGAGCACTGATTTCCAAATGGCCTGGGCATAGACATCGCCCGAGAGATACCGCTCCAATGTGGTGTTGACTCGCGGTGCGAGCCGGAAGAGGGCCAGCGAGATGACTTCGGAGACAAGTCCGGGCTCGACACCTGCACGACGAAGCCTCGCCTCCAGCCCGTGAATGAGGTCCTTCACGAACTCGTTCACGTGTTCCGACGAACTTCGTTCGTCACTCTCGATCGACGTTTCCACTTCTGCCTCCCTGGATCCTTCGGACTCAGCCCCGAATTGGGGGCCTCAGGGACGAATCTCGTCAGGGGGTGTGGCAGGGTTTCGTCGGTCGGACCCCAAGGGGGCCCGGGGACACTCGATTAACTCGTGGACTTGTCCCGCAAGTGTCGACCGACGTAGGCGACCACGACCTGATGGGCCTCGTGATCGAAGAAGATGTGCACGCGGTACAAGCGGGAACCTCGTCCGTTACGGATGTGCGCGGCGGCGATCTCGGTTCGGCCGCGCCAGGTGAACGCGTAATCGTCGGCGTATTTGTTCTCGGCGTTGTCCGAGATTCCCGAGGCGTAGTTGAGTCCGAGGCTGCGACACGAGATCGTGAGCGACGCGTTGGTGACGCGACCGCTCTTCCAATCACCGGCCACCACGTTGAGCCGCACGAGGTCCTCGAGCAGTCGATTGGCATCGATGCCCTCGAGTTGCGCCGCGGTGTCGAAGGCCCGCTCGTGGAAAGTGAGGTGTTCGCAGATCGACTCGGCTTGCTTCACGGCGTCGAGCGCGGAGATCGCACGAAGGCCGGTCGGACTCTTGCCGAGACGAACCGCGAGTTCGGTGTTCTGCAACACGAGTTGGTCGACGAGTCCTTCGCGATTGTCGAGCAGTTGGTTCTTCTCGTCGATCGTTCGATCGGCTTCGGCCAATGCCTGTTCGAGTTCGTCGATGCGGTTGTACGCGTCTTGCCAACCGTCGAGGGCCGCTTTGTACTCGACCATCGGTACACCGGGCTCGACCAGCGTTGGCGCAGGAGGCGCGACGGTCTTGGCAACCGGCGCCGCCGCGACTGGCGTCGGTGTCACCTTCGCCGGAACGTCGACGGGAGGCGCATCAGGAAGGCGGCGTTGGAATCGCGGGGCGCGCAGTGGTGCCAGCGAACCGTGGGCAGCGAAGTTGATCCGTCCGATGCACGTACGCACTTCCGAGGCGGCTCCGGCCTGATTGAGTTTGGTGCCACCCCACTGCACCGATTCACCGCCCGGCCACACGAGGGTCAGCCCTCGGGCCAGAAGGATCTCGGCGCCGTACATACCGTGGAACGCCATGCGCGCCGCATCTCCTTCGAGTCGATACATGTGCGCGAGTCCGGCGAGCGATGCCGTGTGGCGATCGAGTTCGAAGAGCGGCGTACTACGCGTGGGCACGGTCTCGATCAGCACCGGCAGAACGCGACCCCGCGCTTCACAGAACGCGGCCAGTGCCTGCGCTCCCGAATTGTCGGCCACCACCCGTACCGATGGCAACACGCGCAGGTTGGCGTCGTGGAACGCAACACCCTCGAGAATCCGGGCCACGATCCGCTGCACCGGAGCGAGCGGAACGTCGGGCATCGCCGGCACCACGCGGCGACCGCCGGGGACGAGCGTGATTCGCGCCTCGAATGTGGTGGCGGCGCGGTCGGTGGCCACGGTGATCGAGGTAGTGGCCACCGCGTTACCGGCCAGGCCACGGTCGATCGTGAGACGCCACCAACGCGAAGGGTCGTCGTTGTCGAACCTGATCGACACGCCGGCTCCCCGGTCTTCAGCGGGCCATTCCTCCTCGACCCAGTCGGTCACGAGTTGGCGAACGCGGGCCATCGTCGATTCGGGCCAGACCGGTCCGTCCAACCTCATCGCATAGACCGGCCTCATTCCCTCATTCTCGCCCAACGAAGGGTTGGCCGCTCGCCGAAATCCCGACGTGATGCCCGACGCAATAGTCGACCCCGGCCCCACCTACTGTCGGGACGTGTTCGATTTCTGGAACGAATCGACGGCCGAGACGCTCCTGGTCGTCAACGCCGCGGCCAGCACTCTCATGACCGGCCTCATCTGGTTCGTCCAGATCGTTCACTACCCATTGCTCGCCACCACTCCCCCGGACCGGACCGTCGACGTGGCGACCGAGCACCAAGGTCGAACCTCGTATGTCGTAGGCCTTCCGATGGCCGTCGAAGGAATCACGACCCTCGGTCTGCTCGCCGACGCTCCGAGTCGTGTTTGGTGGGGTTGGCCGTGGGTTGGCGCAGTGCTGCTCGCGGTGAGCCTGGGTTCGACCGTGTTGTTGTCGGTACCGCTGCACGCGCGAATGGCTCGCGGCTACTCCCCCGACACCGGTCGGCGACTCGTACTCACCAATTGGCCGCGCACGATCTCGTGGACCTTGCGTTCGGTGCTGACCCTCGCCCTCGTGATCAGTTACTCGCGCTGAGCAACATGTCCCGCGCGCCGGCCGCCACGTGAGCGGCCGCGCCGGCGAGTGAGACGTCGATCGTGTTGCGTCGTCCCGACATCAGAGACTCGAGGATCGCGGCCGCGCCGACCAATCCGGTAATCGGATCGGCGATCGCGTCGCCGACGAACTCCGGGCCGTCGACGGTGTGCCGCACGAGTCCACCAGCCGCGGCTGCGTCGTCGCCGAAACCGACGCGCATGGCGTCGGCTTCACTTCGGCCGTGAGCCGTGATCGACAACCACGCGCGTACCGAACCCGTGTTCATGATCTCGTGACGATCGACGCCTAGTTGCGCGAGCGCGCGCGGGCGCGATGATTCGATGACCACGTCGGCGTCGGCGATCAATCGACGCAGGTCGTCCAATTCGGTGCGGCTCCGGAAGTCGAAGCCGCGGAACTCCTTACCGCCGTTGAGCGCGGCGAAGAAATCCGGTGGACCCTGACGCGCGCCATCGTGACGAGTGGTCGATTCGACCTTGACGACGCGAGCACCGAGATCGGCGAACACTCGGCCCACGAGGGGCCCGGCCCACATCGACGAGAGGTCGACGACCATCAGCGATCGCACGCTGTCGATGGCGTCGGCCCTGCCGTGATCCCCGATCTCGACGAGGTCGGAACCCGCATCCCTTTCGCCGACGATCGCCACCGGCACGCCCAGATCGATCGCGCGCTGGCGAACCATGTGCGCCCCGGATTCCGCAATGCATTGCTCGATCTCCGACCACGGAGCAATTCCGTCGTTGATCGCGAGCTCCCTTTCGAACAACGCCGGTAATGATTCGACGTCCTCGGGACGGGCGAGGTTGAGCGCGATCCAACTCCCGTCATTCGCCCGGAGCAACCGACACGATCCACCGGCACTCACGCGGCCATTCGGACGCCATCCGGTCGACATCATCCGGCGAGTGAGTTCTTCTCGGGCGTCCAACCGCACTGTGCCACTCAGCGCCGAGGCGGCCAGTCGGATGCGCTGCACCACCTCTCCGACTGCATCGATCACCTCAGCATCGATCCGGTGATCGTCGTTCACGTCCGATCACCGATCTCGTCGATCAGCCCCCAGTCGAGCGCGGTCTCGGCATCGACCGTGTATCCCGACAACATCATGAGGGCGGCCCGATGACGACCGATGCGCCGGGTCACGCTGACGGTTCCCCCGGCGCCCGGAACGAGGCCCATCGACACCTCGGGTAGTCGGAATGTCGTGCCTGGTGCCGCCACCACTCGTGGCGCGAAGGCCGCCAACTCAACACCGGCTCCGATGTTGTGTCCGTGAACACGACATTCGAGACCGGTGCCGATCCGCTCACCGATCGTCAGCAGAAGTTGAGCGACGCTGTCGGTCGTCCGGACGAGATGGGAATCGAGCGGTGACTTCGAGGTACCGAACTCCGCGAGATCACCGCCGCTCGAAAAATTTGACCCGTGACCGTCGAGCACCACTCGAGTGATCGTTTCGTCCAACACGGCGAGCGTGAGAGCTTCGCGAAGTTCATCGCGCATGAACCGCGAGAACGCGTTGTGACGTTCCGGCTCGGCCAAAGAAACGTTCAGAGTTTCGTCAGCGCGTCGAACCTCCACGACCGACGACTCCCGCCCGGCGCGCCACAACTTCTCGCGGTTGTCGCTCAGCCATCGCGCGAACTCGTCGCCGGACTGCAGAAGTGAATAGGTGACCGACTCGAGGTAGAGAGCATCGAGCGGCGGCAACTGGGAGGCCAGACGCACCACCCGGGCTGCGGAGGCGAACGCGACGGGATGAAGGCGAGCATTCATCTGAATCGAAGATTCGTGTGGGGAATCCAAAATGAGATCAACTTGCGACAGATCTACAAACCCAGGATCACTAGAGAGGACTGCGCACGAAAGAACACCCAGTTCTTCTATTCGAGATTGATCGATCGGTCCGTCGATGATGATTCCGGCTACTCCGGCGAATGGCGACAAACGAACGGGGTCGAGCGCGAACTGCCCATTCAGGTCCGTCGCGGACATCCGAATGAGCACGAGTGAAATCTACTGAAGGTCCTCAAGTGTCTTTCGAACACCCAACAACACCACAAGTGGCACGACGCGCCGTAGGCTCTTACCCGACCGGGCAGGAGAACGCTCATGGACAATGACATCAGCGTCGACAGCTCGGGATTCGCCGAACTCGGGCTCCGACACGAACTACTGGCCTCGCTGGCCGGACTCGGCTACGAGGAACCCACGCCGATTCAGCGCGAATCGATCCCGCCCCTGATCGAGGGTCGCGATCTTCTCGGTCAGGCCGCCACCGGTACCGGTAAGACGGCTGCATTCGCGTTGCCGATTCTTCATTCGCTGACCGTCGGCGACCCGCGTCCGGACGTGGAGGCCCTGGTACTCGTGCCAACGCGTGAACTCGCGATGCAGGTGTCGGAGGCGATCTACAAGTACGGGCATCATCTCGGTGCGCGTTGCGTGCCGATCTACGGCGGCCAACACATCGGACGCCAGATCGATGCGCTCCGACGCGGCACCCACGTGGTCGTGGCCACCCCCGGACGCGCGCTCGATCACATTCGGAAGGGAACGCTCGATCTCGCGACGGTGCGGATGGTCGTGCTCGACGAAGCCGACGAGATGCTCGACATGGGCTTCGCCGAGGACCTGGAAGCAATCCTCGAGGCCACGCCCGGCACCCGCCAGACCGTGCTCTTCTCGGCCACTCTGCCGCCGCGAATCGAGTCGATCGCCAAGAAGCATCAGCGCAATCCGATGCGGATCACGATCGAGAAGTCGCGTACCGAAACCGGCGCAACGCCGCTCGTGGAGCAGCGCGCCTACATGGTGTCGAGGTATCACAAGGCCGCAGCCCTCGGCCGCATTCTCGACATCGAGGCGCCGGAAGCGGCCATCGTCTTCTGTCGGACGCGCGGTGAGGTCGATCAACTCACCGAAACCCTCAACGGGCGTGGTTACCGGGCCGAGGCGCTGCACGGCGGCATGGATCAAGAACAACGCGATCGTGTGATGGGCCGGGTTCGCTCGGGCACCGCCGATCTCCTGATCGCCACCGACGTGGCCGCCCGTGGTCTCGACATCGAACATCTCACGCATGTCGTCAACTTCGACGTTCCCTCGGCCCCCGAGTCGTACGTGCACCGCATCGGTCGCGTCGGGCGCGCCGGTCGCGAAGGAATCGCCATCACCTTGGCCGAGCCCCGCGAACAGCGGATGCTCCACAACATCGAGCGCCTCACGCGCCAGAAGATCGTGTTCGCCAAGGTGCCCTCGGTGGAAGCGCTGCGGGCGCGCCAGATGGAACTCACCATCGAGAACCTCCAGGAGGCGATCGCCGCCGGACCGCACGACGAATTCAACGAAGTGCTCGAACGTCTGGTGGCTGATCATCCGCTCGATGTCGTGGCGAAAGCGGCCATCAAACTCGCCCACGACGCGGAGCAGTCGACGCTCGAAGAAGAAGAGATCCCAGACCTCTCCCACAAATCTGAATCGCGTGGTGACCGCGGCGACCGTGGAGATCGCGGTGGGCGCAACGACCGCAACAACCGATTCGAACGCGAAGAACGTGGTGGTCGTTCGCAGCGATTCGAACGCGGTGAACGCG
>Ga0255084_1000007_pt1 | contig 39085 bp, 37 predicted proteins | sample Colum_Cont_RepA__FD_188433 | JGI IMG/M metagenome (GOLD analysis project Ga0255084, IMG submission 188433) | Freshwater microbial communities from Columbia River, Oregon, United States - Colum_Cont_RepA_8d | ecosystem: Environmental > Aquatic > Freshwater > River | place: USA: Oregon | collected... | reverse complement strand
GACCACTTGATCTCCTTCGGCCACGCCGAGTTCGCGGGCGGCCGACGCGCGATCGATCGCCAACGACAAGAGTCCCGACGCGTCGACCACGAGTCCGAGAGCGGCCGAACCGAGAGCATCGAACGACTCGACGACGCGCAGATTGCGAACGTCGGAACCGATGGTCACGCGCAGTCGACCCACGGGAGCTTCAGCACCGTCGATCTGATGAAGATCGTCGGCCGACGCGTTGATCTGGCAATTGCCGAAGCGATCGACCCAGATCACCTCGCACGCCAACGCGCCGTTCTCGAGTCGGGCGATCGGGATCACACTCGGTAGGAGGGAGGCCGGATCGATCGGGGAACCGAGAGTCTCGAGGTCGTGACCGTTCGCCAGTGCGGCCGCCACCGGCACGAGGACATCGCGTGCCGCGAAGGTTCGTCCGGGAGCGGCGAGGTGATGTTCGTCCCGGTCGAGCACGATCGATCGTCCGGCTCCGCCGGCCAACGCGACACCCGTGGCGAGCAGACCGTTGTCGGGACCGAGGAAGATCCCGGCACCGTCACCGACTTCGACTGCCACGAGTCGGCGCTCGGAACCCGCACCCGGATCGACACACGCGATGACGATTCCCTCCGGCAAGTACGGAACCGAGCGCGCCAAGGCGAGCGAAGCAGCGCGTACGTCGAAAGGGGCGATGTCGTTGGCGACGTCGATCACGCGCACGTCGGCGGCGAGATCGCGCATCAATGCGTGCAACACACCGAGCTCGTCGGTTCCCGAACCGAGATCGGTGATCAAGGACACCGTGTCGTAACGACGCGCGTTGCTCATCGCCGACAGTGTGTCAGCAAGGGGCCAGACGCGACGGAGCCGGTGCCAACCCCCCGATGGCACCGGCTCCTTCGGCGCTGCCCTTTCGGGCGCGTCTCCCGGCTACGAAGAGCCGGTGGTCTTGTGACCTGTGCGACACATTAGGCACACGCGTCACGGCATTCCAAGGGTCGAAGAACGAAATTTTTGCGTTGTTTGCACACTGCAGAATTTCCGATTTAGGTGCTAAATCGCTGACCTGCGCCGACGTGAACGAAGCGGTTCAGCGCGCCTCGTGCGGCGCGAAGAAATTTCTCAGGACGCGCCGAGTTCTCGACTGCGCGCCGTTGCCGCGGCCACCGCATCGACGAATGCCTGATGCAGATCGCGCTCGCCGAGCACGCGCAATCCGGCCGCCGTCGTGCCACCGGGCGACGTCACCTTCACTCGAAGATCGGCGGGTGGTTCACCTTGTGCGAGCAAGGCCGCTGAACCCACGAGCAACTGACGAACGAGTGGATCGACGACGTCGGCCGGGAGTCCCGCGGCGATTCCGGCGTCGATCAACGACTCGGCAACGAGGAACAGATACGCGGGCCCGCTGCCGGCGAGTCCGGTCACCGCGTCGAGTTGCGCTTCGGGAACGCGCACCACGAGTCCGACCGAACCGAGAACGTGTTCGGCCCATTGCATGTCGTCATCCGATGCCGACGCTCCCGCGGCGATAGCCGATGCACCTTGACGGACGAGGGCCGGCGTGTTGGGCATCGAGCGGATCACGGCCACCCCGTCACCACACGCGGTTTCGATCGTGCGCAACGTGACACCGGCCGCGATCGACAGGATCCGACGGGCGCCGGCCGCCACGGCATCGCGGGCCGCCGCCGGTACATCGGGGGGCTTCACGGCGATCACCGCCGAACCGCAGGCCGGCACGGTGGGCACGATCACCACGCCCGGGAACATCGACGTCAACACACCTCGTCGTTCGGCCGACACCTCGACGATCGCCAGGGCCGATGCCTCCACGACTCCGGCGGCCAGGAGTCCCCCGGCCAACGCCGCACCCATGTTGCCGCCACCCACGATGGCGAGGGTCCCGGCGGACGAGCGAGAGTCGTTGGTCATGTGGTCACGCTAACCAAACCGCCACCCGGCTCACGCGGGGATTGACGGCACCCGACATGATGTCCCGCCGACGCGACTTCCCTTTCGTCGTCGGCGGGACGACGGAGAGTGGAACTCGGATCAGGCGTTACGGAGGCGCGAGGCGAATCCGATGCCGAGCAGCGGACGAAAACTCTGCTCGACGTACGCGTACAGCGAGCCGATCACCCGATCGAGTTCGACTTCGGCCAGCGCGCGCAACGGAAGATCACCGCGCAGGAACACCGCGTCCTCGGCGCCGATCGAGAAGTGGGCACCAACGAGTCGTTCGTTGCGACGCAGAAGGTTGTCGAAGAAGAGTTCGACGTTCTCCTCGGGGGCCGGCATCACGTACGTCTCGTAACGCAGGGTGCGTTGGCCGAGGGTGATCCACACCGTGGTGAAGTCCTTGGCTTCGCCCTTCATGCGCACGTACCAGCGGGCTCGGAAGGCCGGATCGGGTTCGGCGTGGTCGATGGCCACGATCGCCGGGTTGACGTTGCGCAGATTCGCGAGCCATTCGTCGACCTGGCGTTCGAGAACCGCCAGTGATTCGTCGTCGTAGAGATCGCTCACGAGCAGTTGACGAGCGAACGCGACGACACGTCGGCATAGAGACGGCGCAGACGCGCGGCCGCGAAACTCCAGGTGTAGCGCCGACCGAGTTCGGCCGCCGCCGATCCCATGGCGCCGGCGAAATCCGAATCGTCGAGCAGACGAGCCGTGCAGTGCGCGAACACCGCGGGGTCGCGGTCGGCAACCAGGAAGCCGGTCCGCTCGTGTTCCACGAGCGACAGCAGACCACCGACCGCATTGGCGATCACGGGTGTGCCGCAGGCTGCCGCTTCGAGCGCGACGAGTCCGAAACTCTCGGAACGACTGGGCACCCACACGGCATCGGCGGCCCGGTAATAGGTGGAGAGGATGTGATGGGGTTGCGGGGCCACGAAGTGCACCTGGCTCGCCAGACCGAGTTCTTCCACCAAACTGTGCACGCTCTCGACGTAGGCGTCGCCACTCGTTCCGCTCGATCCACCTACGACGTACAGCGATGCGTCACGACGGCCGAGCGCGGCGAGTGCCCGTACGGCGACGTCGACACCCTTGAGCGGTTGGATCCGACCGACGAACAACAGAACCGGACCCGAACCCATACCGAGGGCCTTGCGCGCCCCGCGACGATCACCCGGGGTGAAGAACGCGTGCTCCACACCCGGGGCGACGATTTCCATCTGTCCGGGCGGGTCACCGTAGAGACGACGGAACTGATCTTCTTCTTCGTCGCACGAGACACAGATCGCATCGGCGCAACCGATGATCGATGCCTCGGCGCGCTCACGACGTTCGGGTTCGGGGTCGCCGCCCTCGGCCTTGACCCGCGCGAGCGTGTGGAACGTGCTGACGAGCGGAACACCGATCTCGTGCTTGATGGAATGACCGACGATTCCCGACAACCAGTAATTGGCGTGCACGACGTCGGCTGGATGTCGGTGCCGCATGTCGTCGAGCACGAAGTCGGTGAATGCCGGCACGACACCTTCGAGTTCTTCCTTCTGGAGATCCCACACACCGGCCGGCACGTGAACCACGCGATGGTTCGGCTCCACATGAATTTCACGCGGCAGATCGCGATGCCACTGACGGGTGTACGTGGTGCACTCGACTCCGGCATGGGCCAGCGCAGCCACGAGTTCGCGCACGTACACGTTCATGCCACCCGAGTCGCCCACACCCGGCTGCGCCAAAGGCGACGTGTGGAAGGAGAGCATCGCTACGCGAGTCACAGAAGGGGGAACCTATCGGCGTTCCCGAGCCGATACGGAGGCGGAGGACGTCCGTGGAGGTCAGGACTCGAGGAGAGCGTCCACCGAAGCCCCGCCGTCGCGATAACGACGGACGAGTTCGGCGGTCAGGGCATCGATGCGGTCGAACAACTCCCGGCGGCGTGTGCTCTGGCGAGCCTCGAACTCCACCAGTCCGGCGTGCAGTCGGTCGAGGCCACCGTCGTCGAGCCCGGGCATGTCGTCGAAGCCGAGGCGGTCGCACAGTTGATCGAATTCGGTCACCAACGGATGATCGGCGGCCACCTCGGTGTCGCGCGGCGGACGGGCCGAACCGGTGCTCGGTGCCGGGCCGACTCCCGATCGGATGATGTCGGCGATCGAACCCGACTCACCGGACTGTCGGCGATGACGAACCGCTTCCACGAGATCGACGCGACCTTGCGCGAGTCGCCGGACGAACGAGACCGCATCCTCTTCGGCGCGCAAGGTGTCGCGCTCGGCGCGCAACTCGGGAAGCGGCAGCGAACCCGGATCCGCCACTTCTCGACTCATCGACATCCTCCCGAAACCGGCGGCAACACCGCCACCTCATCTTTGTCGGTCACCGAGGCCGATGGGTGCACCGCCTCACCATTGAGCCAGATCCGACACGTCGGCAGGAGCTCGGCGAAACGTGTGCCGTAACGCGCCGTCGCATTGGCCACGACTTCATCGACCGTCGAACCGGGCACCGAATCACGCCCGGTTCCGGCGGCTTCGCGCGCCTGTGCGAACAACCGGAGGGTGGCCATACGGCGAGCGTACCGGCGGTACGGTGGGCGCCCGTGACGACATCGACGACCCGTGTCCTCGTCTTGCGCCACGGACAGAGCGAGTGGAACGCACTCGGACGTTGGCAGGGCCAAGCCGATCCCCCGCTCACGACCCTCGGCCGACTTCAGGCACGACAGGCCGGCCATCTTCTGAGCACCGAGTGTCCGACGTTCGACTTGGTGATCTCGAGTGATCTCGAACGGGCCGCCGTGACCGGTGATCTTCTCGCCGAAGAGATCGGCTGCGCGCATCGGCGCTCCGACGCTCGGTGGCGCGAGAACCATGCCGGCGAATGGCAGGGTCTCACGCGTCAGCAGATCAACGAAGGTTGGCCGGGTTGGCTCGATGCCGACAAACGGCCGCCCAACTTCGAAACCGTCGAGTCGACGACCGGTCGCACGCTCGAGGCCTTCGCCGACATCGTCAAGTTCCACCCGGGTGGTTGCATCCTCGTGGTGTCGCACGGTGGTGTGATCCGACTTCTGCGTCGTCATTTCACGCGCAAGGACCATCGCTTCCCCAACCTCGGTGGCTCGTGGTTCGAACACGACGGCAACGAATGGCAAGCCGGTTCTCTGCTCTTCCCGCTCGAACTCATCGCCGAAGAACTCCGCAACACCGGGGCCGTCGAATGACCGAAACGAGTCCCCCGGCCGCCCATCCGTTCGAGGTCGTGGTGGTCCGGTCGAAGCGACGCAAACGCAGCGTCGGCGCACGGCTCACCGGCAACACCATCACGGTCACGGTGCCGACCTGGATGAGTCGTGACGAAGAAACCTCGGCGATCGACGAAATGGTGCGACGTTTCACCCGCAAGGCCGCGACCCTCGCCGTCGATCTCTCCGCTCGGGCCCACGAACTCGCCTCCGATCACATGCTCCCCTTGCCCGACCGGATCGAGTGGGCCGACAACCTCACGGCGGTGTGGGGGCTGTGCACTCCATCCACGCGACACATCCGCATCTCGTCTCGACTCGTCGGCTATCCGATGTGGGTTCTCGACTACGTCATCGTCCACGAACTCGCCCATCTGCTCGTCGACGAACACAGCCGTCATTTCTGGGACGTCGTCCACCGCTACCCGAAGGCCGAGCGCGCCATCGGCTATCTGATCGCCAAATCGGGCGACGACGAGGCATCGTGCTGAATCGGGTCCTCGACGACTCGTATCCCGAGCAGACGCGTCGCCACATCGGTGCACTCACGCTCGCGCGACTCACCACCAATGCGTGTTTCCGTTTCGCGCCACCCTTCTTCGCAAGCATCAGCGATTCATTGCACGTGAGTCTCGGCCGCCTCGGTGTGGCGTTCATGATCACCGAGATCGTCGTCGGACTCATGTCGCTCGCCGGCGGACTCGTGGATCGGATGAATCGCCGTACCGCGATGGTGGTCGGTCTCTCCGGTGTCTCGGCATCGACCGTTCTGGCCGCGGCGAGCCAACACATCGTTCTCTTCGCCGTGGGTGTCACGGTGCTCGGTGTGGCCAAGTCGATCTTCGACATGGGACTCAACGCGTGGGTCAACGATCACGTCGACTACGCACGACGCGGCCGAGTGGTCGGCATCATCGAGACGTCGTGGGCCCTCGGACTCCTCGTCGGCGTGAGCGTCATGGGTCTCGTCGCCGCCGCCGCGTCGTGGCGTTGGGGCTACGTGTTCGGTGCTCTCACCGTCGCGGCCATGGCCGTCGTTCTCACCACGCGGCTCGATGCTCACGACGAGTCACGCCGTCACGAATCGGCGCGCCCCGAGCCATCGCCCATGCCGCGCTCGGGACTTCTCGTGGTGGCGACCATGGGATTCCTGATGGCGGCCAGCCAGAGCATCTTCGTGACCTTCGGATCGTGGCTCGAGGACGAATTCGACTTCAGTTCCGCAGCCATCGCGGGTGTGGTGTTCGGGCTCGGAGCCTTCGAACTCGTCGCCTCGGTCACGTCGTCACGCCGCGCCGATCTATGGGGCAAGGAACGCAGCACCATCATCGGCGCACTTCTGATCGTGCCGAGTGGACTCCTGCTCGCCCTGCTTCATGGGCACGTGGTCCCCGGGTTGGTCCTCCTCGGCATCTATCTACTCGGCTTCGAGTTCTCGATCGTGTGCCTCATACCGGTGGCCACCAACATGATGCCGAGTTCACCGGCCAAAGGTCTCGGCTACACCTATACCGGCGGCATGCTCGGCCGAGCTTCCATGTCGCTCGTGGCGACCGCGGCCTACGAGTCGTTCGGAGTCGAAGCACCGGCACTGATCGGCGCCGGTAGCGCGTTGTGCGCCGTCGGTTGCATCGCCGCGTATCGGCGAACGTCTCAGCCGCGATAGCCGTTGGTGATCGGGAGGCGACGGTCCTTGCCGAAAGCCTTCTCCGACACGCGAACACCCGGCGGGCACTGTCGACGCTTGTATTCGTTGAGATCGACCAGACGACTGATGCGACGAACGATGTCTTCGGGATGGCCGCGCTCGATGATCTCGGCGGCGGTGAGGTCCTGTTCGACGTACAGCGCCAAGATCGGATCGAGTACCTCGTAGGGAGGAAGGCTCTGATCGTCGCGTTGATCGGGTCGGAGTTCGGCCGACGGCGGCTTGACCAGAACCGACTCGGGAATGACCTCGCGTCCGGCCCGACGGTTGACCAGCCGACTCACCGCGAACACGTCGGTCTTCAGGAGATCCTTGATCACCGCGTAACCGCCCACCGAGTCGCCGTAGATCGTGAAGTAACCGACGGCCATCTCGCTCTTGTTGCCGGTGGTGAGCACCATCCAGCCGAACTTGTTCGAGAGCGCCATCAGGATCTGGCCGCGGCACCGGCTCTGAAGGTTCTCCTCCGTGAGATCGGGCGGTCGACCCTGAAAGCTCGGCTCGAGCATGGCGAGGTAGGCCGCGAAGGCCGGTTCGATCGAGATCGTCTGCATGTCGATCCCGAGTGCGTCGGCCAGTGCCCGCGCGTCGTCCTTCGATCCGGTCGACGAGTACCGCGATGGCATCGACACACCGTGGACGTGTTCGGCGCCGAGCGCGTCGACGGCCACACACGCCACGAGTGACGAATCGATTCCACCGGACAATCCGATCACCACGTCGGTGAACCGGTTCTTACGCACGTAGTCGCGTGTCCCGAGCACCAACGCCTCGTACAACTCGTCGAGATCGTCGTTGACCGCCGTCATCGGCGGCACCCGACGGTCGCCGGTCGGGCGCGGACTCACTGAGATCGTGGTGATCGGCAGCGGTTGGAACGCGGGCTTCGCATCCGGAACGTCGATGTCGACCACCGTCAGTCCGTCGGAGAACTGCGCCAAACGGGTCACGAGGTGTCCGTTGCCGTCGAACACCATCGACGCGCCGTCGAAGACGAGTTCGTCCTGTCCGCCGACCTGATTCACGTAGACGATCGCGCAACCACCCGAACGCGCGCGTTCGGAGAGCATGCGTTCGCGATCCACGACCTTGCCACGGTGATACGGCGAACCGTTGATGTTGATGTTGAGTTGTGCCCCACCTTTGGCTTGTTCGGCCACCGGGCCGTCGGCGCGCCACACGTCCTCGCAGATCGACACCGCGACCCTCACGCCACCGATCTCGTAGAGATGATGAGGTCCGGTTCCCGGAACGAACGTGCGCTCTTCGTCGAACACGTCGTAATTCGGGAGCAACCGCTTGTGATACACACCGCGGACTCCCCCGCCCGCGCACACTGCGGCGGCGTTGTGGATGATCGGTCGTCCCGAGGCCGGATCGATTCCGGCACCGTGATCGACGAACCCGATCACGGCCACGCACGATCCGGTTGAGCGCGCGAGATCGTCGAGAACCGCGCGATTGTCGCGCACGAAACCGGGTTTCAGCACGAGGTCCTCGGGCGGATAACCCGTGATCGCCAGTTCGCTGAAGGCCACGATGTCGCAACCAGCCGCTTCGGCCTCGGCGTAAAGCCGGCCGATGAGCTGGCGATTGCCCACGAGATCACCGACGGTCGGATTGATCTGAGCCAAGCCGATCCGCAGAGTTGCCACGATCGGGCAGGCTAACGCCCGACCCCGATACGGAATGTCGGCCCCACCTGCGCCGACGCACCCGAACGACGATCGGTCACGAAGGTCGGACGGTTCACACAGCGTTCACACAAGGGCAACGGTCGGGAAATCCCTCCCTGCGACATTTCTCATGCCCCCGTCCGAGCGGACAAGATTGCCGGACTCAACCACTACCTGGAGGACCCCCACCATGGCCTACCAAGCCGAATACATCTGGGTCGACGGCACCGAACCCACGCCGTTGCTCCGCTCGAAGACGAAGATCCTCGACGACTCGGTGACCGAGCCGCCGGTCTGGGGCTTCGACGGTTCGTCGACCAATCAGGCCCCCGGCGACAAGTCGGACTGCGCGCTGCATCCGGTCTTCACCTGTCCGGACCCGATTCGCGGCGGCAGCAACATCCTCGTTCTCTGCGAAGTCATGCTCGCTCAGTCGGCCAAGCCGCACCCGACAAACACTCGCGCCGCTTGCGCGAAGGCCGCCAAGAAGTACGCGGCCGACGAGATGATCTTCGGCATCGAGCAGGAGTACACGATGCTCCGTCTCGACGGTTCACCGCTCGGCTTCCCGAAGGACGGCTTCCCCGAACCGCAGGGTCCATACTACTGCGGCGTCGGCGCCGGACGTGTTGTCGGTCGTGACATCATCGAAGAGCACACCCAGGCGTGTCTCGACGCCGGTCTCCTCATCGAAGGAACCAACGCCGAAGTGATGCCCGGTCAGTGGGAGTTCCAGATCGGCGCCGCCGATGCTCTGACCGTGAGCGATCATCTCACCGTCGCCCGCTGGCTGCTCCACCGCATCGCCGAGGATTACGACGTGGTGATCTCGCTCGCCGCCAAGCCGCAGAAGGGTGACTGGAACGGCGCCGGTGCGCACACCAACTTCTCCACCAAGGCCATGCGTAACGACAAGGACATGAAGGCCATCACGGCCGCCTGCAACGCCATCGGCAAGAAGGTCATGGAGCACGTCACGAACTACGGCCACGACATCGAGAGCCGTCTCACCGGCAAGCACGAGACCGCTCCGTGGAACAAGTTCAGCTACGGCGTGTCGAACCGCGGCGCCTCCATCCGTATTCCGTGGCAGGTCGAAAAGACCGGCAAGGGCTACGCCGAGGACCGTCGTCCGAACGCCAACATGGATCCGTACACCGTGACCCGCCTACTGGTCGAGACGGTCTGCGGAGCCTGATCCACCGCACTCAGTGAACGGGGCCGGGGCAACCCGGCCCCGTTTGCATTTCCGGGCCGCCCGGTCGGGAAGACCGATATCGCAGGCAGAATGGACCGATGAACATGCTCGATCAGCAGCGTGACTACGTGTTGCGGACCGTCGAAGAACGCGGGGTCCGGCTCATCCGCCTCTGGTTCACCGACGTCCTCGGCAACCTGAAGAGCTTCGCCATCTCTCCGGCCGAACTCGAGAACGCTCTCGAGGACGGCATGACCTTCGACGGCTCGTCGATCGACGGCTTCTCACGCGTGCAAGAGAGCGACGTGTTGGCCGTGCCCGATGCCAACACCTTCGTGATGTTGCCGTGGGCCGATGCCAAGGCGCCCGAAGCACGTGTCTTCTGCGACATCCACAACCTCGACGGATCGCCCTTCGGTGGCGACCCGCGCCAGGTGCTCCGTCGCAATCTGCAGCGCGCCCAGAAACTCGGCCTCGACTTCCTGATCGCACCCGACATCGAGTTCTTCTACTTCGCGCCGCCCGAAGCAGGTCAACCGCCGCGTCCGCTCGACGAAGCATCGTTCTTCGATCTCACCACCACCGACGTCACCGGAACTTTGCGCAAGGAGACCATCCGCACACTCGAGACCATGAGCATCCCGGTCGAGTACTCGTTCCACGAGGACGCTCCTTCGCAGCACGAGATCGACCTTCGCCACACCGATGCGCTCACCATGGCCGACAGCGTGATGACCTTCCGCCTCGTCGTGAAGGAAGTCGCCGCCGCCCAGGGCGTGCACGCGACGTTCATGCCCAAGCCCCTCGAAGGAGTCCAGGGCAGCGGCATGCACCTTCACTTGTCACTGTTCGACAACGAGGGCAACGCCTTCTATTCCGCCGACGATTCGTACAACCTCTCCGACACCGCCAAGAAGTTCATGGCCGGTCTGCTCTTCCACGCGAGCGAAATCACGGCGATCACCAACCAAACGGTCAACTCGTACAAGCGGCTCGTGCCCGGATTCGAGGCGCCGGTGCACGTGTCGTGGGCCCGCAACAACCGCAGTGGTCTCATCCGGGTTCCGGTTCCCAAGCGCGCCAATCCGCTCGCGACGCGTATCGAATACCGCTCACCCGATCCGGCCTGCAATCCTTATCTCGCATTCTCGGTGATCCTCGCCGCCGGCCTGCGCGGTATCGAACAGGGTTACGAACTCCCGGCTGAGGCCGACGCCAACCTCTTCGAGATGGGCGACGATGCGTTGCAGAAGTTGGGCATCGACCAACTCCCGCAATCGCTTTCGGATGCGCTTCGGGTCATGGAATCTTCGTCGCTCGTGCACGAGGCGCTCGGTGAGCACATCTTCGAGTGGTTCCTGCGCAACAAGCGCTCCGAGTGGCGCGGGTACAAGACCCAGGTCACGCCTTTCGAACTCAATCGGTATCTGAGGTCGATCTGAGGTCGCCCATGGATCTCGTCGCCGTCTTCCCCGAGCCACCGCCGCCCGAGTTGGCGCGCACGCTCGACCTCGCGGGCTATCGCTGGAAGGCGTTCGCCTCAGCCGACGAAGTCGCCAAGTCCGAACCGGCCGAAGGCTGGATGGGAGCCATCGTCTGCGCCGACGCCGAGATCGAGAACGCGTGGGCCGTCTGCCGTGCGCTTCGCAAGAAGGACGTCCTGCAGGTTCCCTTGCTTCTCCTCGTGACCGGCGCCCAACTCGACGAGCTCACCCTGCGCGACGAGTTGTTCGACGACTTCTGCCTCCTCCCGTTCCATCCGCGCGAACTCGAGGCCCGGTTGCGTCACTTGTTCGCCTTCAGTGCGTCGAGCCCACGGCCCGATCTCGTCGACTACGGCGAACTCGTGCTCAACCTCGAGACCTATCAGGCTTCGGTCGGCGGTCAGCCGCTCGATCTCACGTACATGGAGTACGAACTTCTGAAGTTCCTCGTGCAGAACCCGGGCAAGGTGTTCACGCGCGAGATCCTGTTGTCGCGGGTATGGGGCTACGACTACTACGGCGGCGCACGCACGGTCGACGTTCACATCCGTCGTCTGCGGGCCAAGTTGGGTGAAGAGCACGCGAACCTCATCCAGACCGTTCGGTCGGTCGGGTATCGCTTCGGTCAGTCGCGCTGGGGAAGCTGACGATCAAATCCCGGCGAGATCGTGCGGCCCGAGGCCCACGAGCGAATCGCGAAGGGTGAGTCGACCGATGGCGCTCGGCTCGTCGGCCAGTGACGCCGGTATGTCCACATGATGCGGTACACCGAGCACCCGGCAACCAGCGGCCAGAGCCGATCGGGTGCCGGTCGGTGAATCCTCGATCGCCACGCATTCGGCCGGAGCGACTCCGAGTCGCTCGGCGGCGAGCAGATACGGATCCGGATGCGGCTTGCCGCGATCGACTTCGTCACCGGTGACCGACACGTGGAAGCTTCCGGCCGGCAGACACGCGAGCACCTCGTCGGAGAACCGCTTCCACGACATCGTCACCAACGCGGTGGCGAGTCCGATCTCGCGCACTCCTCTGAGAAGTTCACGCGCCCCCGGTCGCCACGGAACATCGAGGCGAATCTTCTCCACCACCCGATCGAGCAACATCTCGACGATCTCGTGCGGTGAACGCTCGACTCCCCCGTGTCGGCGGATGTACTCGCCGGCGTCCAGCAGATCGGCACCCACGAGGGCCTTGGCGTGGTCATGAGTCCACGTGCCGCCGTGTGATTCGACGATGTCGAACTCGGCCGCGATCCAGTACGGCTCGGTGTCGACGAGGGTTCCGTCCATGTCCCACAGCACGGCGCGGGGCAGGACGCGCGGTTCGGTCACGCGAGACCCTGGATGCGGCGACTCTCACGATCGTGGCGGCGCAGCATGTCGTCGAGATCGCGGTGAACGATCTCGCCGTCGGACACCACGCGTCGACCGTGCACGATCGTGTGGCGGGCGCCGATGGGTCCGCACCGCAACCACGCTTCGATCGGATCGGCGAGCGCGCCGGCGAACTGCGGACCAGTGAGTCGCCACACGGCGACATCGCCCACGGAGCCCACGGAGATCTGACCGATTTCACCTTCACGCCCCAGACATCCGGCGCCACCGCGCGTCGCGACCTCGAGGGCCATGCGCGCCGTACCGGCGGCCGCGCCGTCGCGGAGTTTGGCGAGCAACATCGCCTGTCGCGCCTCCAACCACAACGACGCCGAATCGGCCGACGACGAGCCGTCCACTCCGAGTCCGACCTTGACGCCGGCGGCGCGCAGCGCGACCACCGGTGAGATCCCCGAGGCGAGGATGAGATTGCTGCTCGGACAATGAGCCACACCGACACCGGCGGCACCCAGTCGATGGACTTCGTCGTGGTTCGGCATGACGCAATGAGCGACCCAGGTCCGGTCGGTGCACCAGCCCGTGCGCTCGAGGTATTCCATGGGCCGACAACCGAACGTCGCGATCGAGAAGTCGTCGTCCTCGGCGTTCTCGGCGAAGTGCGTGTGCAGACGAACGTCGAGTTTCTCGGCGAGTTCGGCCGAGCGCACCATGAGTTGCTCGGTCACGCTGAACGGTGAACACGGCGCGAGGGCCACGCGCGTCATGGCGCCGAACGAGCGATCGTGATGGCGAGCCACCGCTGATTCGCTCGCCGCCAGGATCTCGTCGTCGTCGGCCACCACGTCGTCGGGGGGTAGGCCGCCGTCCTTCTGCGACAACGACATCGAGCCGCGTGTGGGATGGAAACGCACTCCGAGTTCGCGCGCGGCGGCGATCTCGGCCGACAACAGATCGCCGGCACCCTTGGGATGCAGATACAAGTGATCGGTACTCGTCGTGCATCCGGAGAGCGCGAGTTCGGCCAGACCCACGAACGCGCTCACGTGCACGGATTCCTCGTCGATCGCCCGCCACAACGGGTACAGCGACTGCAACCAACCGAACAACGGCTTGTCGGTCATCGGCGGATAGGCGCGCGTGAGGTTCTGGTAGATGTGATGGTGAGTGTTCACCAGACCCGGTGTCACCAGACAGTCGGTGGCATCGATCACTTCCTTCGCCTCGGGCGCCGGCTGACCCGAATCCCCCACCGCCGAGACGAATCCATTGGTGATGGCCACCCAGCCACCGCGCAACTCGCGCCGTTGGTCGTCCATGGTGGCGACGAGCAATGAGTTCTCGATCAACAGGTCGGCGGTCTGCGGGGTTGACATGGTTTCAGTCCAGTGAGTCGAGGATCGCGACGATGTCGTCGAACGTGGTTCGTGGGTTCACGATGCAGAACCGCAACACAGTCTCGCCGTTCCACGACGAAGGAACAACGAACGATTCGCCCGAATACAACTGATCGTCACTCCAACGGCGGTAGTCGTCGGGCCCCCAACCGTTGCGGCGGAAGACAAGGACCGTGAGATCGGGTTCGAGAAGCAACTCGAGGTTCGAGCGACGACCGATTTCCTCGGCCGCGGCCCGGGCGACCGTGAGCGTGGTCTCCATGGCTTCGGTGTAGGCGTCGGTGCCGTGGGTGGCCAGGCTGAACCACAGTGGAAGTCCGCGGGCCCGACGCGACAGATGATGCGCGACATCGGCCGGGTTCATCTCGTGCCACGGACCTTCCTCACCTTCACCACCGCGGAGCACTTCGAGATATTCGGCGTTCTGGGTGTGGGCGCGCCGACCGTCGTGGATGTTGCGGTACACGAGCGCGCAGCAGTCGAAGGGACCGAAGAGCCACTTGTGTGGATCGACGATGAAACTGTCGGCGCGCTCGATACCGACGAAGCGATCGCGCACCGACGGCGCGCACAGAGCGGCCAGACCGTAAGCACCGTCGACGTGGAACCACAGTCCTTCGGCCGAGCAGACATCGGCGATACCGGCGAGGTCGTCGACCACGCCGACGTTGGTGGTTCCACCGGTGGCCGCCACGGCGAACACACGCTCACGATCGACCGGGTCGAGGGCGTCGAACACCGCTCGCACCGCCGAGCCGTCGAGACGACCGCGGTAATCGGTCGGCACGTGCACGAGATCGACATCCATGGCGTGGGTCGCCTGGGCGATCGACGAGTGCGCGCCTTTCGACGCGAGGACCACACCCCGAACCTTGTCGAATCGCCCCGCGTGGCGACTCCGCCAACGGTGACGCGCGGCGATCAACGCCGACAGATTGCCGGCGGTGCCACCACTCACGAACACACCGCCGGCCGATTCGGGGAACTCGGCGAGATCGGCGAGCCAACGCAACGCCTGATTCTCGGCGAACACCGCACCGGCGGCTTCGAGCCACGAACCGGCGTAGATACTGCTCGCCGAGACGACCATGTCGAACAGAACCGATGCCTCGGTCGGCGCACCCGGAACGAAGGCCAAGAACCGTGGATGATCGACCGAGATGCACGCCGGGGCGAGCACTTCGGTGAAGAGATTCAGCGCGCGCTCGCCACCGATACCCGACGGCGTGATGGTCTGACCCGCGGCGCGAAGGAGTTCTTCGTACGGTCGTGGTGCATCGAGCGGGACCGGATCCATGCGCACCCGATCGAGCGCGTAATCGAGCGCCTGATCGGCGAGTTGCGCAATGGCTTCGTCGTGACGGTGCACGGAGTCAGCCTGTCACCCGAATCGACGCGGGGTGGACGATCAGGTGTTGAGATCGAGGAGTTCGCTGCCCTCGTGACGGACCTCGGCGTCCTTCCAGAGAAGGTGACCGAGAACCGCGGCGATGGCTGCCGTGCTGAGACCGACCACCACCGGGAAGGCCAGCAGAATCACGATGAGAACGATCGCACCAGGCACGATGTGAACCCTACTTGCGCCGACCCGAGGTGGCCGATTTCTTGGCCGCCTTCTTCGGCGCCGACTTCTTGGCCGTCGTCTTCTTGGACGCCGTCTTCTTCGCGGCCGTCTTCTTCACCGTCGACTTCTTCGCCGCGGCCTTCTTGGGAGCGGCCAGCGGTTTGAAGGCCCACGCCTCGATCTCCACGGCACCACCGAAAGGCAGTGCGGCCACACCGATCGTCGAGCGGGCCGGACGTGAGCCACCGAAACCGGCCACGTAGGCCTCGTTGAACGTGGCGAAGGTGTCCATGTCGGTGAGGAAGCACAAGGTCTTCGACACGTCGTTGATGGTGCAGCCGGCCTCGCGGAGCCTTTCCTTCAGGTTCACGACGGCCTGGGCGGTCTGACCGGCCACGCCACCGGGCACGAGCGAACCGTCCTTGATGCCGAGTTGTCCGGAAACGATCACCCAATCACCGGCGCGCACGACCGGCGTGTAGGGGCCGAGGGGTTTGGGAGCTGAGGTCTTGGCCATGCGGCAACGCTAGTCAATGACTCGCCGTCGTCACTCACGGCACCCGGGCCAACGTCTCGGATATCCGTCTCGCCGCCACGCGGCCGCGGCCACCGCCGCGAACACCGCGTCACTTCCGTTCACCGGTGGGCGGTCGTCGTCCTCGATGTGCACGACGACCGGTGGCATGTCGGCGGCCCGCAGGACTCCGAACGATCGGATGGTGAGATCGTGGATCTCCCCCGATTCATCGACGGCGATCCCCTCGGTGCGCACCCAACCGAGGGCCATGTGCGCGGCGCCGATGCAATACGAACGCAGCACCGTGTGATCGAGCACTTCACCGCACCGAACGGTGATCTTCACTCCCTCGTCGTCGATGCGCGCCCACGCCTCCGCGCCTTCGAGTGAACGTACGGGGTCGCCTCGCTCGTCGAGCGGAGAAACCGAAGCCACCAAGGCCGACAACTCGGCCCACACCGCACCCCGGATGTCGAGCGACGTCGGCGGACCCGCCACGTCGACTTCGTGAAGGGTCCACTTCGGGAAATGTTCGGCGATGAATCGGGCCGCGCCGTCCGTGCGTCGCAACCACACGACGCCTGAGCCATCGGCCCGCACACCGGCGGCCAACGGCGGTCGCTTCGGACCGAGACGAACCACGTCTTCGCGCGTCAGCGCGATACGGATCGGTCGGGCGTGCTCGTCGGCGAGTCGTCGTGCTTCGTCGGCCAACCACGCGGTGCGCTTGCCACCGAAAGCGCCGCCGTTCACGAGAGGACCGACCGCCCGACCGCCGGGTTCACACCACACGGCATCGGGTTCGAGGTACGCGGGCTCGACCCACGTGGTCCGCAAAGTACGAACGAATTCCGATTCGTCGTCGATTTCGATCGGCCAGTTCAGACCGAGGGTCGAGCGTCGGCCTTGCACGATGCCGGCCGCCGCGCGCGCTTCGGTGAGCGACTCGCTCACGTGCCACGTGCCGGCCGCCGAACGCACGGCGATCAACGCATCGTTCGGAAACGAATCGCCGGCGAATCCACCGTTGCCGGCGGCCACCGCGGGAGCCACCGACTGCGCGGTGCGTCCTTCGATGGCCGCCCGTTCGGCTGCGTGATCGCGATTCACCGATACATCGACCGGATCGAGCGCGGCCTCGACGATGGTCTGCCAACCCGTGCAGCGGCACAGATGCGCGAGCAATGCTTGCTCGACCGATTCCTTCGTGAGAAGGCCCTGACGGCGTGGTGCGGCGAGCCGCATGATGATGCCGGGGGTGCAGAATCCGCATTGGCTACCACCGGTCGCGCACAGTCGCTCCGACCAATCGTCGGCTACTGCGGTACCAGCACCCTCGAGAGTGGTGACCGAACGTCCACGCACTCGCGACACCGGGGTCACACACGCGACGCGCGCCTCACCGTCGACCCACACCGTGCAACAACCGCATTGCCCCTGCGGCGCACAGCCGTCCTTGGCCGATCGGATGCCGCATGATTCGCGCAGTGCCACGAGAAGAGTGGTCCCGTCGGGGACCGCAACCTCGTGTCCATTCAATTCGAAAACGACGTCGGCCACACCCCAATGTCACACGTGCACACGAGTCGGCACAAGCACCGACGAATAATCTCCACGTATGACCCTCGAACACCGATCCACCCGGCGCGACGTGCTTCGCATGGGTGGCGTCTCGATCGCCGCCATTCCGCTCGCCGCGCTACTCGCGGCGTGTGGTGACGATTCGTCGGATGATGACCGGACTTCGGGTGATGGTGCGTCCACGAACGCCGACGTGGCGATGGGAACCTGGAACATCGCGTCACGTTGGATCCCCACCGAACTCGCCCCGGGTGAACAACGCCTCCCGGTGTCGCTGGCCGATGCCGATGGACTCATCACGACTGGTCCCGACCGACTGATCGCCGATCTCGTCGATCTCGATACCGACGAAGTGCTCGCCCGTGGTCTCTTCGCCGATCGTCGAACTCTCGGCGACGACACCGTTCCCTTCTGGGTGTTCCGCACGACGATCGATCGGGTCGGAACCTTCGCGCTCGTCGTGAAGGGCGGACCCGAAGAAGGCGCCGCGTTCCAAACATTCGACCCGAGTTCGCTCGTGGTGGCGCGAGTCGGTCAACAACTACCGGGCTTCCTCACACCCACGTTCGACGACCCGCGCGGTGTGGAGGAGGTCTGCACCCGGACTCCCGAGCCGTGTCCGTTCCATTCACTCACCCTCACCGACGCACTGAGCACCGGCAAACCGGTGGTGTATCTGGTGGGCACTCCGGCGCACTGCCAAACGGGAGTGTGCGGTCCGGTGCTCGATCAGCTCGTACCGCTGGCCGAGGAGTTGGGTGACGCGGTGATCTTCGTGCATGCCGATGTGTACGCCGATCGGGCAGCCACCGTGGTCGCGCCGGCCGTGGAGGCGGCGAATCTCACCTTCGAGCCGGTGTTGTTCGTGACCGACGCCGAGGGCGTGATCGTCGAGCGACTCGACGCGATCTGGGACGTGAAGGAAGTGCGCGAAGCGCTCAGCTGAACGACTGACCGCAGCCGCAGGTGCGCGAGGCGTTCGGGTTCGTGATGTTGAAGCCGGCCTGATTGAGGCCGTCCTTGTAATCGAGCGTGGCACCCTCGAGGAGCTGAGCCGACGCCGAATCGACCACGACGCGCACGGCTTCACCGAAGGTGGCCTGCTGGTCGTCGGCGGCGATGTCGCCGTCGAAGAACATCTCGTACGAGAAACCACTGCATCCACCGGGGCGCACGGCGACGCGCAAAGCGAGTTCGGACGCGCCTTCGGCCTCGAGCAACTCCTTGACCTTGACGGCGGCTGAATCGGTGAGGGTGATCACGATGTGCTCTCCTGTGACGAGTACTCAGCGGGATGGAGCCCGCCGCCCGGACGAATCGTTCCGGTACCCCGACTTTACTGGAACCATCCGCCCGACCCGACGGCGGAGCCCACCGGTACGCTTGGCCCATGTCACGGCCGTTCACGCCGCCCTCCGCCGATGAGGTCACGAACCTCCTGCGGGCCGTGATCGACCCCGAACTCGGCAGCGACGTGGTCGACCTCGGGATGGCCTCGGTCCGGTCGGTGTCGGCCGATGGTTTCGTGGTGATCGACGTGAAGCTCACGATCGGTGGCTGCCCTTTGCGCGCCCAGATCAAGAAGGACATCCAGACACGGGTGGCCACCCATCCGGGAGTGCGCGACGTGCGCATCGAATGGGGCGAGATGACGAGCGACGAGCGCTCAGCCACCATGGCCAAGGCCCGTTGGAACGCCCGCGAGAACGCCCCCGACACCGCGGTACCGGCCACCACACGCGTGATCGCCATTTCGTCGGGCAAGGGTGGTGTGGGCAAGAGCTCGGTCACCGTCAATCTGGCCGCGGCCATCGCGAACGAGGGATTCACCGTCGGAGTTCTCGACGCCGACATCTGGGGCTTCTCGGTTCCGCGCATGCTCGGCATCGATCAACGTCTCGAAGCCGATCCCGATCCCGAAACTGGTCGACCCAAGATCCGTCCGAACACCCGAGCGGTGGGTTCGGGTCTGTTGAAAGTCGTCTCGACCGGTTTCCTGGTGGACGACGAAGGCACGGCTCTCATGTGGCGCGGGCTCATGCTCACCAAGGCACTCGAGCAGTTCCTGCGCGACGTCGCCTGGGGCGACTTGGATTACCTGCTGATCGACATGCCGCCCGGAACCGGTGACGTGCAGATGGGACTCGCGCGCATGCTTCCGCGCACCGACATGATCATCGTGACCACGCCGGCCATCAGCGCGCAGAAGGTCGCCATTCGTGCCGCCGACATGGCACGACGTTCGTACCTTCGCGTGGCCGGCGTGATCGAGAACATGAGCGAATTCGTCTGCGCGCACGGCGAGAGCCATCCGCTCTTCGGAAGTGGTGGTGGACAATCGCTCGCCAATGAGATCGGCGCTCCGCTCCTCGGACGCATCCCGATCGAGGCGTCGGTCGCCACCGGTGGCGACGAGGGTCAGCCGGTCGCGCTCGATGGCACGGGTCCGGCGGCCGAGGCCTTCCGAGCCGTGGCTCGTCTGATCGTCACCGAAACGGTCCCGCCGGTGCGCATGGCCGATTGTTCGGCCCGCCAGGAAGTCGTCACCAACGTGGTGGTCGCCCGGCGCGCCGAGTCCCGCAACTAGTACCCCTAGGGGTATGCTCTTCCCGACGAGAGGAGCAACATGCGACTGCCCGAGGAAACCACCAGCGAACTCAACCGTCGTCTACGACGCATCGAGGGTCAAGTGCGCGGGATCCAGCAGATGATCGACGAGGGTCGCGAATGTCGCGACATCATCGCCCAAGTGTCGGCCGCGAGCACCGCGCTCGACCAAGTGGGTTTCAAACTCCTCGCCGCCGGCCTCAGCCATTGCCTGGCCGACCCGAAAGAAGCGGCCAAGAACGGATTCGATCTCGACGAAGTCGAGAAGCTCTTCTTGAAACTCGCCTGAATCGGTCATGGCCCTCCACCTTCAGCAGCACTATCTGGCGTGTCTCTCACACGCGTCGTACTTCGTGGGCGACACCGTCTCGGGTCGGGCCGTCGTCGTGGATCCACAACGCGATATCTCCGCCTACCTCGCCGAAGCGCGTGAGCACGGCATGCGCATCACCCATGTGATCGAGACCCACTTCCACGCCGACTTCCTGTCGGGTCATCTCGAACTCGCCCGTGAGACGGGTGCCGAGATCGTCTTCGGTGCCGCAGCCGCCGGGCGTACCGACTTCGCCATCCGGGCGATGCACGACGGCGAAACGATCGTGCTCGGTGATGGTCCCGAATCGGTGCACCTCACGATTCTCGAGACGCCCGGCCACACCCCCGAGTCGATCTCGATCGTCGTCCGCGAATCGCGTGATGCGGCCCCGTATTCGGTTCTCACCGGCGACACGTTGTTCATCGGCGACGTCGGCCGACCCGATCTGCTCTCGGCCGTCGGCCACGACGCCGACACCCTTGCCCGCCAGTTGTACTCGTCGTTGCACGACAAATTGCTCGCTCTACCCGATTCCACCCTCGTTCACCCCGCCCACGGTGCCGGTAGCGCATGTGGCAAGAACCTGTCGACGAACACCGTGTCGACGATCGGTGAACAGCGGCGGACCAACTACGCGCTGGCACCGATGTCCGTCGAGGCCTTTGTCGAAGCCGTGACCGAGGGTCAAGCGGTGGCGCCGCTGTACTTCCTGTTCGCGGCCACCAGCAATCGCAAGGAGCGCGAGACGTTCGACGAGGACCGCCCATTGGCTGCGCTCTCGATCGACGACGTCGAACGACAGCGCGACGCCGGTGCGGCCGTTCTGGACACGCGCGACGACGCCGACTTCGCCAACGGACATCTACGTGGATCGATCAACGTGGGCTTGGGGGGCCGCTTCGCCGAGTACGCCGGTGAAGTGATCGAACCGGGCCAATCGATCGTGATCGTCGCCGAACCTGGCAAGGAACGCGAAGCGATGATCCGATTGGCTCGCATCGGCTTCGACTCAGTGATCGGTCATCTCGACGACCCGGTGCGGAGTTTCCTCGAACATCCCGACCTCGTGCGCACTGCGTCACGCCTCACCGCCCCCGACTTCGCCACGGCCCGCGAGTCGGTGCCCGGCCTGCAACTCGTGGACGTGCGTGGTCCGGGCGAGTTCCGGCTCGGAACGATCGATGGTGCACGCCACATCGAATTGGCCGCACTCACGCGTCAACTCGACGACCTCGATCCGTCTCGACCCGTCGTGGTGTTCTGCGCCGGTGGCTATCGGTCGTCGATCGCCGCGTCGACCTTGCGCAGTCGCGGATACGTCGATGTGAGCGACATCATCGGTGGTTACAACGCGTGGACGTCACTCGTCACGGCGTGACGCGCGGGCGTACCTAACGTTCGGGAATCTCGTCGTATCCCGGATCGCTGGGCATGAGCAACGCATCGATCCGACCATCGTCGGTCCAGCGAACCTTGGGCAGTATTCGCGGCGGCACGCCGACGGTGCGCGCGGCGGCGATCACCGACTCCACCGACTCGTGGGCGGCGAGGAATTCGAGATTGGCCACTGTCGGCGGAAGCATCAGAAGTTCTCCCGCGCGCATGCGGCGCAATGCATCGTGCGGGGTGACCCACAGGCTCTCGACGGTCTCGATGTGATCGTGCAGCGGTTCTTGATCGTCGGGCATGGCCACCACGAAGAACCGGGTGTCGAAACGACGAACCTCCCCGAACGGGGTGATCCAGTGTGCAACCCAGGCCAACTCCTCGGTCTGCGCGACGAAACCTTCGTCGGTCAGGACGCGGGTCATGCTCAGTTCACCGGCGTGCACTCGTCGGCGATGATCGGCGAATCGCGCCTTGGCCACCGGCTCGTCGAAGCGCACCGTGCGACCCGAACCGTCGCGCGCGAGCAACACACCCGCTTCTTCGAAGCATTCGCGGATCGACGCCATCTCGTACGACGAGTCTTCGTCGTCCACCGCACCACCGGGGAACACGTACATCCCACCGGCGAAAGCCGCCTTGGTGGTTCGACGCATCATGAAGACTTCGATCGTCGGTGCCGCATCGCGGACGAGCATCACCGTGGCCGCGGGTCGGATGCGTACCGATGCCGGATCGAAGTCCGGCGCCTGACTCACAATTCGCCCTTGGGTTCGGTGGAGTCGACATCGACCACGTCGCCGCCCGGGCGCGGCGAACCTCCACCGGGGAAGCCGCCGAACCGTACGAACGACACACCTGGACGGAGACGCCTGGTCACCACCGCTCGAATGGCCGCCCGCGTGGGTGGGAAGAGCAGGAGGATGCCGACGATGTCGGAGAGGAAGCCGGGCGTGAGCAACAGGGCTCCGGCGCCGAGGATGAGCACGCCGTCCACGATCTCGCGAGTCGGCACCCGGCCCGACGCCAACGATTCGTTGAACCGCGACCACGTACGCAGACCTTCCCGGCGTACCAGCCAACTGCCCACCATGGCCACGGCGACGATGATCCCGAGCGTGTTGAGGAATCCGATCTCCGAACCGATGCGGATGATCACGTAGAGCTCGGCGATCGGCACCACGAAGAACAGGACGAACAGGATCACGTGGTCACCCTAGTCACGCTCCGTGACGGCGGTTCCGTCAGGGATAGCGTCCCCAGCGATGTCCGAAATCGCCGCGCGGCCACCTTCCGTCGACGCACTCGCGCGTTCGATCGCATCAACCGGTCTGCCCCATCCGTTGTGTGTGGATGCGGCCCGTCAGGCGATCGCCGAAGGAGATCCGAGTCGCGCCGCCGAGATCGCCAACGCGATCGCTGCCGCACTTCTGGTTCCGGTGGTGAATGCGACCGGAGTGATCGCGCACACCAATCTCGGTCGCTCACCGGTGAAGGTCGATCGGGCTCCGCGCGCGCAGAACCTCGAGTTCGATCTCGAGTCCGGTCAACGTGGAAGCCGACAGATCGGAATCGGTCGACTCATCGCGCGGGCTGTGGGTGCCGAGGACGCGATCGTGGTCAACAACAACGCGGCTGCCGTTCTCTTGGTGCTCGCCGCGCTGGCCGATGGTCGTGACGTCGCCGTGAGTCGGGGCGAGAGCGTCGAGATCGGTGGCGGGTTCCGGATTCCGGAAGTACTCGAACAATCCGGCGCGCGTCTCGTGGATGTGGGCACGACCAATCGCACGCGTGTGGCCGACTATCGCAAGGCGCTCACCAAGCGCGGCAACGACATCGCCCTCGTCCTCAAGGTGCATCCGTCGAACTACCGCGTGGAGGGTTTCGTCGAGACCACACCCGTCGAACAACTGGCCGAACTCGGTGTGCCAGTGGTGGCCGACATCGGTTCGGGCCTCATCGACGCCAACTTCCCGTGGTTGACCGACGGACCCCCGGCGTGGTTGTCGGGTGAGCCGGCGGCCCGCCAGACCCTGGCCGCCGGTGCCGATCTCGTGACGTTCAGCGCCGACAAGCTTCTCGGCGGTCCGCAAGCGGGCGTCATCGCCGGCCGCGCCGATCTGATCGCCACGTGTGCGCGTCATCCGTTGATGCGCGCCTTGCGTCCGGGTGGGCTCGTGCTCGAGTCACTTCACGGCACGATGCTCGCCTACCTCTCACGTGACGCGTCACGGATTCCCTTCTGGCGCATGGCCACGGCGAGCCTCGATTCGCTGCGCACCCGCGCGAACGATGTAGTGACGGCCGCCAACTGCGGGCGCGTCGTGGAGTGCGCATCGCTACCCGGCGCCGGCAGCACACCGGGTGCCACCATCGCCTCGGTCGGAGTGGCGATCGACGGCGACCGAACCGAACGGTTGCGTCGCCACTCACCGCCGGTGATCGCGCGCGTCCACGACGACGTCACGATTCTCGATCTGCGCACGGTCGATCCGGCCGACGACATCGTGATCGTGAACGCCCTTCGATCGCTCGGCTGACGTCATGCGCATCATCGCCACGGCCGGCCACGTCGATCATGGCAAGTCGTCGCTCGTGCGGGCCCTGACCGGCACCGACCCCGATCGCTGGGCCGAAGAACGCGAACGCGGGCTCACGATCGATCTCGGCTTCGCTCATTTCACCACGGCCGGCGGCAACGTCGTGTCGTTCATCGACGTCCCGGGTCATACGCGATTTATCAGCAACATGCTCGCCGGTGTGGGTGCCGTCGGAACGAGCCTGTTGGTCGTCGACGCGCACGAAGGTTGGAAGCCGCAGACCGAAGAGCATCTCCGGATTCTCGACCTCTTCGGAATCCGACACGGACTCGTGGTGCTGACCAAGTCGGATCTCTGCCCGCCCTCCGATCGGGAGCGAGTGTCGCAGAGTGTGCGCCATCACTTGCAAGGAACCTTCCTCGCCGATGCACCACTGGTGTTCGTGTCGAGCACCACCGGCGACGGACTCGCGGCGCTCGTCGAGCAGATCGACGACATGCTCGCCGCGGCGCCGTTATCACCTGACCACCAACGGCCGCGACTGTTCGTGGATCGGGTCTTCGCGGCCAAGGGATCGGGCACCGTGGTCACCGGAACCCTCACCGAGGGTTCACTCGCCGTCGGCGATCGGGTGGTGGCCACGCCCATGATGATCCCGGCCCGAGTTCGTTCGATGCAGTCGCATGGCCGCGATGTCGATTCGGTTCCGACGGGTTCGCGGGTAGCGCTGAACCTCGCGGGCATCGAGCATCAGGATCTTCGCCGCGGAGTCGCCATCGTCCGGCCCGACGAATGGCATCTCACCCACGAGTTCGATGCTTCGTTCACCACGGTGGCCGGACTGGAGCACGCGGTCACGTCGCGTGGCGCTTGGTCGCTGCACGTCGGCTCCGACGAAATTGCTGTGCGCGTGCGGGTGATCGGAACGACGCGGATCGAAGCCGGGTCCCGCGGATTCATCCGCGTGCGCCTACCCCGTGAGATTCCGTTGATTCCGGGCGATCACTACATCCTGCGCGAGAGCGGTCGACGCGAAACCGTCGGTGGTGGCGAAGTGCTCGACGTGGCACCGGTGCTTCCGGTGAATCGTGCGCAGCCCGATCGACGAACCGATCGGGTGATCGCCGAACGCGGCTGGGTTCGGGCCGAACTACTGCGGCTCCTCACCGGAGAAGCACGAACACCGACCCTCGGTGAATGGGTGATCGATCCCACCGTGTTGGCGACGATGCGCGACGAGCTCGGTGCACGAGTGACACGGGCCGGCGACGAGGGAATCCGCGTGGAGACGCTGGACGAACGCGAACGCCTCGTGATCGAGACGTGCCCCGCTGTGAAGGTGGCCGATGGATTCGCTCGTCGCGCCGGCGCCGCCGACCCGTTGCTCGATCACCCGGCGGTGGCCTTACTGGCCGCCGGTGGCTGCGCTCCCCAACCGCCCACGGCGATCACGGTTGCCGAACTTCGTCGGCTCGAACAACGCGGTGTGCTCTTCGAGCAAGACGGTGAGTGGTTCCACGTGTCGGCGCTCGAGACCGCACGTCGCGCCGCCCACGCACTCCTCTCCGCCCACCCGGAAGGTTTCACGCTCTCGCAGTTTCGGGAGTCAGTGGGTAACACCCGCAAACACGCGGTGCCGTTGGCCACCGAACTCGATGCCCGCGGCATCACACGGCGACGCGGCGACGTGCGCATCGCCGGGCCTCGACTCGACACTCAGGTGAGTAACTCGGGGTGAATCCAGCGGAAGGTGAGGTTGATCCGCGCCTCGACCGGCTTCTTGGTCTTGGGAACCTCGTGCATCCAGCAGGCCTGCGACAAACCGCTCATGACGATGAGCGAGCCATTGGCCGGATCGACTTCGACAATCTCGCGTGAATTGCAATGACGCATACGGAATCGACGCACCGCACCGAGACTCAACGATGCGATGGCCGGTTCGGGTCCGAGTTCGCGTTCGTCGTCGGCGTGCCAACCCATGCTGTCGTCACCATTGCGGTAGAGGTTGATGAGCACGCTGTTGAAACGAGCCCGGGTGAGTTCTTCACAGCGTTCACGCAGGTCGGTGAGCAACGGTGTCCAGGGGCGAGGAGTCATCGAGATCCCCGAATACGTGTAGGGAACATCGCCGTACCACGAGTTCAGACGGGGTTGGGCGACCTCTCGCCCGAACATCACGATGCTGCGTTGCTCCCAGTCGGTCTCGCGCTGAAGTTGCTCAATCACGTCGTCGGCCGAACGATCGCCGAGTGCCCACTCCCAATACACGAGGCTTCCGTCTCGCGGCAGCAGCTCGACCGGCGCGTCGTCGCCGAACAATCTCACGATTCGGAGTCGGTGGCTCCATCGGCCGACTTCGGCCGCCGTTCGCGGTAGTCGCGCGCGCCACCGGATTCGGGCTCGACTTCGAGCACCACTCCGTCGATACCGATCACGCGGGCCGACTCTCCGGCCTTCACCGGCGTGGCGCGGTTGGTGCGGGCCTTCCACCGGGCCGAACCGATCTGCACTGCTCCGTCGGGGGTGATGTCGGTGACCGCGCGTCCGACCTGACCGATCAACTTCTCGCGTCCGATCGTGGGGGTGGCGAAGCGCGTGCGCGTCATGCTCGGCATACCGGAGATGAACGTGAGGGCGATGCCACCCACGCCGACGAGAAGCGTGAGCCACGACGGACGCAGGTTGTGTTGGTCGATCGTCGGGAACAAGAACCACGATCCGACGATGAACGACGTGAGACCGACGCCGGTCCAGAAGCGTGGTATCCCGACTTGCACGTCGATCGAGAAAGCGATCATCGAGAAGATGATCAGCCCGAGGGCCCAACCGCGATCGGGGAGTTCACCCAAGCCGTAGAAGCCGAGGAGCAGACAGATCGCCCCCACCACGCCAGCCACGCCGATGCCGGCGGTGAAGAACTCGAAGACCAAGAGGGCAAGGCCGATGATCAAGAACAGATAGGCGACCGGCGGACTGGCCGCGGTGTGGAACATCTGGGCGACGAGACCGAGTTTCTGGAATCGCACCGTGGTGATGTCGTTGGAGACCGTGCCGTCGTCGTTCAGGGTTTCGACCGCGGTGTCGAGTTCGACACCATCGAGGGTGAGACCATCGAGCGCGAAGACCATGTTGCGGATGGTGGGCGCGCCTTCGTCGCTGATCTCGAGCTTGAGTGCACCCTGACGGCGCGCATCCTGAAAGCCGAGGGTGCCGGCGCGGAGGAAGTCGGTGGCGTCACCGAACGACACATCGTCGAACAACGGAACACCGGTCTTGCCAATGCGCGCACCGGGGGCCATGCCGGTGGCGTCGGCCGCCGAGAGGAGTTGAGCGAGCAGACCGGTGGCTCGCGCGCCCGAGGGCCCGACCCAGATCGCGATCGGAACACCGGCGTCACGGATCTCGGCGTAGAGATCCTTCATCGCGTCGCGACCGATCACCGAGGCCTTCGAGTTGATCTGCAGAATGAGGGCCTGCGCGTCGCCGGACTCGGCCCGTTCGATCGCCTGGCCGATTTCGTCGGCCACGATGTGATCGACCAGTCCGCTGATCTGCAGCACGTCGACCGGTGCGAGCCCGAGATCGACACTTTCGTCATTCGTGTCGGTGGGCGGAGTGGATGCCGGACGGGGCGAGGCCGATGACACATCGGCGAATCCGAGCAGCGATCCGAGCATCAAGAAGAGGATCGCTAGTCTGCGCACGAGTGCCTCCGAAATCATCGATCAAGAGCCGGTTGTTCGACACCGCCCGTTTGTTGGTGGTGGCCGGCAAGGGGGGTGTCGGCAAGACAACGGTAACTGCTGCGCTTGCGATTGCTGCAGCCGACAGCGGACATCGGGTGCTCGTTGTGACCATTGACGGTCGGCCCGGTTTGGCGCGGCTGCTCGGTGCACCTGACGGTGCGGGTTCCACGTACGAAGGTGACACCGTTGTGAGTGGTCGCGGCCCGGGGAAGCGCGGTTCGGTTCACCTACGCACGATCTCGGCCGCCGAAGCGCTGCAGGATTACCTCGGGACACAAGGACTGGCGCGTCTGGCCAAACGACTGGTGTCGACCGGTGTAGTGGATGTGGTTGCGTCAGCAGCGCCTGGTATCGACGACCTCTTGGTGCTCGGGAAGATCAAACATCTCGTCGGTTTGGCCGGGGCCGACGGACCGCACGATCTCGTGATCGTCGACGGGCCGGCGGCTGGTCATGCACTGAGTCTCCTGCGTTCACCGCAGGCCATGGCCGAGACGGTGCGCGGTGGCCCGCTGCGTTCACAGGCGATCGAGATTCGCAACATGATGAGCGATCCTGAGAAGTGTCGGGTGGTGTTGGTGACTCTTCCCGAGACCACACCGGTGAACGAGCTCCTCGAAACATCGGCGCTGCTGACCGACGAAATCGGCGTGGCGCTCGGACCGGTGGTGGTGAACGGAGTGGATCACGCCGACGACGTGGAGGAGTTGGTCGCGGCCGGCGGTCTACCCGAAGGCGAACTCGCCGACGCGGCGCGCTACCGCGCGAGTCGTTGCGCAGTCCATCGACGCGAAGTGACGCGTATCGATACCACGAGCGCTGAGGGACACCTCGAACTCCCCTATCTCACGACCGGGGCCGTGGACCACAAGGCGGTTCGCACACTTGCTCACGCACTGCTCGATCAGATCGATGGTGCATCGTGAAAGCCCAGGGCTTCGCCTCACTCGTGGACGATGCGTCGATCATCGTGTGCTGTGGTTCGGGTGGAGTGGGCAAGACCACCACTGCGGCCGCGCTCGGACTCGAGGCGGCGCGTCGGGGGCGCAAGGTCGTGGTGATCACCATCGACCCGGCTCGGCGCCTGGCCGATGCCCTCGGTCTGGCTGATGGCCTCGGCAACGATCCGCGACGGATTGCTGTGGACGGTGACGGCGAGCTGTGGGCGATGATGCTCGACGCCACTCAGACCTTCGACGACGTGGTTCGTGAGCACTCGCGCTCGTCGCAACAGGCGCAGCGGATCCTCGACAACCCGTTCTACAAGAACGTGGCCAGCCGGCTCTCGGGAAGTCAGGAATACATGGCGGCCGAGAAGCTCTATGCGCTCGATCGCGACGAGCGTTTCGATCTGGTGGTGGTGGACACTCCGCCGAGCCGTGAGGCCCTCGACTTCCTGCGCGCACCGCGGAAGCTCTCGAACTTCCTCGACCACCGCGTGTACCGCTGGCTCATGGCGCCGGCTCGGGGTGGGCTGCGCGTGTTGAACATCGCCGCCCAGCCGATCCTGCGCACGATCGGTCGGGTGATCGGCGCCGATGTGTTGGCAGATGCGATCGACTTCTTCCAAGCGTTCGAGGGAATCGAAAGTGGTTTTCGCGATCGTGCAATCGCCGTGGAGAGTCTGTTGCGTTCCGACCGGACTCGGTATGTGGTGGTTGCCTCACCGCGTAGCGACACCATCGAGGAGGCCCGCTTCTTCATCGACGAGTTGCGGACGTTGACGATCGCCGTGAGCGGACTGGTGGTGAATCGGCTGCAGCCGCGCTTCGGTGCCGGCACATCGGCTGCAGCTCGACGCGATGCCAAGGCAGCCGAGGAAGCCGGCGATCACCAAGCAGCGGTGCTCCTGCGCAACATCGCCGAGATCCGCAAAGTGGCCGAGGCGGAGGAGAAGGCCGTTGCGCCCCTCGTGGCTGCTGCCCGGGGCGCGTCGGTGGCTCGCCTCTACCTGCGGGCCGACGACGTGCACGACATGGCAGCCATCGCGTCGCTCGGCCACGACCTCCTGACCACCACGAAGTGACCGTTCTTCGGGGCGCTGTTCGTCGGTGACGAGGGCCGGAGAGTAGCGTCGAAGCTGTGCACGTGATCCTCGCTACCGATGCCGATTGGCTCTTCGACGAAGTGACGGCGGCCCTCGGCGGCCCCGACACCACTTTCACTCACTGCCGTGATGGTCGACTGGTGGCCGGATCGGTGAAGGAGCGCACCCCGGATCTCGTGGTGCTCGACATGCAGATCGGCACCATGGGCGGAATCGCCGTGACGATGGATCTGCGACTCGACGAGAGCAGCAATTCGTTGCCCCATGTTCCGATCCTCGTTCTGCTCGACCGCACGGTCGACATTCATATGGCTCGTCGGAGTGGAGCCGATGGTTGGCTGATCAAGCCGCTCGATTCGTTGCGTTTGCGTCGGGCGGCCCGGGCCATCGCCGGTGGCGGTTGCTACGGCGAGGGACTTCCCGAAGTCGTCGGCCCGAACGAGACGGCCGAGGCGGAAGCCGAACCTGCCCTGTAGCCTCATCAGTCGCTACGGGGTGTAGCGCAGTTTGGCTAGCGCGCCACGTTCGGGACGTGGAGGCCGGAGGTTCAAATCCTCTCACCCCGACCAATTCGTGAAGGCCCTCTGCTTCGGCAGGGGGCCTTTCGCGTTGGGGCGAGTTCCTCGTCGCCTTCGGAAACGGTCCCACGTCATACGCTTGGCGAGTCACATCGAGTTACCCCACTGGTCGACAAGGGAATGCCATGAAGACGAATTGGAAACAAGTCTTGCTACTCGTGTCGTTGCTCCCTGGCACCTTGTCGACGATCTCGGTCGCGCATGCAACACCTTCCTGCAGCCTTCCCGCGTATCGAGATGGGTACGAGGTGACCAGTAAGTCGGCACTCGAGGTACTTGGTACGGATGTCGACTGTCGAGGCATGAACATCTACCAGACGAACGACATCGAACTCGACGGGTGGAACACGCCAATCTTGAGCTGGTACGGAACCTTCGACGGAGGAGGTTCCCTCTTCACAGATGTCGATGGGATTCCACTGCGTCTCTCTTCACTAATCCTGGTGGTGCAATCACCATCACCAATACTCATCGCACCGGTGAGGTCAGCGGGGCCACCAACGTTGGTGCATTCATCGAGTTCGCCGCAGGTCAAGATGTCTGGATTACCAACTCGTCGATGGATGGTGAAGTAACCGGAACAGGATCTTTCGTCGGCGGTTTCATCGGGAGGTCCTACGGCGTCGACGCCATGCTTTCGATCACCAACTCATCCGTGACCAGACTGGTCGAAGGGACGGACAATGTCGGCGGTTTCGTTGGTTCCGCAGATGGCGTTCCTGGTTCATTGACAATCACAGACTCGTCGATGACGGCGAGTGTTTCGGGTGATTACAACATCGGTGGACTGGTCGGCAACGCAATGACGGTGGAGTTTCAAGATTCTTCTGTGGATGCAACTGTTGAGGGAACAATCAACGTCGGTGGGCTTGTTGGAATCGCACAAACCATGGAAATGGTCACCAATTCGGAGTCACGAGGGAGTCTCCCTAGCGATGGTGAATGTGACGTCGATTACGAAACGATGAAGGGTGGTCTCATCGGAATCACCCCGAGCGCCACGATCGACGGTTCATCATCTCAAATGAACATCGAGGGTTGTGAATTTCTCGGTGGCCTTGCTGGCTACGCCGAGAATCTCACTGTCGTTGGCTCCTATACCAGTGGGGAGATCCATTCCGAAGGAAACAACTTCTACTACGGGGGATTGGTTGGTTCGGCTGTCAATGTTGACATCGAAGATTCGTACTCCACGGGCATGCTTTACGGAGAAGGAAGTATGGCTGGAGGACTGATTGGGCAAGAAATCAACATCGATGTCACTCGGTCGTTCTCGACCCGGGACGTCGATATGTCGGGCGGATGGATCGGTGGGTTGATCGGGTGGCAATTTAATCTGGTTGGTCACGCGGCAATCACCGACTCATACTCGACTGGTATTGCAGAGGGGCTTGCTAATTACGTAGGCGGGTTCATCGGAAGGGCCGACGGACCCGTGGAGGTCTTGAACTCGTACACGAGCAGCGATATCGCGGGAAGTGCTGCCCTAGGAGGATTCGTCGGTGCGCCTATCTCGTCCGCGGCTGCCAACGAGTCTTTCTGCTTCGAAGGAGGTGCATACTGCGGTACTGGCAGCGATTCGGCGTACGGCTATGAACCTCTTCCCTCGGCCGGCGTTCCGTTATCTGCTGACAATTTGAAGTCGCGCTCCTACCTCGCGGGTCAGGGCTGGGATTTCTCGACCGTGTGGTGCATCCGAGGTCCGTTGAACGATGGATTCCCGGTGTTGCGAGCGATCGACTTCGGCCCCGGCGATACCAACAACTGCCGGCCTAGACGAAGTGGAGCCACCAAGCAGGAAGCGACTCTTAATCCAGCTGGCGGTCTGTGCGGTAATCACTCGTCAACGTGGGCCCAGTCGTTCCGCGGAACCCTCACCCTCCCTACCGCTACCGACTGTCAACGTGATGGCCACGTCTTCCTCGGCTGGACCCGCGATCCATCGCGCACCGCCCCAGAAGACTTGGTGACATCCTCGATTTCGCGATCTGCGACTCTCACCGCAGTGTGGGGAGCACTCCCCGCGGCACCATCACGAGTCGACGTGCTCGCCAACTTCCTGTGCCCACGCAACTGCACCTCGGCCATCGTCGTCTGGCCGGCCAGCACCACTGCCACCGACACGACCACCATCACCATCGACAGCAACGAAGCAACCTGCAACAACTCCGGCGAAGCGTTCGGACTCAAGTGGTGCTGGATCACCGGCCTCACACCCAAGACCACTCACACCACCACGGTCACCTGGCGCAATCAATACGGCGACGGACCCACCACCACCGCAACGTTCACTCTCAACTGAGAGTTGGGGCTACTCGCGCTCCATCGACACGGCCATACCGGGCAGTACGGCCCAAGGCTGACGATCCACACACCAGGCCTCGACGGTCGGCTTCACGTCCGACACATCATCGAGCGTTCCGGCCTTCACTGCGATCACACCTTCGCTGAGGACGATCTCCGACAGGATTGGCGAACCACAGGTGGAGCAGAAGCGACGGCGCACGTACACCTGGTCGCCCTTCTCCCCTCTTTCTTCGTAGGCGGCGAGTTCACCGTTCACCGTCATCTGCGACGACATCGCGATGAGATTCACCGAGAACGCGCTGCCACCTTGCCGCTGGCAATGACTGCAGTGACACACCGCAGTGGCAATCGGGTCACCCTCCAATGAATACGAAACTTTTCCGCAGAGACAACGTCCGGTTTTGGCCATGCGCCGACCGTATCAGCCTCGTCGAGCACGCCCGACAAGGCGCTTCGCTCTGCCTCAGCCGGCGGCGGCTTCGGCTCGCAACAGCACCTCACGTAACGGCCACCCCAAGGCCGCGGCAACCCGCGAAGCGTCGTCGTGTTCCACCTTCACCCGGCCATCGGCAACCTTCACCCGGATCTCGTGTCCTTCCACGAGCACGGTCGTCTCGGTGCGCTTCTGAGGCCAGCGCTCCACCAATGATCCCCGCACACCCAAGGTTCCGGTCTCACGAACCAGCACGGCCGACACCGCACTTTCGATCGCCGGATCACACAACGCGTGAACAGTGAAAGCCGGCCGACCCTTCTTCATCACAATCGGAGTGGCCCACGCGTCGTACGCGCCGGCGGTGAGCAACGCCGCAATCGTGTGAGCGATCACCTCGCCCGTCACGTCGTCGACATTGGCCTCCAGCAGCCGAGCGGCCTGGCCAATCGACGAGGCGGCCCCAGCGGCATCCCCGATCACCACTTGCACCACATTGGCCCGATCACCGATGTCGAGCGAGCCGGCACCGAAGCCACGAGCCGTCACCGCCAAGGCCGGCATCGGCCCGAAAGAGTCGGCCAGCGCCACCATCACCGCCACTCCGGTGGGTGTGGCGAGCTCGCGGTGGTCGTCGTGACCGACGAGCCGCACTTGTCGCAACGACGCGAGCTCCACCACGGCCGGCGACGGGTTGGGCATCACCCCGTGCTGTGAACGAAGTGTTCCGTGTCCGGTGCCGATCGGCCCGCCCACGATGACGTCCACCCCGAGGTCGTGCAGAGCCGCGCACACACCCACGATGTCGACGATGGAGTCCACCGCGCCGACCTCGTGAAACTCCACGTCGTCCACGGGCACCGCGTGAATCTTGGCTTCCACCGCCGCCAACTCGGCGAACACCCGCAACGAATCTGTGCGCACGCGTTCGGGCAGATCGGCTGCTTCGATGAGCGCTCGTATGTCGCGCCAGGAACGATGGTGCGCATGACCATCGTGATCGTGCACGGCCACGATGGCGCGCGTGGAACGCACACCGCAGCGTTGCGTGGTCTCGAAAGTCAGCGCGTAGTCGTCGAGCCCCAAGCCGGCGAGCACCGAGCCAATGGCGAGCGGATCGGCGCCTGCATCCACGAGGGCGGCCAGCAACATGTCGCCGGCCACTCCCGCCGAACAGTTGAACCACGCAACGCGCGTCACGGCGCGCGCCTTTGGGTGCGCGCGATACGCGCCGCCGCGCAGGCCGCTCCGTATCCGTTGTCGATACCCACGACCGTCACTCCACTCGCGCACGTGGCGTGCATAGCGAGCAGTGCTGTCACTCCGTCGAGTCCGGATCCGTAACCCACGCTCGTCGGTACGGCGATCACCGGCTTGCCGGTGAGTCCACCGATCACGCTCGCGAGTGCACCTTCCATCCCGGCGACCACCACCACGACGTCGGCGGCCATCACGTCGTCGAGGCGCGCGAGCAACCGATGAAGTCCAGCCACACCCACGTCGGTGAGCCGAACCGGATCGATGCCGTGAGCCCGCAAGGCGAGCACGGCCTCGTCCACCACCGGCACGTCGGCGGTTCCCGCCGACACCACCAACACCCGACCCTGCGACCACACCTCCGGCCTCCGCCACAACATCGACGTGTGCGCCGTTTCGGCCACCCCGTGCGCGGCCTCGAGCGCCTTGCGCTGATCGTCGTTCACCCGCGTCACCAGCACGGCGCCACTTCCGTGGTCGAGCAATTCGGTCACGATGCGCACGCACTGCTCGGGCGACTTGCCCGGTGCATACACGGCCTCGGGTGCACCCTGGCGAAGATGCCGATGGTGATCCACCATCGCGTCACCCACATCGGCGAACGGAAGACGGGCCAGACGCGCCGCTGCGTCGTCGGGCGCGACGCGTCCGGTCGACACATCGTCGAGCAGTGCTCGCAGGGCGTCGGCATCCATGTATTCATGCTTACACGCCCGACCCTGCGCCGTAGCCTTGAGGCCATGACCCCCGCCCGCGATTCCGGAAGGCCGCCCCGTGTGGGCTTCTTCGGCCCGTTCGGCACCTTCACCGAGCAGGCGGTGCGGTCGCAGGCCGATCTCGCCGGCGGCGAACTCGTCGCCTACCGGACGGTCCCCGATGTGCTCGACGCCGTGGCCGATGGCTCGGTGGACGTGGGTGTGGTGCCGATCGAAAATTCCATCGAGGGCACGGTCAACTTCACCCAGGACGCTCTCGCCTTCGACTACGAACTCCTGATCCAACGCGAGATCGTGCTCGACATCGAGCATTGTCTCCTCGCGCTGCCCGGAGTGAAGCTCGCCGACATCGACGAAGTGCTCTCGATCCCGGTGGCCACCGCGCAGTGTCATCGCTATCTCCGCGAGAACGTGCCCCAGGCCGAGGTGCGCGCCGCCAACAGCACGGCCGATGCCGCCAAGACGATCTCCGAATCGCAGTCGCGCCGTCAGGCCGCCGTGGCACCGCGCAACGCTGCGGCTCTCTATGGCCTCGAAGTGTTGGCCGAGAACATCGAAGACCACCACGGCAACCAGACCCGCTTCGTGATGATCGGCCGCGAGCGCGTGCCGGCCCCGAGCGGACACGACCGCACGGGTGTGGTGGTGTATCAGCGCGCCGACGAACCCGGCAGCCTCATCTCGATCCTCCAAGAGTTCGCCGCCCGCCGGATCAACATGAACAACCTGTTCTCGCGCCCCACCAAGGACGGTGGCCTCGGCGACTACTGCTTCATCATCTATTTCGACGGTCACATCGCCGACGAACTCGTGGCCGACGCCCTCCGTGCCCTGCACGCCAAGCAGGGCGGCGTGAAGTTCCTCGGTTCGTATCCGGCCTCGGGTGCTCACGCTCATTCGGCCCGCGAGCACGCCGATGCCCGCTGGCAGCAAGCTGACGACTGGGTCGATCGCTTGCGCGACGCCATCACGCCCGACTGATCATTCGGTCTAGCGTGCGGGCATGAGCACCGCCGCCAACAACCTGCCCGTCGCCGTCGTTACCGGCGCCAATTCCGGTATCGGCCGGGCCACCGCCGTTCACCTGGCCGCCAACGGTTTCCGCGTGATCGGTACCGTGCGGAGCCTCAGCAAGATCACCAAGGCCGACGCCATGGCGAGCGATGCTGGCGTCTCGATCGAGTGGGTCGAACTCGACGTTGCCGATGACGAGAGCGTGGCCCGCGGATTCGCCGAGATCTTTCGTATCGCCGGACAGGTCGACGTGCTCGTGAACAACGCCGGCGTCGGTGGCAACGCTGTGGTGGAGGAATGCCCGCCGTCGTTGTATCTCGAAGTGATGAACATCAATCTGTGTGGAGCGGCGCGTTGTGCACAAGCTGTGCTGCCGTCGATGCGGGCGCGAAAGAGCGGCTGCATAGTGAACGTGTCGTCGGTGGTGGGTCGTTTCGCCGCGCTCGCCCAGGCACCATACGTCGCGTCGAAGTGGGCACTCGAGGCGATGTCGGAAGGACTCGCCCAAGAACTCGCGCCGTGGGACATCCGCGTGGCGATCGTGGAGCCCGGCATCACGAAGTCGGCGATCTTCGCCAAGAACGTCGACGCGCCGAATTCGAGCGGTGCCTACGACACGCACTACCGCCGTCTCTTCCAGTTCTATGCAGCAGGCATGGCCAACGCGACCGATCCGTTCGAAGTGGGTGCAGTGGTGCTCGACGCGATTCGTACCGACACGCCGCGCTTGCGCTACCCGGTGTCGTGGGGTGGGCCCGAACTCCTCGAAGGTCGAACCCGCACGAGCGACGACGAATGGGTCGCCCTCGGCGCGCTCCCCGACGATGCCGACTACTACGCCGAGTTCGAACGACTCTTCGGCGTGCGCATCGCCCCCTGAACCGCCCGACCCCGTCGCTAGCCTCGGCTCCGGAACGGTGGCAGAGCGGACAAATGCAGCCGCCTTGAAAGCGGCCGGCTCGAAAGGGCCCGGGGGTTCAAATCCCTCCCGTTCCGCCAATCGGCCCGCAGGGGTCGAACCTTGGTAGCGGTACACTCACCGTCCTGCCTGGGAGAGGTGCCGGAGCCAGGTTGAACGGGACGTCCTGCTAAGACGTTGACCTCCTAAAAGGGGTCCGTGGGTTCAAATCCCACCCTCTCCGCCCGAGAAAGCCCTGTTCAGCGACCCTTTCGTTGCGATTCTGAGCAGTCACGACCACACTGAACCCCGGCCTTGGGGCCTTGGGAGTAGGTATGGGTACGTATCAGGAGTCTTCGCTTCCCGGTCCGCTGGAGCCCCAGCGACCTGGTCGTCGACGTCCGACCCACGATGGTCGGATCGCTCCCGCGCCAGCCGACCAGTTCAAGCGCCGCCTGATCCTCATCGCGGCGATCGGTCTTTTGGCGGCCCCGGCCGTGTGGGCGATGCGCGGCGACGGAGAAAAGATTTCTGGGACCGAGACGGGTGGCGCGGCGGCCATCGTGCAGATCGACGGTTCCACCGATGTGTCGACGACGTCGTCGACCCTCTCGGTGATCATCACCGCCGCGGCCACTCTCCCGCCCACCACCACCGCACCCGCCGCGCGCGTGTGTGCGCAGAAGTACATCGTGCAACCAGGCGACTCGTGGTACGGCATCGCGGCCGAAGCCGGAGTGTCGGCGAGTCTGATCGCCGGTTCCAACAACACCACGATTCAGGCTCCGCTCAGTCCGGGGCAGGAAATCTGCTTGCCGGCCAACGCCACCATGCCCACCGCACAAACTGACTCCGCGCAAAACGCTTCGAGTGAGCCGTCGTGTGGCCTCGAGTACACGGTGCAATACGGCGATTCGTGGTACGGGATCGCTTCACGTGCGGGCGTGAAGGCCGGTCCGCTCGCCACGTTGAACGGCAAGACACTTGCATCACCGCTGAAGGTGGGTCAGGTGATCTGCTTGCCGCAAGGTGCGCGCCGTCCCAGCGTCACCACGACTACCCAACCCCGCGCGACATCGGCGAGCACTTCGACGTCGGGCGACATGCGCAACGTGGCGTACGACCCGGCGCGTACGTACAGCCGCGCCGAGGTCGAGCAGATCGTCCGCGACATCTGGCCCGATAACTTGGAGAACGACGCGCTGTTCGTGGTGGGAAGAGAGAGCCGCTTCAACCCCGGCAGCCGGAGCTACTGCTGCATCGGACTCTTCCAACTCAACTGGTCGGCACACAAGAGTTGGATGTCCAACTACGGTGTGACCGACCCCGCACAATTGCTCGACCCCACGACCAATGCCCGGATGGCGCTCGTCGCCCGGGAACGGGCCGGAAGTTGGCGGCCCTGGTGCACCAGTTCGTGGTGCCCGACCTCCTGACCAGCAGGTTTCCGTCGGGCCCAACCACCCCTACACTTGGGGACTACCAGCGCTCGTAGCTCAATGGATAGAGCATTTGACTACGGATCAAAAGGTTAGGGGTTCGAGTCCCTTCGAGCGCGCGAGATGACCAGCGGTTTCCTCCGGGAGACGC
>Ga0255084_1000001_pt1 | contig 57106 bp, 65 predicted proteins | sample Colum_Cont_RepA__FD_188433 | JGI IMG/M metagenome (GOLD analysis project Ga0255084, IMG submission 188433) | Freshwater microbial communities from Columbia River, Oregon, United States - Colum_Cont_RepA_8d | ecosystem: Environmental > Aquatic > Freshwater > River | place: USA: Oregon | collected... | reverse complement strand
CGCTGGTCACATCACCGACAAACTCTCCACCAGCGGTTACACTCTCACTTATCAATCACGCACTACCTACAAATACCCTACAGCCGTCACTAAACAGGTCAAAGCTCTTCAAGAACTCGCCATCCTTAACGGTGACGCTGAATCCTCAACCACAAACTTTTGGGTACTCCGCCAGGACAAAGCATGAGCAACTCGCTCACCTTCGTCGTCTTCGGACTCCCTGCCCCGCAAGGCTCTAAGCGCCATATGGGTAACGGCATCATGGTCGAATCCTCCAAAGCCGTTTCCCCCTGGCGTCAAGACGTCAAACACGCTGCCATCGCCTGCATCCCACACGATTGGAACACCGCCTCGCCAATGGTCCTGTCAGTCGTTTTCAGGTTTAAGCGTCCGGCCGGGCAAATAGGCAAGAAGGGCGTTAAGCCCTCAGCTCCTGCTCATTGCACTTCAGGCCGCAATGGCGACCTGTCCAAACTTGTGCGCTCAACGGAAGACGCTCTCACTGGCGTGGCCTACGACGACGACCGGCAGATCGTCACTGTCAGCGCTCAGAAGCGCTACTGCACAGCAGACGAGCCCCAAGGCGCGATCATCACGCTCACACCGCTTGCGTAGGGGTATCTCCTATGCCAAATTGAAAGGGCAGCGAGGTTGCACCCTCCTGCCCACGGATCCCAGCTCTTACCTGAGACCATGACAACCGTAAACGAACGCCGCTTCTACGTCTACGCCTACCTGCGGACGGACGGCACCCCCTACTACATCGGGAAAGGCACTCGATACCGGATTCAAGCAAAAACACATGTGGCGTTTGTCCCACCTGAGGAGCGCCGCAAGATCCTGTTTCACGGCTTGACCAATCAAGAGGCCGTTGAAACCGAGATTGCTTTGATTCATTGCTTAGGTCGCAAAGACCTTGGGACTGGCTGCCTTCGAAATCAAACCAATGGCGGGGACGGTGCCTCTACTCCTTCGCCAGAACAAAGGCGCCTTAAAAGCCAGAAATTAAAAGGCAGGCGGAAGTCCACCTCTATGAGGGTGTCCCTTTCGAAAACCAACATCCGAGAAGGTGCCAAGAAAGCTGGAGTCCCACTCCATGTGTGGCGCTCCCTCACGCGTACTCAAAGAGCCCATTCCCCAGCCAGTGCCAAAAGGCTTGGGTTGACTGTTGCTGAATACGTTGAGCTGCGCTTGCCCGAATGGAGGCTTGGCAATGCCATGGACGTTGCAGCGACAAAGCATGGTGTTGACCCGGACGTTTGGAAAGGGCTCACCCAGTCGCAAAGAGACCGCTGCACTGTTGGAGCGCGTCGGGCTGGCCTCACTGTCCCTCAATACATACAGAAGATGCTGCCCGAGTGGAACAAGGGCGACGTCTTGGCTCGAACAGCTGAAAAGCATTCGCTCCCTGCTGACGTCTGGCGCGCTTTAACCCCTTACCAGCGTTGCAGCGCTGTTAACTGCGCCCGAAAAAAAGGGATCAGTGTTTTTGAGCAAATCCAGCTGATGGCGCAAGACTGGGGCGTTGACTGTCTTTTGCAAGCGGCCGCATGACCCCGGAACAGCAGATCCGCACCCTCCGCACCGAGGCCCAAACACCCGGCGCTACCGACATCAAGGCGATGGAGGCACGAGTGATCGCGCTCGAAGCCCTCTACCACCTCGCCGGCCGGCATCACAAAGACAGCACCATGCACGGCCTCTTCACAGGCCTAAACGCTCAACCACCCGATACCCTCCCGTAGACTTTCGCCAGGAGGAATGCTTCAGTGGCCAAAAAGTCCACGCACGCTGAGGTCGACCTGCGCGTTACCGAGGTCTACGGCCTACTGCTAAAGGGATACTCGCGCGCGCAGATCATCCAGTTTGCTGCAGATTCGTGGCAGGTCACTGAGCGCCAAGCGGATACCTACATCGCTCGCGCTCGCCTGCGCATCGAAGCTGACTGCAACCTCAGCCGCCCTGCCTTCCTGGCCGAATGCTTGGCTGGCATCCGCACCATCCGCCAAAAGGCCGAAGCCGACAAGCAGCACCAAACTGCCCTCAACGCAATCAAGCTGCAGGCTGAGCTGACAGGGCTGACTTCATGACCCTCGACGTGCACCAACTGCCTGACGGTTGCTATCAGGTTTGCCTTACCTCAGAAGACGGCATCACTAATTGCACGGTCTGCAGTAGTGCCCACCTTGTTCCGGATAAAGAGGCGCAGTTGAGGCGGGCTAATCAGGCGGCTGCGCGCCAGGCATATGACAGCGTGCCCTAGGGGTTGACCCTGCGCTGGCGTATGGCCTAGAACAGTTGAAAGGGGCAGCGCCGCGCCAACGGCCTACCCCATGGATCACTCGACTCACCGAGCAACCATGAAAACCTTAGACCTGACCGGCCAGCGCTTCGGGCGTCTTGTTGCCGTTTCGTTCTCGCGGGTCAACCAGCACCAGAAGCGCCTGTGGTGGTGGCAATGCGATTGTGGACAGCGCAAGGAGATCAATCACAGTCTTGTCCGTCGCGGGAGAGTTTCTAGCTGCGGCTGTTTGGCCAAGGAACTGATTGCCGCAAGGCAGATCAAAGACATCACTGGTCAGCGGTTTGGCAGGTTGGTGGCGCTTCGCCAAACAGGCCGCCGCATCCATGGGCTAAACGCTGAGTGGGAGTTCCTTTGTGACTGCGGAGAGCTGACCTACACCTCAGGCAGCGCCGTCAAATCTGGCAACACCAACAGCTGTGGCTGCTACGGAAAAGACCGAGTAGCTGAGACGCAGCGTCTTCAGCTTGCTGGCACACGCATTGGCAGCTTGACCGCCTTGCGGTTTAGCCACAACATTGCAAAAGCCAACGGCAACAAGGGTCAGGCTTACTGGGTCTGGCGTTGCGATTGCGGCGAAGAGCTGACCGCCTCAGGCGCTGGGATCAAGGGCCGCTTTAGCAGGCAAGGGAATGTTGCGTGTATGTCATGTGCAGCTAAAGCGCGAGCCGCGAAGCGAGTTGCTGACTTTACTGGGAAACGCTTTGGGCTTTTGACTGGCATCAGGCAGCTGGATCTAAGCAAGTCGCCTGCTCAGGCTCGTTGGCAATGGCAGTGTGATTGCGGGAACACGTGCGAGCGTTACCCCGGCAACGTCAAGACAAACGACAACGCAAGTTGCGGATGCGCCAAAAAGACGTGCGCGGCTGATCGTACTGGCGAACGTTTTGGCTCGCTGGTGGCTATTCGCAGCATTGGCAAGCGCCCTGGCGAAAGCACTTACACATGGTTGTTTCAGTGCGATTGCGGTAACACCTGCCAAGCACGCCTGAGAGACGCTGTTAGCGGGCTGCAAAAGTCTTGCGGTTGCCGCCAAGGCGGCTATGACAGCGTGAGCGGCTGGATTGAAGGTACGTTCCGCAGCCCAGAGCAATCAGCTTTTATGTACGTCTTCCCATTGGCTAAGTACAAAGGCTATGCAAAGCCTGGGATCGCAGAAAGCCTGGAAACACGCAAGCGCGGTAGCCGCGGCCAGTACGGTGAGGTGCATGATTTCATTGAACTGCCTCGGTTAGACGCTTGGCTGATTGAGCAAGCCACGCTCCATGCCACGAAATACTTGGCTGGCTGCCCGGCTGAGTTGGCCGACGCCAAGTGGGAGGGCTACACGGAGGTGCGGCAGATGGAGCCGGCAGACGCATTCAAAATCGCTGTTGACTTCCATTCGCAGCTACAGGAGCTGGGTCGTGAAGAGTTTGCGATTAGGTTTCTGCCTATGACTCCGGCTGAGCAGCGGACTCTTACCAAAATGGCCGCATGACTGATTCGCTACTTAGCCGTTGCATGGGGGGCTCCATTCTTGAGCCTCCGGTGCCAGTAGACACCGTGACTATTGGAGGGCAAGAGGAAGCGGAAGCATTGCGTCGACGCATTTTGGATGGCTTGTTGCCCTACCAGCGCCCCATCTGCGAAGACACCGAGCATCGGATGCTCGCTTTCTGCGCGGGTTACGGCGCCGGAAAAACGCGAACGATGTGCGCCTGGGCTACATGTCTTGCGATTGACAACCCTGGCACTGTCGGCGTTCTCTTCGCGCCTACAGGCCCGCTGGTGCGTGATGTGGTGATCCGCAGCCTTGAGGATTATTGGGCGGAAATGGGGATTGAGTTTGAATATAGAGCTAGCCCGCTTCCGGAATTTAAGGTGCTATTGCCATCTGGGGCCGTCTCTATATTGTGCCGTTCAATGGAGAGCTGGACGCGCATTATCGGCTTGAACTGCTCATTTATCGGCGCCGATGAACTCGATACTTCTAAGACAGAGATTGGCACAAGAGCAGTAGAGAAATTTCTAGGCCGTTTGCGAGCAGGTAACCGTAGGCAGTTAGGCATGTTCTCCACGCCCGAGGGCTATGGAGTCATGTGGAAGCTTTTTGAAGAGGAAGCGGACAAGCCAGGCCGCAAGCTTTATCGAGCTGCTAGCACGGATAACCCTTACCTTCCCGAGGATTTCATCGAAGGGATGCGTGCCAATTACCCTCCTAATTTGCTTGACGCATATATCCGGGGCATTTTCACGAACCTGACGCAGGCAAGCGTTTATCCCGAGTTTGACCGCGATCTCAACCGCTCTGATATTTCTGCTCCAAGCGAGGATGACACAATTTGGGCTGGCTGCGATTTCAACGTTGACCGCTGCGTTCTTGCGATTTGCGTGCAACGCGCTGATGGCGTCCACGTTGTTCAAGAGTGGGTCGCTCGCGATACGCCTGGTGTTATTGAGAGGTTACGGCAGGAGTATCAGCCTTGGATTGACCACGGGCAGCTGATCGTGTGCCCTGATGCCAGCAGCCAGAGCAGGAGCACGAAGAACGCTGGCATCTCTGACTTTGGCCTGATGAAACAGGCGGGGCTGAGGATTCAGACGCAGGCCAGCAACCCCTTTATTCGTGATCGCGTGCTGACGCTGAACACCTTGATATTGAATGCGAAAGGTGAACGTCAGTTATTCGTTCACCCAGATTGCAAGCTCATGATTCGTGGCTTGACACAGCACGCATACGATCAGGCAACACAGCTGCCGGCCAAGGGCGATGGCGGCGTTGATGACCTAAGCGGCCAGATGGATGCTCTTGGGTACGCCTGTTGGCAGCTCCGCGGAATCAAATCCTGGCAGAGCGGAAGCACTGGCTTCCGGGTGTACTAGACGACTCGTCTACTGCTGTTGCTGAGTAGAGCGCCTGTCTAGTTGGTCATAATGGCCATATGGTTGCGTAAGGGCCGTGGCTGCTCGCCGGTATGTCAGGGATAACCGCGGGCGGTTCGCCACTGTGGGGGCAACTGCTCGTGGTGGGCGGCTAGCCACTGCATCGGGCGGCAAGCGCGCTACTCAGACCAAGGCTGTGGCCGGTGGCCAGCCGAAGGGCACGATTGGCAAGCCCAAAGGATTGAAGCCGGGCGCAATCAAGCCAAAGGCCGCCAACGCCGTGAAGGCATCGCCCCGCCAGCGAACTGCGGCAGAAGCGGCATACCTAGATATCAAGCACGGCAAGGGGCGTAGCAAGTTCAATAGCGATGCCAAGGTGCGGGCTGAGATGCAGCGCCGTGGCTTCCTGAAGGGGAGCGACCCTCATGGCGAGCTAATCAGCATTGCGCATAGCGCAAGGGCGAAGACCGGCAGGAACCACCCGGCCACATCGTCTTGGGTGGATATGCCGAAGCCTGCAGCGCCTAAGCCACCTGCCAAAAAAACCAAAAAACGCAAATGACCAAGCCTGAAGTCACTGCCGTAGGCCGCCTGCTCAAGGCAAAGCCTGGCCAGAAGCACGTTTACAAGGTGATCGCTGTTGACGCCGAAGGCCAATCGCGCACCATTATTAACCGCCCGGCCCAGTAGAGACCCGCACTAGTGGCCGGGAATCTAGGGATATGCCTGCCTAGCTCCCAATGGCTCGTGCCTACAAGCGCGACAAGCTTGGCCGCTTCGCTTCTAAAGGTGGAGTGGTCAAGTCGCTTGTCGCTGCGCAGACGAAGGTGGCGGGCAAGTACCAACAGGCCATTAAAGCCAACGATGGTGACTGGGAGGTTCGCGGTCGCCTGGTATTGCCTGTCCGTGCAGTAGCGCCAACTAGAAGCCCGCGTCGGGTAACAGCACGGATTATCAATACCTACCGCGGCAACGTTGGCGATCTGCGCGCTGACATGCGGCAGATGTATGAGATGGCGAAGGATACAGGGCAAGGCCGTCGTCGCACTCGCCGTCAGATGAAATGGAGCAGCATGTTGTGAACTGGAAGCCACCCCGTCGTGCTCGCCCCCGCGATCAGTGGGGGCAGTTTCGTTCGCAGGCTGATATCCGCGCTGAACAGGAAGCCGCGCGGCGCGAAAGCTTGCGCGTTGGGATCGAAGAGCAGTACTGGATCGCGCAGGAAGAGGCTGAGTAGAGAGGGCGTCTACTGGGGTCAAAGCTAGTCGCGCAGCAGTAGCTTGCCGATCATGTCCTTCTGGCACTCAACCTGCAGCATCAGGTTGAGGCAGACCTCCTGCAGTTTCTTGAGGTCGGTGCAGCTGTTGATTTCACGCTTGGCAGCTTCAATATGAAACGCGCGGGACAAACGCCAGCTGTCCATACCAGTGCGTATCGCTCCGTCTACCATGCACCTAGATCTAGTGTTTGTCACTAATGGGCGTTTGGCCAGAGGTAATGGGCGGTTCTTGGCCGCCTATCAAGCCGCAACCTGAGTCCCCACATCAGGCCGCCATTGCTGACAGCACTCCTCAGAAGCCTGCTGACAACGAGGAAAAACCCCGTCGTCGCAAGGCGTCTCGGGAAACCTAGGACTAAGGGCCTGCGGTAATGACGAACTCGTCTCCAAGCTGGTATCACGCACAAGGCTGGACTGGAGCCGTCACGCTGCAGGGCGCTGCGCAACAGCCAGAAAATCCTGGGTCGCGTGATCCGCAGATCCTCGGAATGATGGGATCTTGGGAGCGTGTCGCCATGGCGTTGGCGGGCACGTCGTTATTGCGTAGCCGCGGTACACGGTTTATCCCGCAGCTACCGGGTGAAGATGCTGATGGATACGACGCACGGATCGCCAAGTTTGTCCATGTTCCTTGGTTTGAGGAACTGACGGAGCTTGCGGTTCACAAGCTGTTCCGCAAGACGCTGAACTTTCAAACCGAAGACGAAACGCTCCAGGAATGGACCGGTGACGTTGACGGCAGCGGCACTGACCTAGAGGCGTTTTGGAAGCTGGTGACCAAGGTGGCCATTCAGTTTGGCCACTGCCATGTGTTGACTGATATGAGCACCGACATGGTGCCGCGCACGTTGCTGGAAGAGCAGCAGCTGGCAATCAAGCCGAACCTGTTTGTGATCAGGCCTGAGCAGGTCGTTGGTTTCAGAACCAAGCGCGTGGCCGGCCGTGAGCGCCTCATGCAGTTCCGCTACCTGGAAATGGCCCAGGTCGAAGACGGACGGTATGGCAGCAAGTGGGTTGAGCGCGTGCGGGTGTTGGAGCCCGGCAAGTTCGAGCTATGGGAGAAAGCCGATAATCGCGCCGAGAGCTGGTCGCTAATAGAGCAGGGCACTTATGACCTTGACGAGATCCCTGTGGCCACGGTGTATGGCCGGCGTGAAGGGGTGATGGTGAGCAGCCCGCCGCTGCTGGAAGTGGCGAACCTGAATCTGCTGTATGACCTGGCGCTTTGCGACCACAGCCATCAGATGAGCGTGGCGGCAACGCCGATCCTGGTGCTGAAGGGCTTTGACGAGCACCAGCAGAACCTGACGGTGAGCGTCAACCGTGCGCTGGCCATGCCGCCTGAAGGTGACGTCAGCTATGTGCAGACCGATAGCGCAAGCTTCCAGGCGCAGGAGAACTACCTCAAGTTCTTGGCCGATCGCATGAATCAGGTTGCGATCGTCGGGTTCAAGGAGCAGAAGAACGGAGCTGAGGCTGCCGCGGCCAAGCGGTTAGACCACTCGGATGAGGATGCAGCGCTGAGCACCATTGCCACCAGCATTGAAACGGCGGTAAAGCAGTCAGTTGATTGGACGCTGCAGTACATGGGCAGCACTGCCGAGTTTGACCTTGGCATCCCGGACAACCTGAGCGATGAAACGCTCGATCCGCAGGAGGTTGCGCAGCTGTTGGCGCTGAATACCAGCGGCGTGATCACCAAGGAAACGCTGCTGGAAACGCTGGTGAAGGGTGAGGTGCTGGATATCGACCCGGTGGAAGAGGCCGAAATGGCATCGCAGCAGGCGTTGGACGATCTGGTGCAAAACCAGGAAGTCATGGCCGAGTTCGCGCCTAAGCCTGCAGTTGGGGCGAAGGCTCCGCCGTCTTCTAAGTAGTCTTCCCCTCTTCTGTCATGGCTGGTCTTGTTGTTTCCGCTGCGGTTGTATCGGGTGAGCTGATCCTTGGTCTGAGCGATGGCCAGATCATCAGGGCTGGTTACGTCCAAGGAAGCCAAGGCCTGCAGGGGCCAATGGGGCCTATCGGGGCGACTGGCAAACCTGGCTTAGACGGCAACGGAATGTTGCACGGCCCATCGTTTCCCAAGCCTGATGAGGGCAGGGACGGTGATTTTTTCTATTGCACCGCCAAAAAGGCAATTTTTGGCCCGAAACAGGGTGGCGTTTGGGGTAAGCCTGTATACCTCAGCCCTGATGACTGGGGCGAAACGCAGCTCGGTAAACCTGTTTCCACTAGCGGTCGCAGGTTCTTCTCTTCCGCGATTGGTGGCGGTGCTACAGGCACACCGCCTGTGCCGACTTCTACTACGGGCAGCCTGACCCCGATTCTGAATAACGAGACGGCGCTAGCCGCAGCTACGCAGTTGCTAGTCGCGCAAGATATCCAGGGTGACGCCATGGTGGTCGATCTCTGGGCGCAGGCTGCTCAGGGCACGCTGTTCGTGGAGGTAGCTGTCAGCAAAGGCAACGGCACCGACACCGGCTACAGCGTGGTGTACGAAATCCAAATGGGTACGCAGCCGCCTGTCTTGAGCTTTACGCCAGGCGTGACAGGCACCGGTGGATTGCAGCTCAGCATTAGCAGTGACATTGCACTGACTACGTTGCGCGGCCGTGTGATGTACCTGTAGACCGGGAATCTAGGGAGCAGCGTCGGGGCGAAGTGGCTCGGCTGCCCCTATAGCAATGACACTGCAGCCTTTCCACGTTCGCGGCGGTTTGAACGCGGACGGGCAGCGGGTGATGAAGATCGCCGATGCCATCGCACCAGACGATGCAGTCAACCTGCGCACGCTGAATGCAAAGGCAGGAGTTCACTTTGTTGCCAGGCTGAGTAACTTACCCAGCCCACAGGATCCAGTAGCAGCTAACCGTCCGCTGGACGGGCAGCTGTACTTCGTGAAGTTCGATCTGGCGGGTAACCGGATTGATCGTCTTTACGCCTTTGACGACAGCGTGGGCCACACCGGCCCAATCGCCACGCTGCTGGTTGAGAGCGACAACCCAGCAGACGCGGCCACCATCACTGCACTAGCCGCCACCAACACACAGGATGCAGGCCGCCCGCTGGCGCTGTCGGGTGGCGGTACTGGTGCTGTGGTGGATCTGATCGCGCAGGCGTCAGGGCGAATCACAGCCACGATCCAGACTGCGGGCACCGGCTACGCAATCGGCGACAAGCAAACAGTGGCCGGCAACACGCTGGCGTTCCCTGGTCTGCTGGGCAACATCACCTTCACGGTGACGCGCCTTGGTGGTGCAGCCCCAATGGGCGGCTACCGCGAGATCAACATCAAGGATTTCATCAAGCCAACAGTGGCCGAAGGTGATCAAACCTTCGGGATGGAAAAGGGCGACCTGGAGTTCGTCACTGAGAGCAACCACGAAGCGATCAAGGTCTACAACGGCAACAGCTGGGTGACCCTGTTCAGCACCGACACGATGCAGGCGGCGATTGCATCGCTCAGCCTGTTTGAAGGCACGGTGCAACAGGACGGCGGCACGGTGATTGGTGCAGCGCACCTGACCGACCTGCCTGATCTGGCATTGACAGACCCGGCCAGCCTCGCCGCCAACCTCGCCAAGGTCGGTCACTACTGGGTGTGGACTGGTCAAGCCGGCTATGTGATGCAGGCGTCCGATGTTCACGGCAGCGCTGCCCACATCACCAACGCCGTGCTGCAGGTGGGGGACTGGATTCAGATTGCCAACCGAGGCACTGCTGCTACACCGCAGCTGCGGTATGTGCAGATCGGCGGTGACCTGCTGGCCCGCAGCCGAGCTGATGTGCTCTACGGCCTGAAGGCGTGGGTCGCGGGCAACTACGAGAGGGGCTCGCTGGTGAATTACCAGGGCTCGATTTGGAGAGCCACCGCCACCGTTGCAACGACTGACACTGCACCCGGCACCGCCGCTGTAGCGGGCACCCCAGCAGGTCTTGGTGGTGTTCCGCCTGCAGTGCCGGCGGTGACTGCCGCTCCGTGGGAGAAGATTCCGCTGACGGCGGGCGTACATAACGTCCCGACCGACGCTGATCTACCCGCGACAGCACCCCCCTCGGAGGTGTATCTGGTGCTGAACAGCACCATCGCAGGCAACAAGCCTGGGCTGTTCAGCTACGACCCCGGCACCACAGCTTGGGTGCAGCTAGGTGGTGGCGCAGCTGCCAGCAGCATGGATCTGACCGGCGGCAGCATGATGCTCGGCATCGGTGCCCCGATCGGTTCGATCATGGCGTGGCCGTTTGCAGCAGCACCTGCTGGCTGGTTGATCTGTGACGGCTCAGCCGTCAACGCCACCGCCTACCCAGAGCTGACCGCGCTGCTGGCCACGAACACAGACATCAGAGCGGGCCACCTGCCTGACTTTCGCGGTTCGTTTTTGCGTGGTGCCGGCCTGAATGGCAACGGCATCTGGGGTGACGCTGCCCACACTCCGGGCAAATGGCAGGACCAGTCCACAGCAAGACCGAACACCGCGTTCACCGGCACCACTAACAACACGGGCAACCACGACCACGGCAGTGGCACCGGCGGATACAACAACTGTTGGAACGGTGGCAACTGTGCTGGCGACACCTATCTGGTGCGCAGTGACCAGCGCACTGGCTTTGGGGGCGCACACGATCACACCGTGGCGATCAACGGTGGCGGTGACGCTGAGACTCGCCCCAAGAACTGGGCTGTTCATTGGATCATCAAAGCCACCGATGTAGGCGTGCGCTATAGGGCAGCGGCAGCCACCACACCCTGATTACTTCCTTGCACTGATTCACCCGCTCATTCGCACCTGATCCAATGCCTGACCGCCGCCTTGTTGTTACCGACGCCGATAGCACTTCTGCCGATTACGGCAGGATGTTTGCACTGGCTCCTGGCAATGCCACAGGCGTTGCAATTCCTGCGTTCAAGATTGGCACTAGCCGCCCAGCAGTAGGCACCACCACTGGCGAAGGCTTCTACGACACCACCACCCGTCAGGGTTACGTGTGGGATGGCGCGACCTGGAAGGACATTGCGGCCAACCCAATCCTGCAGTTCGCCACGGATACCGATCTGCTGCGGGATACCACCTCGGCAGTGGGGAGCTACGCCATCTCTGCCAGCACCGGCAACCTGTACGTGAAGCGCGCAGCAGGTTGGTCGCGGGTTGGCGTGGCGCTGTACCCCACCGTCACCGACCTGTTGAACGACAACCCCACGGTGGGCACCCTGGGCGAAGCCTTGGATGAGGGTTCGCTGTGGGAGCGAGCTACAGGAGGCTGGCGGATTACTGGTCCGCGAGGACTGCCCAACACCGCAGCTGTGCAGGCATGGGCGGCGCAGCGGGAGGTGCATACCTTCACGGTGACAACACCAGCCACGGCGGTTGGCACTGAGGTGGTGGGCGCCACCTTTGATGCAGGTACACCGATCACAGTCACTGCGGCAGCGGGCCTACCCCCGGCTGGTGTCGCTGCTTCGTTGGTGGTGGCGTTGCTCACCGGCCTACCCACCACCTTCAAGGTGGACTACACCCCTGGTCAGACCACGATCGTGGTGCGCGGGCCGGCGACTGGTGCTCCGGTAGTGGTGACGGCGCTGCAGAACATGACCGACGCCGTCACGCCAGGCAAGACGGCCTATGCCTTGGGGGCCAACGTCGGTGATACCGCACTGGCGGTTGATGTGGACGTGGCGTACATGCGGACGCCTACTGGTTGGCGACCCGTCACGATCTGGGAAGACACCGAAGCCAACATCAGAGCCTCCACCTGGGCACTGAACGGCCAAGAGGCCATCGCCAGCGACACAGGCCGCACCTTCGTGCGCATCCAAGGCAACTGGATTGAGGAACCGATCCAGCACTACACCACTGAAGCGGCGCTGCTAGCGGCAACCCCACCGAACGGCACGCTGGCCTGGAGTGACGACACACAGGTGGTGTTCACCCGTGCGCGGGGCACCTGGCATCGAATGGGCAGCCCCACGATGACCTTCGGCACCACAGCACCTGCCACGCCTGCCACTGGCGACTTGTGGTTTGACAACAACGTCAACCGCAAGATCTTCAACATCTGGGATGGCACAGGCTGGGTTAGCACTTCTGGTGTCACGATCGGCGCTGCTGGCGCGAAGGTGATTATCCCGGGCTACTTCAATGTGGACCCGAGCAACACCGCTACGTCAGCCGATACCGGCGGCTTGGCGTTCCGCTACTACAGCGGCCAGACCCAGCTGTTCCTGAATAAGGGCAATGCCTGGAACCCGATGACGCCAATGCTGGGCAACACCGCGAATGCAGGGAAGCCTGTGATCGCGGACGCCAACGGCAACATGTCGTGGGGTGCAGCGAGCAAGTTTCAGGAACGCACTCTGGCGTTCGGAGATGACGGCGGCAGTGGCGCCTGGATCGACACCACAGCCAACGGCGGGGCAGTGGCAGAAAAGTATTTCTGCATCGAAGGAACGATCACTGTCACCACGGGCAACTTCGATGTGGCTCCCTACCTAGTGCAGGACAACGATGCAGTGATCGACTTTCACGTTGATCGGGGGTTTGAAAATACCTATCACCTGACCACCTATGAAGCCGGTGGTATCCGCGATGTGAACCCCACATTTCAAAACAACCACGGCTCACGATGGACCTTCAAAATACAAGACAGCTACCACGCAAAGGGGGCCAGCTCGCTCACCTTCCTGTTTAAGGGCTATCGCACAGCCACCGGTTTTTGGCAGCTCTACTGGGAGGGCGGCTACCGCAGCAGCAACGACACACCGATGCGGTTCAGCGGTGGCACGAAAATGAACGGCGCCCACGCGATGAAAGGGTTCGGGGTGCAAACCTTCGCCGCTGGCGGTTTGGAAACAGGGCACGCCGAAGGGTATCTGGTGGCCCGCTGGCAGACGGTGGCCTGATGCTCAAACAGTTGCCCAAGACTGCAGCTGAGTGCCGCCGCTTGATCGAAGAACTGGGCTGCGGTTGCCAGACCTACCTTGCGCTTCTCAAGGAACACCTGCAGATCCTTGAGCAGCGGGAGAGGCAAGGATGAGGCCCAGCCTTGTCGTTCTCATCGCCGTTGCCGCACCGCTGGTGTTGGCGATGGAGATGGTGGCGAACTGCTGGGCGCACAACAAAACCCGTGAAGTTTGCGACCCCGATGGGCAGGTGCCAGAGATGGTGCAGGCGGTGGTCACCACCGTCTTCGCCTGGATGGCGAATCCACCCAACCGAGAGCCGTAGAGAACGACACTACTGATACGTACGGGTAAGATTTATTCGTAACCCATGTTCTGTTGAATGTCAGACGAGCTTGGAGTGGCCGTGCCCTCCACTGATGTGCCCGTGGCCATCGACCCCGCTCTACTGAATCGGCCTGAGCGCCCTGAAGACCAACAGCAAGGCACTGCCGACGCTGAGGCCCTTAGGGTAAAGATCAACCTAGAAAAACAGCATCGCAAGAACGCTGAAAAACAGGCTGCTGAGGCCAAGCAACAGATGCAGCAGCTCAGGGATGAGCTGGAGCAGCTGAAGACCATCCAACAGAACGTTGCGCAGAAGTCCCTAGAGGACCAAGGCCAGTTCCGTCAGCTCTGGGAAGACGCAAAGCGATCCGTCGCTGACCGTGATGCCCAGATTGTCGAACTCAAGGCGCAGCTGAACAGTGTTCAGCAGACCGCCGAGCAGGAGCGCTTAAAGGCCGCTGCCACCAATGCCATCAGCCAGGCAAATGCTGTCAACGCTCAGCAGCTATACGCGCTGTTGCAGCCGCAGCTACGAATGGACGACGAGGGCAACCCAGCTGTGCTCGCCGGTGGGGTTGAGCAACCGCTGGGCGATTACCTCGCCAACCTTCGTCAGTCTCCTGATTGGCAACATCATTTCGGCGCCAGTGGCGCACGCGGAATGGGTGCAGCACCGGTTAGCGCTGTTGCACCAGGGATGAGCAACCCCTACCGCAGCGGCAACCTCACGGAAGCCATGCAGCTGGAAATGTCTAACCCTGAGCTGGCCAGAGCACTCAAGGCTGAAGCTGCGCGCGGGTGACCCACGGTAAACCCAACACTTAAAGACAATGGCCGCGCCATTCCAGAATTATCAAAACCAGGCGGGAAATACCACCGCCCTGACTACTCCTTACGGTGCAACTCGGATCACTGATCTGATCACTGTTCCCGCCTTCCGAAATTATGTAGCGGAGGCGATTTACGAGCGTTCCGCACTCGTGCGTTCTGGCGCTGTTGTTCGCAACGCTGCGCTCGATGCCCGCGCTGGCGGCGTGAAGGTCGAAGTGCCGACCTGGCGTCCGATCAACCCCACTGAAGTCAAAATTGACGACTCCAATACTTGGGGTGGTGGTGGCGGTCAAGCCGGCCAAGGTTATTTGGTGCCTGAGCGTGTAACTGCTGGTAAGCAGATCGCACCGATCATGCACCGTGGCTTTGCCTACAGCGCATCGGACCTCAGCAAGCTTTCTAGCGGTGAAGACCCTCTCGGCTTCATGCGCACTCAGCTGGCAGACGCCATTAACAAGCTGAAAGAGCGCACTCTGTTTGCTCAGCTTGCTGGCCTGTTCGGCCCTACCGGCGGCACTGGCGCTCTGATTGGCAACAGCACCGACGTAGCAGCTGATGCCACTCCCGGCACGCTGACCGCTAGCAACATGCTGACCGTGGCTTCTGCTATTGCAGCCAAAGCCAAGCTTGGTGAGCGTGCCTCTGCGCTGAACATCATCGCAATGCCTAGCGCGTGCTATTTCGGCCTTCAGCAGGCTGGGATGCTCACTTTCAGCTCCAATTCGTTGGCGAGTGGCGCCCAGATCAGCTGGGGCGGCGGCGGCGTGGGCGTCACGGATGACTCTGTGGCGTGGTTCGCTGGTATGCAAGTTATCGTCACTGATAACCTTGTTGGCGAAGGTTTTGACGCCACGCCGACTACTGGTAACGCCCTGAAGTATCCGGTTTACATGATGTCCTCCGGGGCCATCATGGAAGGCGTGCAGCAGGAACTTACCATCGAGGCGGACCGCAATGTGTTGAGCCTCCAGGACGTCGTTTCTGTTCACCAGCACTACGGCTACCACGTGGCTGGCACCAGCTACACCGGCGCTGACAACCCCGACAATGCCGCGCTGACAACTGCTAGCAACTGGGGTCTGGTTTACACCGATCGCCGCAATGTCGATGTGGTGCGCCTGTTCGTTAACTCCAGCTTCGGCGGTGTTAGCTGAGCCAGACTGTTTCTGGGATGTTCAGGGGCCTTGCGGCCCCTTTTTTATGCCTCGACGCCGGCGTTCAGTGCGGACTGTACCTGCATTTGATCCAGCGTCAGCTGGCGCTCTACCGGCTTCGGCGCATCCTCAACAACAGTAGACACGTCCACTTCTGCTGATTTGCGTTCGGCCTGCTTCTTGGTTGCCATTGCTGTTGTGCGTGGTCTCCCTAGCTTCCGTGCCTACCGTCAAGAAGTCGCCATCCCGAAGCCTCGGCCGTGGTCAACCTCACCCGTCTGTATATCGAAGTGAATGAGGCTGTGCCGCCACAGCACCGCCCACCGCTCACTGTTCCGATCATTGACTGCGAACGGCATGAGGCAGCGGCGTTAAAGCAGCGCCTGCAGCGCAGGGGCTACACCGTCCATGCAGTGCCTATCTGACCGGGAATCTAGGCCAATAGGCGAAAGGCGCGGTGCCGGTTCCAACTCCACGGACTCCGATCTGCATTGCACGGGGTAACAAGGCGGATCTCACTGCCAACCTGACGGCGCTGAGCGAAGGCGAGATCTGCTACGCCCTTGATGAGGACGCGCTCTACGTCAAGGAAGGCGGCGTCTTGGTCAAAGCGGCAGGTGCGTCAACGCCTTATGTCTTGCCCGTTGCCGGTTCTGCAACCCTTGGCGGGGTCAAGATCGGCGCCAACCTCACGATCCAACCTGACGGCACCCTGAGCGCTACGCCGCCAAGCACCAGCATTCCCCCTGGTGTTCAGAACCTTGACCTGCTGCAGTGGGACAACGGCGCCAGACAGTGGACTGCCAACCGCGTAACCGATGGGGGCAACTTCTGAAGGGAACCTAGGCCAAGCCAAGGGTTTCACTGACGATGACCACCCAGATTCGGATTAAGCGCCGCGCTGCGGGTGGCGCTGTTGGTGCGCCGGCCGCTCTCCTGAACGGAGAACTGGCGTTTAACGAGCAGGACGACACTCTTTATTACGGCAAGGGTTCTGGCACCGGTGGCGCGGCTACGTCAATCATTGCGATTGCAGGCCCCGGCAAATTCGCCAACATCGGCACCGCCCAGACCTGGACTGGTGCGCAAACCTTTAACGGCAACACCGTTTTCGGTGGCACCATTGATTTTGGCAGCGGCACGCTGAGCAATCTGCCGCTTACCAAGCTCACTGACGTCACCATCACCGGCGCCACGACCGGCCAGATGCTGAGCTGGGACGGCACGAAATGGATTAACAAGACACCAAATACCGCCCAGGTCTTCTCGCTTGCTGATACCGACGTCACTGGTGCCACTGGCGCAACCACGACCCTCAAGATCACGGCAGCGCTGATCAATAAGGGTGCGGGTGGCGGCGGCATTGCCGCAGCTTCGGGCTTGGTCGCAGGTGATATCACCGTCGTCTCTGGTACTACCGCTGGCATTAGCGGCAGCTGGATTTACAACGGCACTGCATGGGTGTCGATGCCTTCCGGCGGCGGTGGCGGCACTGTTAGCAGCGTTGCTGTCACTGTGCCCAGCTGGTTGTCGGTAAGTGGCAGCCCGATCACGACCAGTGGCACCATTGCGATTACCTCTGCAGCAGAGGCGCCCAATACAGTTCTTGCTGGCCCTGGAACAGGCCCCAACGCGGTGCCTTCGTTCCGTGCCTTGGTTGCAGCTGACATTCCTGACCTGAAAGCTACCTACGCGCTGGCAGCTACTACGGTCACAGCTGAGAACGGTCTTGTCGTTGGCGGCGCTACTGCGCCTACGGGCACCAGCAGCACCCTGGGCGGCAACCTGTTCATCGGTATCGGCACCATCGACTGCGGCACCTTCTAGAGGTACGCACTAATGACAAGCGCACCCGGTCTTGGTCCTACCCTCCGCGCAGAGCAGGAGCTAGCGATCGAGGTTGCGGTGCGCTTTGCTCATAACGCGCCTCGTGAGCAGGTGGCGCAGATGATGCGTCGCCTTTACTTCGACAACCTGATGCTGCGCGAAGCGCTGATGGAGCTGCTCGGTGAAGATTAACGCCAAGGTCAATATCAGCGAGTGGAGGGGGCCTCAGCTGGTACAGCGGGCCCGTTTCGTTTTTGGCAAGTATTGCGTTGAGGCTGACCAGCGCCTGAAAGCGAGCATTGCGACGCAGCAGTTTGAATGGCCGAACGTCACTATCCGCAAGAACCGCTCTACCGCGACCTCGCCGCGGGACATCATTGATACCGGCGCTTTCGTGCGGTCACAGGAGCGTTCAATGCTGAACGCCACGACCTGCCTGTTTACCTGGAACGTGCCGTATAGCAGCCTGATCCTGACGGGCTACGTCACGAAGAAAGGCAACCAGATGCCTGCGCGAGACTGGATCAGCCCAGCGATCAGAGGCGAGTATTCAATGGAGCGCTTCTTTGAGAAAGAATGGCGGAAGCTGGGGTTTGATAAGTTCTGATGACTGACATTGAAGCGTTCCTGCAACAGGCGATTCTGCAGGGCAAGGTTGAGAAGACGCTCAACATCTATGCCCTGCGCAAGCTCAGGGAAGCAATGGGCTGGATCAAAGCCCGCATTGCCTATTACGGCTTAGATGGGCTGGTGCCATCACAGCAGGCCCGGCTGGCCCAGCTGCGGCAAGACGTTGAGGACTACATGGGCGGCAACTTCGCCGGTGAGCTGCGCACGCAGATGGAAGGCAGCGAGGTGCTGAACACGTATATCGACCGTCAGCTAGAGCTGGCCCGTGGCGCGGTTGAAGCGACCGGCGGCACTGTGACCCGCAGCCTGACGACTGAGCAGGCGATCAATCAGGGGTTCCGTAGCGTCACCATCAACGGGATCCCTTGGGACGAGTTCGTTGCGGTGAGGCTGCCGCGTTCGGTGGCGGATAAGGTGTCGCGCTTCGTCAGCCTTGGCCTTTTGGATTCAGAGGCGAAGACCGTGGCAGCGTTTGACAACACCGTCGTGCGAACGACCAGGACGCAGGTTGAGGCCTTGATTACGACCGGCGTACACGACACCGGCAGCATCGCCCAGCAGCTGATTTACCAGATCGAGACCACGCCGAAATGGCAGGAGGACAACCAACAGGTCTGGTCAGCCATGTTGGATAGCAGCGTCTGCTCAACCTGTGTTGGGCTGGACGGCAAGCGGTATGACATGGGCTACGTGAAGGTGAGCCCTCATCCCAACTGCCGGTGCGTGCTGCTGCCTGAGAGCTTTTTCTATGAGAAAGGCCAGCCGGTGCTGCGCCCTGTGGATGGCGACAAGGGCGTGACAGAGATCCCCTCAACCAAGAAGGCGACAGAAACGTGGCTTAAAGACAAGGACAACACGGCAACCGCCAACGCGATCTTTGGTGTAAAGCGTGCTGAGCGACTAAGGAAGGGAGATATCAGCCTTGATCAGGCGGTCAAGGAAATGCGAGGGCGTTAAAGCTCACCACATGGGGGCCAACGCAAGTTGCGCCGTTGGCTCTGGTGGGAATACACAGCTTTCGCGCATTTGCCAAAAGCGCTCTAAGTAAGCGGCTCGGGGTGATGGAGGCTCTCCGACTCGCTCAAGCTTTCTTAGGCGAAGGCGGAAGTAGGCCAGTTCCAGTGAGGCGTATTCGAGTAGCTCTTTTTCCTGTGGACGAGCCCTCCAATGCCTGATGGCAGCGATGTTTTCTCTTAGTCGATCGCTTTCCCGCTGGCCTTCGTCGTAGTCGTATCGCGGTGTGATCCAGCTGACAGCGCAGCCTCTGTAAAAGGTCTCAGGGTGCTCTATGCACTCGTTGACGAAGAAATCGAAGATCGTTGTGGCGACCTCTAGACCCGCCGAGTACGCCAGTCCTTCCGTGGTTCCTTTGGACGGCCGCACTTTTTGGAAGGTCTCTTTGATGACGTATTCAGTCAGCTTTGCCTGATCGTCTTCAAGCCTTACGGCCCTAAAAGCCTCTTGGTAGCGGGCAGGGTCGCGTTTGAGGGGGTTTTCATGGAAAGTGATCCCGACTTTCCAGTAGTGCCCGTCCCGGCCTTCTAGGCCGTACTTGGCGATATCTGCCTCCGTCTGGCAAGCGCTTACTAGGTAAAGAGTGAGCATGTCTAGGGGTCTACTCCTGCTGCAACCATAGCCTTGCGCAGGGCTGCAGCGCAAGAGGCGCGGGGGAACCTAGGAGAAAAGGGCAATGTCGCTTGCTGCGCTGGGCGTTTCGGCCGTAGACAACAGTTACCTCTCAGTGGCAGAAGCGAACGGAATCGCCGCCACCATGCTCGGCACGCTGAAGTGGTTAGACCCAGCCACTACTACTGCCCAGAAAGAAAACGCGCTGATTCAAGCGACGCAGCAGCTCGACACGCTGGGTTGGGTCGGTAGCCGTGCAGCAACGGGGCAGTCATTGGCATGGCCAAGGAAAGACGCCAAGTGCGGTGAAAAGGACTACACCAGCACCGTGATCCCGCGCGAAGTGGAGCTAGCGACGTTTGACCTAGCCGAGGCCTTGCTGGGCAACCCTGGCCTGATCACTGGCATCGGCAGCAGCAGTAGCGGTGGTGGTGGCACTGCCGGTGAGCTGGTGCCTGGTGTCCCGAACAAGGATCTCAAGCGCCTGAAGCTCGACGTGATGGAACTGGAATGGCGCGACAACGCTACTGGTGGTGGCGTTGCCATCAAGACCCCGCTATCTGTGCTGCCTCACCTGGCCGGCATCCTTGGCTGCTTAACCACCAGCACGATCCCAGGCGGCCGTAGCTGGATGGTGCCTGTTGTCCGGGGGTAGGTCAGTAGCCTTCCAATATGGAAGCCTATTCCCAGCTCGGTTTTGACCTGACGGCTGCGCCGCAGAAGCCAAAACGGCGGACAACATCGCACCTAGCCAAACCGCTGACGAAAGAAGAGCAGCGCCGCTTTGGCGAGATGTACGTTGAACACCAAGGGCTGATCCGGTTGCTTGGCTGCAAGATGTGCCGCAAGTACCGCTCGGTTGACAAGCTCGATATTTATAGCTGCATCGACGTTGCGTTCCTGAAGACGTGCCGCGCTTTTGACCCAACGCTTGGGTTTCAGTTCAGCACGCTGCTAACCAAGTTCTGCGAGGGCACGATCATGCACTACATCCGTGACCATAACTGGCACGTGAAGGCCCCGGCGAAAGTGCGGCAGCTGGGGCAGGCAGCGCGGAAGCTCGCCGCCCAAGGGCACAGCATTAGCGAGGTGATGAGCCTACTTGACGCCAGCCGGGACGAGCTACGCCTAGCCCTGGCGGCCACCGCAGGGATCTACCACGAGCAGAACGAGTGGGAAGGCCATCAGTGCAGCAGGCCCACTCCTATGGAACTGCTGGAAGCCGAGGACACGAGGGGTTGACCCCTGCGCAGGCGTAGGGCTATAAATGGCTTGGGACAGCGAGCTGCGAACTCCTGCCCCGTGACCAACCTGCGGAGACAGGCTGATGCCAGCCTTTATAGACCAGACCGGCCAGCGCTTTGGGCGCCTCGTTGTTGTCCGCATTGAGGGGCGGGACAAGTGGGGAAAGATCCTTTGGTTTTGTCAGTGCGACTGCGGCGGCAGCACGGTGGCGACGATTTCTAATTTGAGGGCAAAAACCACCAGCTGTGGCTGCTTCAGGCGTGAGGAGGTTGCGCGACGCAAGGCCAAGCACGGGCACTGCGGCACAAGGACTTACCGGATCTGGGGCAACATGAAGACGCGGGTAACCAACCCGAACTTCAAAGATGCGGAGCTGTACTCGGAGCGTGGCATTGACTGCGATCCGCGCTGGCTTGAAAGCTTTGAGGCGTTTCTGGCGGACATGGGCGAATGCCCAAGCCCGAAGCACAGCTTGGACCGCTGGCCTGACAACGATCGGGGTTACTGGCCCGACAACTGCCGGTGGGCTACGGACGTGGAGCAGGCCAATAACCGCCGCCCGCGTCGCTGGGGGGTCAAGCCCAAGGAAAACTAGGGGAACTGAGGTCTTTCCTGCGATGGGATCGTTTTTCAACGCCTTCGGCTACAAGTTCCACGCGAAGAAGGGGACTAGCGCTTCGACCGCTCCGGCTGCCTCTACAGGGATGACGGAGATCAAAAACCTGTCAAACGCTGGCATTAGCTCCAGCTCTGACAGCCAAGAGGTCATCACGTATGACACCAGCACCAACGGCTGGAAACAGCAGATCGTGACTGCTAACAGCTACACCATTAGCTGTGAGCTGAACATTGATACAACAGACAAGGGCTACCAGCTGCTGAAGGAAGCGTCTCGTGATTGCGCGACCGGCGTGATGATTGAGTGGTTCCGCGAGACTCCTGCCCCCAAGGTGTCCGCTGGCACTTCAACTGCTGAAACTCACGCTGGTATCGCCACTGTGGCGAACTTCTCTGAGGACATCACCGCAGGCAACGTGGCCAAATGCACCTTTGATTTGGTGGGCTATGGGCCGTATGTTCTGACCGAGGCCACTGTGACGCCATAGTGGCGAGGGGAGACTCCTACGGCCCCGCTTCGGCGGGGCTTTTTAGTGTGCGGCTCTACTGTTGCCAGGAGCGGACAAGGCGGATCTTGTCGCCGAGGACTTGTTGAAGGGTGTTGCCGAGGAGGCCTGTGGTGCCGTAGCTGAAGCGCAGGTCATCAACGGTGCAGTCTTCTGCTGAATCAGCAGAGAAGGTCAGCTTTGCGCTTGTGCCCTGGCGGATGCGCGGGTCTAAGGCCTGGGGGTTGATGCAATAGCCCTCGTAGACCGCGCTGATCACGTCAACGCCTGGCTGGTTACGTTCGTTGTTGCTGCCAGATTTGCGCAGGTATAGGTCGTAGCTGATGGTGGTGGTGTTGGCCACCACGTTGCCGGTATCAGGGTCAACGGTGGTGCCGGTATCGGCCACGGTGAATACGACCGTCGCGTTCTTCAGTGCGACAAGTGCTGACGCCACCGCTTCTGCCCTCTTTCCTTAGGTTTCCGGGGTTCGGGAAACTAGGTGTAGCAGTAGAAGTCAGTAGTGGCGGGGAGTCTTGGGGAAGCTCAACTACAGCTGACGGTTGATGACAGGGCGTTCAATGCTGGCCTCAACAAGGCAAAGGCTTCTGTAGACGGCTTTGCTGGCAAAACTCAGGGTGCCTTCTCTCAAATCGCAGGTGCCTTGGCCGGTATCGGCGCCGGTGCTGCTGTTGTTGGCCTATTCAAGGACGCCATTAGCCAAGCGATTGAGCTGGAATCAATCACCAAGCGCCTGACCAATGCCCTCGGTGCTCAGGGTGCTGGCAAAGCCTTGGCGATGACCAGGAAGCTCTCAGAAGAGCTTGGTCTTAGCTACAAGGATCTCGCCAATAACTTCGCCAGGTTCACTGCAGCCGCATCGGCCGCTGGTGTCCCGATGGCGCAACAGCAGAGGCTGTTCACAGAGGTCACCAAGAACGGTCAGGCGCTGGGCCTAAGCAACGCTGAGCTAGAAGGCAGTTTCCTCGCCCTGCAGCAGGTCGCTGCCAAGGGTGTGGTGCAGATGGAAGAACTGCGCGGGCAGCTTGGTGAGCGGATGCCTAATGCGTTCGCTGCTGCAGCGCGCGGCATGAACATGACCAGCCGTGAGCTGATCAAGCTGGTTGAGTCTGGCGGGCTGGATTCAAAGACCTTCTTTGATGGATTGTCTAAAGGCCTTGCTGCATTCAATGCCGAAGCCAGCCAAGGTCAGACCAGCGCGCAACGCCTGCAGGGTGTTCGCAATGAGTACGACAAGCTGATGACATCGCTTGGCAATGAAGCATTGCCGCTGGCGATTGCAGGAATGCAAAAGCTTCGTGATGCCCTCAAAGGTGCAAACACGGGCCTGGAAGCGAACAAGCTTGGTTTTGATGTTGGATTGCTTGGTGCCTTGGGTGTTATGCCCGAAACTGCATCAAAGGCGGCTGGTGAAATTGGAAAGCTGCGTGATCAGTTTGAACTAACCGATAAGGAAGCTCGTGCGCTTTGGTACGACGCCCTGAAGCTGCAAGGGATCAAGAGTCCTGCATTTGCTAAACCGCAGGAGCTGGAAGCAGCTGTCGTTAAAGCCAAGGAGCTTGCAGCGGCGTGGACAAAGGGACGCATTGATGCCAAGGGTGCAGCACTTGCCCAGCAGGCAGAAGAGCAGAAGCTTGCTGACATTGCATTGCGGAGAAGTGAAGCTCAGGCGAAGCTCCTAAAGCCTGCGCAGGATCGCTTACAGACCGCACGGTTAGAAGTCACGCTAGAGGGTGATGCGCTCAAGATTGCAATGCAGCGTCTTGAGGTAGACAAGGCCCGTGCTGCTTATAACGATGCCAGTAGCAAGGCAAGAGCAGCCGCGCCAGGTTCACCAGCCGCAGCAGCGTTAGAGGTCGCCGCAGATGCTGCAGCGCTAGACCTGAGCACTGCATTGGAAAATGCAGGGCAAGCAATGAAGTCAGCGGCCAAAAATGCCGCCGATCAGCTGAAGCAGGCTGGCGATCAGCTGAAAGGCACGCTACGCAGCAACCTGGACCTGCTGAACGCTGGTATGCGGCAACGGGTTATTGATGACGCTCGCACGTCTCTGAACTCATCCTTAGCCACAGGTCGCTACGACACCAAGGCCATCACCAGCCAGATCAAGACCAATCAGGACCTCATTGACATGGCCACCAAGCTGGAAGGGATCAACGCCAGCTTTGACAACTACAGCAAGGCCCAAGACAACGTGGCCAAGGTGCAGGAACAGCTCGGGGTCAGCTTCTCCGATCTGGGCGTCAAACTGGACGAGACGGCTAGTGCAATCATTGGGTTGGCCAGCAAAGACTGGAGCGTTTACGTGAACGGCACGGCGGTTAGCGGCTTCGGCGACATGGTTTCTGCCATGAACAGGGGGCTCTCATGACACTGACCATTGGCACTTGGGTCTATAGGGGCAACCAATACACGGTGCAGCCGTTTGGTTACGACGAGACCGATACGCGCCGTGGCATGACGGCTCGAAAGGTCGTGGTTGGCGCGCTGCTCACTGCTGCTGAATGGGCGGCGTTGCTTGGTGTTTACAACGCTTGGCGTAACGCCAGGTTTCAAGACCCTGACAGCCGAACAAGCAACAGCGTCGGCACCACCGTGAACGTTACGGCGTCAGCCAATACGGTCGCTTGGTCTTCCGTGCCTTGTTGGTTCAGCAGCGCCCCATCTGGCAATCAGGTTGGACGGTATGTGCAGGCAAGCGTTGAACTGGTTGATGCTGCACAGGCTTTAGAGGTTCTGCAGGCAGAAAGCAATCGCTCAGCTGCCGTCTACTATTTTGGAACGTGGAAATTCGGCTCAACAGAACTAAACTTACGCAAGCCACCAGAGACTTTTCAGGATATGCCGTCCATGGCGTTGACTCTTGGTGGATCAACGTATATCACCGGACCGCTTGCAGCGACAAAGGTTCGCGTCATTGAAGGCGATACAGATGCTGCAGGCTGGGCAGCCATACAGGCATGGGTAGAGAACGCAGTAACTAAGCAGCCATCAAGCAATGACTGGTTCCCAATCGGCGCGCCATCAGCAACGGCAGAGGCCAAAATTGTGAGCGGCGCTCGGGCCGATGTCTACACTGTTTCCATCACCATTGGGCAGGTTCGCTAATGGCTGTTGATATTCGCGCCAACGTAACCTGTAACCTAGGCAATTTAATCAGCGGCACCATCAGCGATGATTACATCCAAGGTAGCGGGCTGGTTAAGACCAAGGGCAGTTGTGAGTTTGCCGAGATTTTGACGCCAAGCCCCGGAGACATAGTCACGTTCAAATACGGGAAAGATGGCAAGATGACTGATATACCGCGCAAGCTGCGCGTGCTCAGCAGTTTTGCCGATCCGCTGCGGAATACAACCAAAGTTGAGTTGGGTTGCATACTAACGTATTTGGAGGGCCTGGGGCCAACACCATCAGAAGATGGTCTAAGCAAGTCTGATTATGACGCGCGGCGTCAGCAGTGCCTTAACGGGTATCTGGAATACCCGCGTGATTCCGTCGTCCCTCCGCCTATTAAGGCCTCAGCCGTGATGGACGAATGCCTAAAGAAGCTCGGCATTAGCGCAAGCGGCGACACGCTTACCAACGTGTTCATGATTGACAAGTTTGATCTGTCGCCTGGCTACGTCAGTGTTCTGTCTGACTTGCTGTTGTCAGAAAGCTATTGCGGTTTTCTGGACTACGACGAGACCTTGCAAATTGTTAAACTTACCAAAGAAGGCGGTTCTGGGTCGCGCATTGATCAATCACTGCTGATTGACATCGGTCCGATTGGAGTAGGCGATTTACCAGCGGACGCAGTGCTTGTCCGTTATGAAGGCTTAAAACTAGAAGGTGACGTTGACCCGGCTGACACCAGCAGTCAAGCCCAAAGAGACTGGGAAGAAGAGGAGGTTATTGGCGACCCTGAAGAATACCCAGTGCGCTATACCAGAGCCGATGGCAATGTGGTCAACCTTAGCTATCGGATGACTCCTTATAGCAAGGTCACCACCCAATACGGAAAGAACAACGCATGGGATGATACGCAGTGCTATATCAGCGGCAAAGAGGGCGTTGATCTTAGCGACAAGCCAATTAAGCGGACGACGGCAACACGCACGATCAAGGCTCAAGCGGCATCTAACTATTGCGCTCAAGTCCTTAGCTCTAACACCGGCGTTAATCCAGAGCCTGGCTTGATCGGCGAGCAACGGTCTGAAGTTGAATACGAATACGATGAAAAAGGCGAACTCAAAAGAAGTGTCGATTCCACCTATCAGCCGTTTTACATGTGGGCAGGTGGTATAGACGTTGATTTTGTTTACGCCGATGGTGCGGTGACCTTGGGAGCCGGAGATGTCTTGACAGAGCAGGTTGTCACTGATTACGAAAACATCTACGCGCCACAGCCCACGATTGTCTTCCTTAAGGAAGGCGAAGAGTATGAGCCGTTGGTCCTTGGCCAAAAAGTCACAACTACAAGATACCTGAACTGGGCGCTGACACAGCAAGGGCAACAAGCGATTGCGTCAATAAAAGACGGTGCGCCCTTTAATACGGCAAACGAATGCAGCCGATGGCTAAACCTGAACAGTGACTATCTTGTTCAAGATAGCTGTCAAGTCCAAACCAACCGTGGCCGCACAACTGTGGGCGGTCAAGCAAGGCCTGGCAAGGCTGATCGCGTCATCAACGCCAAAGGGAGCCCATCTGGCTCTTCAGTGGCGAAGCTTGTCTACGCGACTGGAGGCGCCAACGCTGAGCGCACGTTAGTTCTTTCGATGCCGTATCAAAGCACTCCATATTTCACCCCGGCTGGCAAAGTTGTTCCAGGAGACGGCGGAGCAAAAGCGATTCGATACGGACGCGTTCAGAACCGTCTTTTTTTAGGCAATCGCTATGGGGTAAGTATCCAGCTGCATCCGAGCAAGATGCCGAAGTCTCCGTTTGATCCCTTCTATTTAGAGATTGGGCAGCTTTCTGTGCAATATCGGGCCAATGCTGCGACGTGGGCATTCAGCTCAGACGGCGTTATTGGCAGTATGGACGCGCTGTTTTGGGGCGCTGCTGGCGGGACTGTTAGCTCTGGATCTGGCAGCGGTGGGTCTGGGCCAGGCAGTGGCACAACTACCACAAAGCCGTGGGTTCCGCTGCCCCCAGGCAACACGCCGCTTCCGCCTTTGCCGGTGCCAGACGCGGATGGAAACATCAACGTTCCTTCTTTGGTCCCCCCGTGGACCGAGACAGTTCTGCTGTTAGGGCGAACACGCACACGGTTGGTAGTCAAAGACTATCCGTATGCGATTGGTGGCACGACTGAAACGGCAGCACTAGTGACGCGCACTAAGGCCGTCGTGGGTTACCGCTTGGCTGCTGATGCAGGCAGCTTTGCATTCACTGGCACGGCTCAACCGATCAAGCTGCGCGCCGGTGTTGGCAGCTTTGTGCTTAGTGGCTTGCCTGCAGGGGCTACCGGGTTCCGAGCTTGGCGTGTTAATGGTGTCACATTTAATATGGCTGGCCAAAATGTCAATCTGCCTCGCACCTTTGCCCCACTTGTAGCAGATACGGGTTTGTTCGTTTTTGAGGGCAAACCAGCCGGCAGGTTTAGAGGAATAGCATTAAAGGCTGAAGTCAACAGCTTTGCCCTTGGCGGACAAGACGCTAACCGTCGGCGCACTTATCAGCTGACTGCAAACGCCGGCACTCTTTCTTTGACGGGCTTGTCTGCCGCTTTGACTTATACCGCCATCGCCGCGGACTGGACGATCGCCAACGCTACAGGTGCGCCTTTCCTTGGGGCAACAGTGTCGTCTCCTTCTGCAAGCTGGACAACCCTCGTCTCTGCGTACTCCGACGACCAAGCCAGGCAAACGGCTGCCTTTGGGTTTGATTTTGTTATCAACTCGGCTACGTTCACTTCTTGCTATGTTTCCAGCAATGGCCTTATTGCTTTTGGCGCAGCAAGTACCACGGCGTCGCCAGGGCCAAGCACCCCTTCAATCCCCAACCTTGTTTTCTACGGCGGGGATCGGTCTTATAACCGTGTTTACACTATCTCTCAGTCCTACCAGTCTCTGAAATTCTTCAAGATAAGGTGGGAGGGCCGGTTTACATATGGGTCTGGAGCGTCTGATGCGTTTGTTGAGATTACATTCTTTGAGCGGCCTGCTTCCTCAAGCCAGCAATTCATTGAGCTTCGCTTTGGAACCATAGCCACGTCGCCAGGTATTCGGATTGGCAGCGGAAGCGTTTATTACGCACAGACGGCTGGCGGTTCATATCAAAACACCAGTTACGTGCTGACTGGAAACGCAAATGGAACGTCTTGGTTGTGTGAGGCTGGCAAGTCGGTCGTTCATGCTGTGGCCTAGCACGCACTTGAAAAACGCGGGAACCTAGGGGAAAGCACTTCGTCCATGGCGACCTTCAACAAGTTCAATAGCTTCGTGGAGGCGTTGGCGGAAAAAAAGCATGACCTTGGGGCGGACACGCTCAAGGTGATGCTGACCAATGCTGCGCCAGTCGCTACCAACGCCCTTAAAGCTGATCTCACTGAGCTTGCGGCAGGGAACGGTTACGCCGCCGGTGGTGCAACTGCTGCAGTGACGTCTAGCGCTCAGACTGGTGGGCTCTATAAGCTTGTGCTTAGCGACCCACCGGCGTGGACTGCTGCAGGTGGCAGCATCGGCCCGTTCCAATACGCCGTGCTCTACAACGACAGCGCACCTAGTAAAGAGCTGATTGGTTGGTGGAACTACGGCAGTGCTGTAACCCTGGCCGTGGGTGAGAGCTTCGCGGTTGATTTTGACGCAACCACTGGCGTCCTCACCATCCAGTAGTCATGGCAGTTTCCGTTTCGATCAGCACCAAGGAACTGGAGCGCCAAGCCAAGCTGGTCTTTGAGGGCAAGAGCTACAAGCTGTTCTTGGCCACTAAGGGCGCATTGACTGTCGATTCAACACGGGCTGCCTGGGAAGCTGTTGAGGTATCTGGCGGTGGCTATGCAGCGGCTACTGGCACGATTCCTGCCGGCACATACAGCACTGGCAACGGGCGCTATGAAATTCCGGCGATCAATGGCACCTTTACGGCAACGGGTGGTGGGTTTTCCTACGACACCGTTTGCCTTGTTGTGGACGGCAGCGCCTACCTTCACAGCGCTCTGACCGAATCGCCGTCTATTACCTTGGCGGCAGGCCAGAGCAAGAGCTACACGTTGACCCTTGTGCAGGATGACTGATGGCCACGTACATCAACGTCGTCGTTGGTGGAGATGACCTGTTAAGCAAGGTCAAGGGTCAGCAGCAGGCTGGGCGCTTTGCGTTTCAAGAGCAACAGCGCCGCCGCGAGCTTGAACAGGAAGTCGAGAAAGACGATAAGGATAAGAAGCGCGAGCAGGGGCGGAAGCTAGAGCCAACAACTTACAGACGTGAGTTGGCGGCGCATCGTCACCCAAGTGATGGCTTGATTGGTGTGGCGTATCGGACGTTTGGTGACCCCTCTGATCAGACTCTTCGCTTAGAGGTTGGGCTGCCTGGGTTTGGCAAAAGCATCACGATTGCTGGCATTGGCGACCCCGGTCAGAAGACTGTTAATAACGTCACGTTGCCGGCATCTGGTTCCAGCAGCACTGGCGTAGACGCGCCTCCAGGAATCCACTATCACGACAGTCGGTATGCCAAGCCTTACCAAGCGTGGTCTGGTCTTGATATCACTGGTAGTGGATCGCCGCCAAACTTGTATCAAGGGACAGCCGCCCCGCCATTAACATCCACTTCTGACACGTGGGTTCCGTATTACACCCAGACGTCAACAGACAAGAGCCGGGTCTACGCGCTCCCAGTTGGGCCTTCCGCATGTGTCTTTGTCTATCTGCATAACAAGCTGAAGCTGTTCAACATCTATCGCAAAATTTCCAGACGACAGCAGCGATCAGTTAATCCAAGGGGCGAAACCAGCTCACTCCCTCAAATCACAAGCATGACGTGGTACGACGGAGAGCAAGACAACCTGACGATCTATGAATTTGATCACCTTGAAACATTCGCTGCCTATGACGCTTATTGCGTGCTAGTGACAGACAAGGCTGTGCGGCAGATCCCTACGCCATCCAAGCTGCTGGACAATCTCAAGAAAGTATCTCCCCCTGTAGCGTCCAACAAGCAAGTCTCTACTGCGTATTCCAGTGGTGGCCGGCAGTACAGCAACTATGGGCCGCCCTATGGCCGGCCCGATTATTTCTACAGCTTGCCGGGCGTTATGCAGAACGTCGCTGGATTTGACGATGCAGTTTGGAACGCGTCTGCTAGCTACGGCACGGTTCCAACCAACAATCAAGTGCTAGCGAAGCAGTTTGGGTTGGGGCGCCTCAACACTTCTAGCCATGCTGGGGACTTCTTCACGCCTGCTGTGTTCCGGTTCCTAGACGGCGGCATGACCTTATCGAGTGCCGACTCTCAGAACTATGCGGCGATGCGGACGGCGTATTACCCCAAGGCTCCGTCCCAGTTCTTGGCACCGTGCGTCCAAGCTTGCTCTGCTGCCGATACCGAGTTCTACGTAACCAGAACGCAACCGACCACCATCACAAGCAGGGTGCCCGATACTGCGTTCCAAAAGGCGCGCGCCTATACCGTCAAACAGGGCAAGGCGTCACTTGGCACAGTGCTGTATTGCTGGGACTGGGGCGACAAGGCAGCTTGTCGCGCTTCCCTCCTCGCTTTAGGTTTTTCTCCATCGGATCTAGCCTGATGACACCGCAGCAACTGTTGAACCAGCTGAAGGCACAAACGCAGGCATCGCGCTTTGCGTTCCTTCAGAAGACTGCAGCAGTCAAAATACGAAGGCAAGCTACGTCTACTCGATGAGTCTTCCTTTCGTTGTTCCTCCTGCTGCGACCACGCTTCGGCGTGTTGGCACGTCAAGCACTGGCATCCTTGAGATTGAGGTGCGTGGTGGGTTGACCGTTGCTGAAGCCGCTGAGATCAACAGCTTGCAGGCCAACGAGGAAAGCAGCTTTACCAAGGGCGCTCAGATTGCAGATGCAATCGCCAAGGCGGAAGGTATCACGTTGGTTGAGGCGTTCCAGCTGATCCAAGACGCTGTTGTCGGCAGCAGCCTTGAGCCACGCGCTGAGGAGCTTCGCGTCAAGCACTCAGCTTTGATCGAAGAGGTTGCCAGGGTGTATGCCGCAGCGGGTGAGCGCACCATGCGTGCCACCGTGACGGCCATGATCCGCTGCCGGTTATCGCAGCCAGGCTGGACGATGGAACAGACCGCAGCGTTGCCGCGTGCTTTGTTCCAAGGCCTTTGGGACTTAGCCCAGGAAGAGATCGCAGCTGAAAACAACGAGTCCGCACCGCCTACGGAGGACGACCTAAAAAAGCCGCAAGCGGGGAACGGCAGGATCCCACGGACTGGGAGGCGGTCTTCTGGGATCTCTGCCACGGATTCCCCGGCCAGTGGCACCGTCGTGACTACGGACGAGAGCTGAGGGGCTGCGTGATTCGTGCCTGGCGGCACCTGCAGCGGATCAAGAAAGAACAGGTTGCCCTGGCTGAAATGCCGGTGGCACAGCTGACGGCGCTGATGGCAAACATCAACCGTGACAGCAAGAAAGCGCCAAGACCGTTCCAGCTACGGGACTTTTGCCTATTCGCAGATCAGCAGCGTCAGGACGATCAGTTCCCACCAGAAGCCGCAGCGATTGCGCTTGAGCTTCGCCGCTTGGGCGAGTGCCCGGAAGCACTCATTGGCTGTTGGCCGGCCGTATTGGCTGCAGCTGATCAGGCAGTCAGGATGCCTAGTGTTCGAGTCTTGTGGAGTGACGATCGTGCGGTGGCAATTCTTGCCCCAGTTTGGGAAGGCAAGAACATCCGGGGCACGTTGGTGGTCTCGTCAATGGTGCGTGGGACGGTGGTATTGCGGGATCGTGATCGCCCGCTTTTGACCTATAAGGTCCGGCTACCAGAGAAGCCGCATTTTGCTTACGTCGCAGCTGGGGAACTGGTTTTGGCGGAAAGCTAGGCCATGGGCACGACAGTCAGGCAGCTACGGGACGACCTTGAGGCCTTGCTGAGCGGATGGCTGGGCACTTATACGTTGGCGAATGGCACGACGACGCCTGCGGTTGCGGTACGTGCTGATAGCGAGGGACTAGCCGCAGGGACAAAGGTCACCGGGTTGGAATTGGTCATTAACCGCCACCCTTCACAGGATCCTGTCCGCCAGTACCTCAACGAACAGTGCGGGGAGACGTGGGAATTGTGGCTGCTGGCATGGGATGCCAAATCGCGGATTAACGAGGCGGCTGCAGAGGTCGTCCGTGTGTATCCAGGCACTACGGCACAGGTGGTCACACTGCCTGAAGGTTGGGGACCAAAGCGTCAGGTCAGGTTAGAGCTGCAGAACCCAGCAGACTTGCCGCTGGTGTTACGTGACGTAGACGGTGGTGATTTCCATTCCGGGTTACCTGCCACGCTTGCAGCTTGGGTTTTGGACGGCGGGAATTTCTTTGATGGTTCAACGCTGAATACCTATACAAAGACAGCAGACGGCGGGGTGTTCACCTAAGGGGAACCTAGGCAGAGCCCTGGATAGGGCTGACATTCGCCTGGATAGGTATGGCTCCGAAGATTCAGCACAAGCGTTCTGCTGTTGCGGGGAAGGCTCCCCAGCCGGCGGACTTGGACTACGGCGAGATCGGGGTGAATTATGAAGCAACGGATCCTGCGCTGTATATCAAGGATTCAGCGAATGCAATCAGGAAGATTGGTACGCAGCCTGATGCTACCGAGTCGGTCAAGGGCATCGCAGAGATTGCCACACAGCTGGAGACCGACACCGGCACTGATGACGCGCGCATCGTGACGCCGAAGAAGCTCGCGGTCTATGTGAGCCAGAACCTGTGGATTGATGGCGGCAGCGCCAACAGCAACTTCGGCGGCGCACCGACAGCCGTCGATGGCGGCAAGGCCTGATTGATTGTTCTGTTCTTTGCACTCACTGATTTCTCATGGCTACTCGCATTCAGGTTCGCCGCGATACCGCTGCTAACTGGACCGCTGCCAACCCGACGCTGGCAGAAGGTGAATTGGGACTGGAGCTGGACACGCTCAAATTCAAAGCCGGCAATGGCACCAGCGATTGGAAGACGCTGAATTACTGCGGCGGCGGCACGGAAGCGACAACCGCTACCAAAGGCACGGTGCAACTGGCGGATAGCGCCGCCATCCTGGCTGGTACGGCCGGCCGCGTGGTGGATGCGGCGCAGTTGAAAGCCAATGTGCCCGCCGCTGCGACCGACACCGCTGCTGGCAGTGTCGAGCTGGCCACCGCCGCCGAGGTCACTGCCGGCACGGATACCACCCGTGCGGTGACACCAGCTGGCTTGAAGGTCGAGCTGGATAAAAAGGCACCACTGGCAAGCCCAGCGCTGACGGGTACGCCGACAGCTCCGACTGCTGCTGCAGGCACGAACACAACGCAGATCGCCACGACTGCATTTGTGAACGCTGCAACGCCGGATGCCAGCGAGGCAGCAAAGGGCCTGGTGGAACTAGCCACTGCCGCTGAAACCACCACCGGCACGGATACCACCCGTGCGGTGCATCCAGCTGGCCTGAAAGTCGAGCTGGACAAGAAGGCGCCGCTGGCGAGTCCGGCGCTGACCGGGACACCCACAGCACCAACGGCAGCAGCTGGCACCAACACCACGCAGCTGGCAACAACGGCGTTTGTGGCCGCGGCAACGCCGGATGCGTCTACGACGGTGAAGGGCTTGGTGCAGCTAGCCGATGCGGCAGCGGTGACTGCCGGCACGGCTGGCCGTGTTGTGGACGCAGCGCAACTAAAAGCGCAAAGCCACTGGTCCCGCACCGGCACCGAGCTAGCTCCGAGCAACGCGGGTGACACTGTTAATCGAGCAGCCTTGCCCGCCGCAACTGTTGCAGCCCTGGGCGCAGTGCAATTGGCTGACAGCGCTGCAATTACGGCTGGCACTGCTGGTCGCGTAGTAGACGCAGCTCAATTTAGGGCTGCGATTTTTTACAACCGCCGCCCTGCACTGCATCGTGGCTCGCTGTTCTACAAGACTGCTGCTGCAACGGTCAGCATTGTGGCTGGCGCTGTACTGAACGGGCAGCTGTACCCCACAGCTGCGGCTGTGACGATGCCAGCAAGTTTCACCACCAACGCCGATTACGCCATCTGGCAGCACCCAGCAACCGGCGCCCTGGTGGCCGATGCCAGCTTCACCACAGCACCAGCAGGGGCCGTGGGCGGCAGCATTGTTGGCGGGTTCCATTACATCCCTGCAGGAAGGCCGACAGCCTTCAATGGCGGCAGCCCTACAGCTGCTGCAGAGATCCTGGAATACAGCCTTTGGGATCTCACCTGGCGGCCCAGTTGCCCGGACCCTCGTGGCATGGCTTGCATCGAGGAGGGGTTCTGGATTGATCTTTACTTTGCTGGTGCAACAAGCTATGCCGGTAACTCATTCAGTGCAGTGCCAAGCAGTCGGTTTGGCTTGACCATTGCTGATGCCAGCAGCCCACCGCTGGTGCCTGCTCAGTACGGCGGCGACGGTGCTGCCCGATACGCCGATGGCAAGTGGTATGTGTTCAGTGAGATGGCAAGGAGCTTTGGCAAGCGTCTGCCGACTTACGACGAGTTCAGTGCTGCAGCGTTTGGCGCGCCTGAAGCAAGCAGCCGGGGGACTGATCCCGGCACTGTGCTGTGGGAGCGCGTGAGCAAGTTCGGCCTGTCTCAGGCCACAGGAACGCTGTGGACCTGGGGGCAGGAGACTTGCACGACAACAAATCCCACGGACTGGACAACGGAGTCAGAAACCTATGGACGCGGGCAGGTGTACGGGGCCGAAACCCGCGCCGTCATCTTCGGGGGTTACTGGGGCGACGCGTCGGACTCCGGTTCGCGGGCTGCAAACTGGGGCAACACTCCGTGGAACTCCGGCAACGACATTGGGGCTCGCTTTTGCTGTGGCCACAGCATCAACGGTTAGGGGCGTGTTCACCAAACAGCTCTCGCTCCTTAGCAACCCTGACGGCAATGGCGTCTTCAATGTGCTCATGCAAGCCAAGGAAGATGCTTTTGCCGTTATGGCAAATGCTTGCCTCCCATTTACCAGTGGCCTTGTGCGGGTACACGCCAACGACGCCACTACGGGAATTGCTTTGAGCCCGAGTGCGGTGCATCCCGTTTTGCTGATTCGTCACTTTGCGAAGGTTCTCGATTCTGTTGTCGGAGGGATCTCCATTGATGTGGTCGATCTGGTGCGAACCCGGATCTTCGCTTGTTGCCAACTTCCAGACGATGCGGTGAGCCAGGCATTGCCTATTCCCGATGCTGACCATGATGTACCTACCACCTTGAAGCGGGGTGCCAGCAACGGTGCCAGGATTTACCCCTCCTTGCGCCGTCCGCCTATAAAGCACGCCATTTCGCAGCTCAAACAGGCGATGCAGCTCCCCTGCCGGAGGAAGCGGTCTAGTCTTGATTGTCATCTCAGCACAAGTGAGGTGGCCATGGGGCAGGGTGTTCGTAGCACCGCTGCTCCACAATTTTACAACGGAGAACAATTATGCTGATCAACACTGTTGACGACCTTGCTTCTGCAGAACGCAGCCCAGAGCGGCAGGCTTTTCTGCAGGCGCTTCTGGATGACTACATCACCTTTGACGATGCCAAGTACCCAGAGGGCTACGGCATGGCGGTTCAGCCGGGAGACCCCGAGTACGTGACCCCAGTCTTGCGTAAGGAATGGAACGCTGGCGCGGCTGCAGCGTGGGGGTTTAAGTCGAGGGATGAGATTAGTTCTTTGCTGGCGCTGTAACTTCTCCCCGCCGTTTAGGGCGGGGCTTCTCGCGCCTTCAGGTGATTATATAATCATCTTTATGTTAGCCGTAGGGTCTTCCTCATCGGCGTGGGCCTCGGGACCAAACCCTGTGGCCAAGTGCTCGGCGCTAAGACCTTCTGGGGCCTTGGCGCTTTTTCTTTGTGCATCCATGTCAGACAAGCTGGCTAGCCAGGACTCCAGGCTGTCCCGCATGGGGATGGACTTGGGGATCTTGAGGAAGCGACGCAGCTCCTTGATGTCGCGGATGAACACCGAGGCCCCGCCTGAATAGGCAATGAAGAACCTGCCCGACCAATCCCTGCCGGTTTCAATGGATTGATGTTGGCTAAGGATCAATCGATCACGCTTCATGGATCAGCCTTTGGTAAACGCCCATGTCGTGGTCTGCAATCCCGCGCAGGGCGTGAAGCGGGCTTGATGGTTCCAGCTGGATCACGGGCGCGGTGTGGCGATAACCCGCAACCCAAAGTGGCATTTCGGGCACGATGTCACTGGCGTGCCGGTAGCGATGGTGCGGCACCCGCAACCGCTTGCGCAGCTTCCGCCCGCCGGGGCGTGGAGAGCCGAAGGTCACCAGTTCCAGCAGCGGCAACTGGTCTTGCAGCTGCGCGGCCATGATCGTTGCGACAGCACCGCCAAGGCTGTGCCCGGTTACGACTACCGGCTGCCCGGCGGGGAGCGGCACACCTGCCGCCCACATCTGCGCCATCAGCAGGGTGGCGTAGTTCTCAAAACCAGCGTGCGTGTCGCTGGCGGTGAAGATGAACTCAGCGTTGCGGCGCCAATCAATCGCCGTGTCTGACCCTTCAATGGCGATGAACAGCGTGCCGTCCACGACCTGCACAAGCCAGTCCGCAGGCTGCTGATACACCTGCAGCGCCAAGTAGGCAGCGGTCTGCAGCTGCGCGTGACTCAGGGCCATCGCCAGTCAGGCTTGCAGCGGGATTCGATGATGTGCGGCTCGCAGGGCATCACGATGCCGTGTTCTTTCAGCCAAGCAGAAGCGTGGCTGAGGTCAGAGAAGCTGCGGCAGTGCGACACCTGCTCTGGCTTGACATCGACAGCCGGCGGTGGTGGTGTTGGGCAGATCGTGATGATCACCTATTCCCCCTCGCTGTGCATGGCTGACTTCACCAGTTTGTCCCGGTCGCAGAAGCAACGAAACCACTCAGCATTGCTATCCAGCAGGCAGGGATCCGACTTGGAAATAGCGTCATAGAGCATGATCGCCGCCCTGACCTGATGGGGTGCGCTCCTGAACCAGAGCAGCACCTCTAACCACTTGGTTTCACTGATGCGGTTGTCGTCAATCATGGCTAGGCCGCCGTTGCTCTGTTCAGCTTCATTCTGATCAGGTTCAGCGCCGTGCTCTCAAGCTGGCGGATGCGTTCACGGCTAACGCCCATGGTCGCGCCGATCTCTTTGAACGACGGCCGTGCAGGGTTAAAAAAACGCAGCTGCACGATCTCCTGCATCTTTTGGGGTAGCTCCTTGATGACCGGCGCCACAAGGTCGTAGATCATTTCGTCGCTTAGCGCTTCCAGCGGATCGTGATACTCATCAGCTACTAGCTCAATCCTGGTTGAGTGGTCTGGGTCGTTACTGCATTTGGCATCGAGGCTACGGCAACGATCAGCGGCGGTCATTTCGCGCACTTGGGTTTCCGTCAGGCCGATGAACGCTGCGCATTCCGCCACCGTGGGCGGGCGGCCATGCTCGCCTTCAAACTCGACGGCATAAAAGCGCATCTTGTTCAACGCGGCGTGCTTGTGAACGGGCAGACGGATCATGCGTTCCTGCTGCTCGATCGCCCTTGTAATGGACTGGCGAATCCACCAGTAGCCGTAGGTCGAGAACTTGTAGCCCCGTTGTGGGTCAAACTTTTCAATGCCACGGATGAGGCCAAGCGATCCTTCCTGAATTAGGTCGGACATGCTCATGAAGTCCACGCGGCGGCTGTAGTTGCCGGCGATTTTGACGACCAGCCGTAGGTTGGCTTCAAAGAAGCGGCGGAACGCACGCTCACCACGCCTGATGATCCGTTTCTGCGCCAAGGTAGGGGTATCCCCTACGTCGTCACGGATAGCGATCCAAGCTTGAACCTGACGGGCCAGGGAGATTTCCTCATCGGCTGTAAGCAGATGGTGCCGGCCCGCTTGATTCATTAACCACTGGATACCGTCAGATTCGCGGCTCATCAGAAGAGGTCCGTTTCAGCGGTGTTGGCGGGGGCAGCTTGCTGCGGCTGCGGAGGGCTCATGCTGCCGCGGATATAAGACAGGCCGTTTTTGGATTCGCTAGCCCAGCCGGCGATCCTGATTTTGATGACCTGTTCACCGTTCCAATTCGCCTCGCCCGGTTGAGCGGTAATCCACTCGGCCAGCTTCATCGCTTCGGAAACCGGGAACTCAACGCTGCCGGTATGGTCTGGGCTTTTTTCAGACTTCTTTTCCTTGGCAGGAAACAGGCTGAATTTGCCTTGAAATGCGTCACTCATGGTGGGATTCAAAGTAGGTTTCGAGGATGGTGCGCAGCGCCGTGTTGACGCTGTACCCATTGGTTCGGCAATACGCCATCAAACTGGCGTAGTGCTCAGGGGAAAGTTTGGCGCTAATACGTGTCCGATTCTTCCATGACTCTCCCCCTGGGTAAGCGTCTCGGTTCTGGACAGCGCGTAACACCTGATCGCGGTAAAGCTCAGACATTTCACGATGGAAGGCTTCCTCGCGTTCGTTCCACTCAGCGTTTGTCATTCGATTACACGCCATCCGTTGGGATAAGTGGCGGAATCGCATTCCAGGCGGACCTGGCGGAATCAATACCGGGTAGCGATGCCATCAGATAACGGGCTCGCTCTAACGCGGCTTCGTAGCTACTGAATCCAAGGGCGTCGTTGACGTCATGGCAGAGCAGCTGTGAACCGTCGTCTACTAGCTGGTGGTCAGCTAGCCAAGCTCGATCCGAGTTGCTCCAGAGCAAAAACCTCGTCCGGCGTACGGTGGGGCTCAAGGATTCGGAGGCAGCAGCGGAGTGCTTCTTCACGGGCGCGCAAATCTCCGTAAGAGACATTGCGTTGTTGGAAGTACAAAGCGTTGGCTTGTTTGTGCGTGGCATCGAGAGCGTCCTCCAAGGCGGCGAACACGAACGTGAGATCCATTAGGGATCGGGTAGTGACTGGATGAAGTTGGCGATGAATGCGGCGTGTTCAGGGAATTGGATCCTGTCGGCGATGGTGGCGACGCCTTCGGGGATTTCAAATTGAGCTTTGAAACCAGCGACTAAGGCCGACCGAGTATCAGGGTGCAGGGCTTTGACCTGCGCCTTGAGTTCGGCCACCTGTTCATCGGACAGGAAAACCACTTCCTTTTTGGTGCGCTGCGTTCCGGTCTTAGCCGCTGGGGCAGGTTCCTGCGCAGGCGTATCAGTTTTCTTCGCAGTTACAGGCGGCTGGGCGGGCGCCTGTTTCGCGGCAGGGGCCGGTGCGGCGGTAGCGCTATCGCCGTCGTCGTCCTCGATGCCGGCAGCCAGGTTGAGGATGGCTAGCAGGCTGTAGCGACGGAGGTAAGTCGTTGCCCCGCCAAAGTCATGCAACGGGTTGCGACCCTTGTTGATGATCAGCGGAAGACGGCTAGACAGGCTCTCGCCACTTTTGTGCAACAGCGTGGTGACGAGAAGCTGTTCACCGTTTTCAGTGGTGTCAAAGGTCTGCACAATGGCTAACCCGTTCTTGGCAAGGGCGGGGTTAACGGCAGAGAGCACGGTGGCTAGGTCGGCGTATTTGCCGAAGTTGCCGCGGCTGTCTTTGTGGATGGTGGCAACGTCTGCGTAAAAGCCGCAGAGCGCCTCGGTGAGTTTGGCGGTCATGGTTAGTCGCGGAGTGCTTTGGCTGCGGAACGGAGCTGCTGCAGCCAGAGGCTTAGGTGAGAGCGTTGCTCAGCGGTAAAGCACTGAGGCTTGATAGACAGGCTGATGCTTTCGACAAACGCGATCGAATCGTCGAGTTGATCAGCCGCTTTTTCAATGGCCGCTGCGGCGCGGTCGTGGTAGTCCGTGGCGATAGCCTCGGGTACGCTGTACATGTGCTTGGGGTTGACCCGTTCAGAGTGCTGGAACGGTCCCCGCTTGGCACAGTAGAGATTGACACTTTTGAAAGCGCCTCTTCGCCGGTCCATGCGGTAACCGCACGCACCAGCGTGCCGTCCTCCAGGCCCTCAACCGTCAAAACGTCCCATCCCGACAGGATTTGTTGCAGACGGGTCTGCCTGGCGACGCCCAAGCCTTGATCGCTCGGCCGAGGGCTTCGCGGTAGGACTGGTGCTCGGGGCTGAGCATGGCAATGGTGCAGGGTCTACCCCACCATACGGGTCAACCCCGAATGTCGCAAGCTACCGGCGCAGTTCCTCCTTAAGCAGGCGGTTCTCACGCTGTAGCCGATCCGCCATGGCCATGGCCAAAGCGGCGATATCAAACGGGTTGGCCCCATCCGCTGCAAGCTTTTTGCGGATTTGGCGGATCTCGGTCTGTAGTTGTTGGTGTTCCTGGAGCAGGGCCATGACGACCTCCTGCAGGGGTATACCCCAACCTTAACGCATTGTGATGATCTGCCCGTATCTACGGATACCCTCACCCGTAGCCGTAGGGTAGACCCGTGTTCCCCCATGCAGGGGGGCGTCAGCCGTGAGGTGATCTTTAAGCACTACTGCGGGGTTACGCAGCACTACGAGATGCCTGAGAGCTAATACCCACTACCGGGTATTGCCACGGGGTCTACCCCAGGGTATAGTTGGGACATGAAGGGAGAGCAGGCGCAGCCGCATCCCTTCACAACGCACCTGAACCTGGACAACTGAATACGGTTCACGTCTGAGGGCTCTCCATCCCTCGACCCGCCTGGCCTGGAACCGATGGCCGCGGGTCGTTCCCTTTCTGGAGAGACCAATGACCAACCTCTTTCAACTCGCTCACCTGATCTCAGCCGCTTGGGCCGCTGCTGGTGAGCTGATCACAGCGACTGCGATCCTGGCTGCTCTCAACACTGCCGCCAACGCCATTCGCTGGACTTATTCCGCAGGCGTCGTTTCTGGCCGCCTGCTCTGGCCTGTGATCCACTGGACCGTTCGCCTGCTGCGCCAGATCGACTGGCGCTACGCCATGACCGTTGCCCTTGAGGGCACCGTGGCTGTAGCTGTTGCAGTGTGGCTAGCTGCTAAGTGGTCGCACCGTACGCTGATCGCCGTCAGCGCACAGCTGGGCAAGGCATACGCCGCCCTGGTGCTGCATGACTGCCATGCGGTGGCGGTGGCCGCCGTAGCACCAGCAGTGCATCCGCTGGCAGAGCTGGCAGCAGAGCTGGAGCAGCTGACGCGCAAGGAACTGCAGGCCCTGACCGGATGCCGCCGCAAGGTGAGCAAGCGCGAGCTGATTGCCATGGCGATGGCTTGAGCGACTGCCCTCAGACGTGAACAGGGTGCCTGCGCTGGCGTAGAGCACCCGTCTACTGGTACCGGCGAGTGTCCCAAGTGCGGGACACTCGGGGCGGCATCGTTGCCAGAACGCTTGCGTAAGGGTTAGGATCTGATCAAGCGGAACGGGAGGGCTCTCACCCCTCTCCCGCCCCTGGCTTCGGCCAGTCGTCCTTCAACGCCGGCCTCAGTTGCCGGGACTCTAATGACCAAGCCCAACTTCGGGGCAGGCTCTGCGTCGGATGCCTTGCTTCGCGCATCCGGCAATGGTGCTGTCCTTTATCCCAACGGCGGCGGCGCTCGTGAACTGCGCCGCGCCAAGGAACGCGCCGAAAAGCGCGCCAAGCGCCAAGCAATCAAGCAGCCCAAAGGTTTCTGATCGCAAGTGAATCGAAAGGCTCGGAGATTTATTCGCAGCCGACGTGATCGCTACCGCATCTATCGCTCAACCGGCGGCTTATGCGTCAGCTGCATGTCGCCGCTCGACGGCGAGTGGGACGTGGATCACATCTGCAGGTGGACAGATGGCGGGACGTCCGCCACTTTCAATCTCCAACCCCTTTGTAAACCCTGTCACCAACGCAAGACCGCACAAGAAAACACCATGAACGGACCACTCCGACTCAAGTCGTGGGGGACTCAGGAAAACGGCGACGGCCCATTGCGTCGCGGCCATCGTGACGGCTGCCTTACGGCCTGCGAACGCTTCAGCGAAGGCAAGCAGTTCACTTCCGTCATCCTCCCGACTCGCTATGGCAAGTCGCACCTGGCTCGCTTTATCACCGTCGCCGGCTGCTTCGGCATTGAAACGCCGCACGGCGTGATTCATCCGTTTGCCAGTTGTGGCCTATTTCTGACTCACCGTGGCTTCCTGAGCCGCCAGATCATTGACGGCAAAAAGTGGAAAGAGTTTTACCGCCTCTTCCAAATTGAAAACCCGCCGTCGGTCATGGCTGCGCAGATTGCCCGGTCACCTGATCGCCCACAAAACATCTGCCCCAACGGTGAGCAGTTTGCGGTTGCGACCATCCCAATGATCAGCAACAACATCGAGGTGTTTGCTGACTGGGCGCAGTGGAAGGCTCAGCACGGGAAGCCTCCGATCGTCTTTGCCGATGAAGCTCAGTTCTTCGGTGATGGCGACGACAAAAAGTGGGGGCCTGCCCTCCTGCGCCTAGCCGAGGCTGGGGCCTACGTCATGCCAATGACGGCCACGCCTATGCGGGCAGACGGCGAACTGATCCCAGGCTTCAAGCGGCTTGGCGCCATTTCATCGGATCAGCAAATCCGCAAGTCTGAAGATGCTGGCTTTGTCCACCCGGAACTGGGCATCTGTCTTGATGCGGACGGCAAGCCGATCCAGTGGACAAAAGTCGAAACCTACGCTCGCTCGCTGACTTCCGCTCAGCTTGACGCCCACGTCACTGTTCAACGCCAAGAGGCTTGGTTTCATAAGTACCTCTGCCGTCTGCAGCGAATCCGCGTCAAGGTGCGCATGTCAGACGGGAACCTCTTGGAAGAGCTGTCTCGCAGCAAGCAACGTCAAATGCTTGGCAAGGTAGTGCGCGACAAAGACGTGATGGAAGAGTTCTTCCGTCATGCCGAAGAATCGCTGGCGGAACTGCGTCAAAAAGTCTTGCGCGATGCCGGCGTCATCGTTTTCGTGGATGCCACGCGCGAAGGCGACAACCACGGCCGGCAGGTCGAGCGCATGGTCCGTGCCCTTAAGCGCACGCCGATTTTGGCGACCATGGATGGCGATGGCGAAATCCAAGATGCCATCGACCGCTTTGTTCAAGGCGAAGGCGACTACCTAATCGTCAAGAACAGTGCGGGCGCTGGCTTAGATGCGGCCCGAATCAAGGTTGTGGTTGACCTGTCGTCTGTTCGGCAGTTCGCGTCTTGTGAACAACGCTGGAACCGCGCAGGCACGCCCACGAACGGGATGCACGGGTCGCGGATCACGGTCGCAACACTGATCACGCCTGACGATGTTTTTTCAGATGAGATCTTTGAAGACATCTACACCAAGCAGGGCGGTGAGTGCCGTGAAACCACCGATGAGCTGGTTGAGACGGTCTACAAGCCAAAGAAACCAGGCCCAGAACCGATTGATCCTTTGTTTGTAGACGGCGTTGATAGCCACGACATCCGCGACACCAGCGGGTTGACGGCCGAAGCCGAAGAGATCAGCGACGCCAAGCTTTTCATTGAAATCGCAGGCAGGGCCAGCGGTTTCAACCTTGGCAACATCACAGTTCCGGAAGGGGCCAACGTCCTTCGGCTTTTCAACCAAGCGAAAGCGTCTAAGGACGACCCCGAAGACGACCACCTTGGTGGCTTTGAAGAGACCACCACCAAGGTGGGCAAGGCGCGCGCTTTCAACCAAAAAGCCGCCTGTGAGCTGGCTCGGATCGTTTACGGAGGGATCAGCGAAGACACCATGCGCTTGGCCTGGTCTTCGATCTATGTCGAAGCCAACCGGATCCTCTCAACTCGCCCTGGAGACAAGCACTACATCACTAGCAAGGTGTACCGGGCCACGACTGACATGCAGGTGCTGGACGTCGTGCGCATTGCGATTGAGCACCTCACCATCCGTCCTTCAACGCAGGTAGCCCAATGAAAACGCTGACAACCGACGAGGCTCGCGTGGGCACTATGACGGCCGAAGAGGCCGGCGAAGCAACCTACGAACGTGCTCTCCAGATCCAAGGCGCCATGGCTGCACTGCTCAGCCGCCAGTCCGCTGCCATCACCGACTGGGAATCACTGCTCAACAGCATGAAGACCACCCGGCCGTGGATGCACTTGCCCAAAGGCAAGCCGTTCCAAGACTTTTACAAGTGGCTGGCAGCTCAGTTCAAGATTGGCGGTCAACCCATGACCCGTGATCAGCTGGTGGCGATTGTCGATGCCTACGCCCCAGGCCGTGGCGTGCCGATCGTGGCTGAGTTCGAGAAGGCGATCGAGCAGCCGTATGTGGCGGTGGCCAGCCCTGGCAACCCAAACCGCGACCCCAAAACGGGCAGGCTAACCAACCCTGATCCGGATAAGGATAGGTCCGCCCGCCAGTACGGCACCAGCGCCGACTACCTGATGGCGCAGCTCATCGCCAAGATCGGCCCGCACGTTCAGGAAGAGATCGGCCCTGGCCGGCAGTTCGCCAGCGTCATGGCTGCTGCCGTTCACTACGGCATCGCCAAGCGCCGCGTGCGCTACGAAGTCACGCCTGACTGCAGCACCGGTAACGCAGCCGCGCGCATTGTTGAAGTTCTTGGTCCTGATAAGGCCGCTGAGCTTGTCACCGCTCTCACTCTTCAGCTGACGATCAATGACAACTGACAAGCGCACACATTGCACGGTCACGATGACCGAAGAGCTGTACAAAGCGGTCAAGGCCGCAGCCAAAGCCGCAGATCAACCGCTCACTGTCTGGTGCCGAGAGGCGGTGAAGGACAAGCTGAAACAGACAGCAACCGGGGCCTAAGGGCCCCCTTTTTTTGGCCTTTGAGTCCCGGACTGAGACACAACGGACACGGCGTTATGGGGTTGCGCGGCGATACCGAAGCGCATATGCTGCGGTAGTTCACAGCAACGGAGGACTACCGCCCTTGGCCCAGCTGAATTTTCAGCTTCCAGACGACTTGCTGGCGCGCATCGACGCTGCAAGACCCGAATACCTAGACAGGAAGGGCTTTCTCTGCCTGTTGATCGACCAAGCGCTTGACGCGTCTGTTACCCTGGGAGTCCAGAGCGCAGCCGGGACTCCCTCTACTTCTAACTCTTATATACCTAAGAGTATTAACTCTAGAAAGAATAAGAAAGAAGGTAGAAAACGCGCAAATTACCCGGACGACTTCGAGGCCTTCTGGAAGGCGTATCAGTCTCTGCCTGAGAAAGCCTCAAAGCAGTCGAAGCCTTTGGCGCTTGAAGCCTGGAAGGAAGCCACGCAGCTGTACGGCCCCGACGATCTGCTGCGTGCCGTTGAACGTCAGCTCGAAGTGCAGACCAATGAGCTGAACACCCCACGCGGTTTCACCGTGGCCATGCCCGACTGTTTCCGCTGGCTTCGTGATGAGTGCTTCGTTGCTCTGCTTGAGGGACATACCCCTGCGGAGACGTACGTGCCCACCTACACGGTTCTCTCATGAAGCTCTTCAATCCACAGAACGCCAACGCGTTTGTGTTTGCGGCTGTCTCGCCCAATGCACGTGAAGGCACAGACCCCACTTACGTGGCCATTCATGCCGGCGGCATCGAAGAGGCAGAAAACTCGATGCTTGCTGACAAGAAGGCGCCACTGCGTAACGCCTATCCCCACGTGATGGGTCGTTACGACGAGCGCGGTTGCTACATGACCTACTGCCCGCCCATTGAGGGCGTGAAGCCGGGTCGCTTTGTGTTGCACCCCCTTGCCGAAGACGAAATGCGCAAGGAGGGCTGGCACTGATGGCCTGGTCCCATGCCTTCAAAGCCTTCACAGGTTTGGACCCCGTTAACGCGGGCGAATACCTCGCGCAGCGTGTCGCTTGGGGCTTTATGACCCTTGAACACCTCGACAACCCACCGCCCAACCACCTCAATCCAGCGACCTACCGCAACCTCGCCCGTGAATGGGCTGAGGCGTATCCCGAACGCTTCGCGCAGATGTGCCAGCAGTGGGAAGGCAAACAGCGGTTCCGCTGGGAACCAGGCCCCGTCCCCAGGTGCATTGACGGAATCGACTACTGGGCGGTGGAACGCGGTGGTCAGCCTGAGCCCAACCCTGTCCAGCCTTTCTACGAGCCCCGTGTCGAAGTCGTCAGCCCGCGTGACCTCGCGCCGGAGGCTGAGTTCTGATGCTTGACCCCATCCCAGGCCTCGTCTTCGACCCTGACCTGCACCGCTACGCGCTCAACGGCCAGTGGCTCTGCACGTCGGTCACCAAGGTCGTCTCTGACCTCACCCCCCAGGCCCGCGCTCATATCGAGGCCACAAGGCACGAATGGGAACCACGTGGCAATACATGCCATGCCGCGCTTGAAGCCGCCTTGCTGGGGCACGACGGGGCCGATCACGGCGATTACGCCGAGATCATCCAGCCCCTGCTTGATCACGCCATCTGGCAAGGCTGCACCGTGCTCGCCTGTGAGTACCGCCTCTGTGACGAGCGCAAGTCTCTCGGCGGCAGCTTCGACTTCCTGATCCGCACCGGCAAAGGCAAGGTCGTGCTCGGTGATCTCAAGACCGTGGGCAAGGCGCCCGCGATCGACTCACGCAAGCCAGCTACCGCTCAGCTCGGTGCATATCTCGCGCTGTTGATCGACCACCACCCGTTCCTGACGGTCGATAGCTGCTGCACCGTCGTCGCTGGCCCCGGCCGCACACGCCTTATCCCGCAAGACCCAGACCTCTGCCTTGGTGCCTGGGTCGATGCGTGGGACGCCTACCAACTCGCTCAACCCTTCTGACATGACCCGCTGGCACCTCCTTGGCTTCGCCTTCTCCGCCGCCATCACAGCCCATGTTCTGGTCGCTCCTCGCCCTGCTCTCGATCCTGTGGCTCACCACGGGCTACCTAGTGGGCTTTCTGCTGTCTCTGGCTCTGATACCCCTACGCAAGCTTCTGAAGCGCCTTCCTCGCCTCTACAGGCGCCGCTCACGCACGCCAATGGCCTGGACACCGCCCCCTAACTACTTCGACCCCGACGCTGAACCCGATGACTTCGATCCGAGTGACCCACGCGACATTTGGAACCAATGGGCAAACAACTGGTCAGACGATGAAATCGACTTCCTCCGTGGCTGGCTCCATGCCTGCTACCAAGCCCCTGCCCACCGCTGGAACTCAACCAGCCGAGACTCAAGAGATCAGCATTGAGATGCTTGTTGCTCTCCTCGCCGACGAGCAGCGCATCCAATCAGAATCAAAAGCACGCGAAGCTGACTACAAAGCCAAACTCGATGCCCTCCGCATCGCTGGTCACATCACCGACAAACTCTCCACCAGCGGTTACACTCTCACTTATCAATCACGCACTACCTACAAATACCCTACAGCCGTCACTAAACAGGTCAAAGCTCTTCAAGAACTCGCCATCCTTAACGGTGACGCTGAATCCTCAACCACAAACTTTTGGGTACTCCGCCAGGACAAAGCATGAGCAACTCGCTCACCTTCGTCGTCTTCGGACTCCCTGCCCCGCAAGGCTCTAAGCGCCATATGGGTAACGGCATCATGGTCGAATCCTCCAAAGCCGTTTCCCCCTGGCGTCAAGACGTCAAACACGCTGCCATCGCCTGCATCCCACACGATTGGAACACCGCCTCGCCAATGGTCCTGTCAGTCGTTTTCAGGTTTAAGCGTCCGGCCGGGCAAATAGGCAAGAAGGGCGTTAAGCCCTCAGCTCCTGCTCATTGCACTTCAGGCCGCAATGGCGACCTGTCCAAACTTGTGCGCTCAACGGAAGACGCTCTCACTGGCGTGGCCTACGACGACGACCGGCAGATCGTCACTGTCAGCGCTCAGAAGCGCTACTGCACAGCAGACGAGCCCCAAGGCGCGATCATCACGCTCACACCGCTTGCGTAGGGGTATCTCCTATGCCAAATTGAAAGGGCAGCGAGGTTGCACCCTCCTGCCCACGGATCCCAGCTCTTACCTGAGACCATGACAACCGTAAACGAACGCCGCTTCTACGTCTACGCCTACCTGCGGACGGACGGCACCCCCTACTACATCGGGAAAGGCACTCGATACCGGATTCAAGCAAAAACACATGTGGCGTTTGTCCCACCTGAGGAGCGCCGCAAGATCCTGTTTCACGGCTTGACCAATCAAGAGGCCGTTGAAACCGAGATTGCTTTGATTCATTGCTTAGGTCGCAAAGACCTTGGGACTGGCTGCCTTCGAAATCAAACCAATGGCGGGGACGGTGCCTCTACTCCTTCGCCAGAACAAAGGCGCCTTAAAAGCCAGAAATTAAAAGGCAGGCGGAAGTCCACCTCTATGAGGGTGTCCCTTTCGAAAACCAACATCCGAGAAGGTGCCAAGAAAGCTGGAGTCCCACTCCATGTGTGGCGCTCCCTCACGCGTACTCAAAGAGCCCATTCCCCAGCCAGTGCCAAAAGGCTTGGGTTGACTGTTGCTGAATACGTTGAGCTGCGCTTGCCCGAATGGAGGCTTGGCAATGCCATGGACGTTGCAGCGACAAAGCATGGTGTTGACCCGGACGTTTGGAAAGGGCTCACCCAGTCGCAAAGAGACCGCTGCACTGTTGGAGCGCGTCGGGCTGGCCTCACTGTCCCTCAATACATACAGAAGATGCTGCCCGAGTGGAACAAGGGCGACGTCTTGGCTCGAACAGCTGAAAAGCATTCGCTCCCTGCTGACGTCTGGCGCGCTTTAACCCCTTACCAGCGTTGCAGCGCTGTTAACTGCGCCCGAAAAAAAGGGATCAGTGTTTTTGAGCAAATCCAGCTGATGGCGCAAGACTGGGGCGTTGACTGTCTTTTGCAAGCGGCCGCATGACCCCGGAACAGCAGATCCGCACCCTCCGCACCGAGGCCCAAACACCCGGCGCTACCGACATCAAGGCGATGGAGGCACGAGTGATCGCGCTCGAAGCCCTCTACCACCTCGCCGGCCGGCATCACAAAGACAGCACCATGCACGGCCTCTTCACAGGCCTAAACGCTCAACCACCCGATACCCTCCCGTAGACTTTCGCCAGGAGGAATGCTTCAGTGGCCAAAAAGTCCACGCACGCTGAGGTCGACCTGCGCGTTACCGAGGTCTACGGCCTACTGCTAAAGGGATACTCGCGCGCGCAGATCATCCAGTTTGCTGCAGATTCGTGGCAGGTCACTGAGCGCCAAGCGGATACCTACATCGCTCGCGCTCGCCTGCGCATCGAAGCTGACTGCAACCTCAGCCGCCCTGCCTTCCTGGCCGAATGCTTGGCTGGCATCCGCACCATCCGCCAAAAGGCCGAAGCCGACAAGCAGCACCAAACTGCCCTCAACGCAATCAAGCTGCAGGCTGAGCTGACAGGGCTGACTTCATGACCCTCGACGTGCACCAACTGCCTGACGGTTGCTATCAGGTTTGCCTTACCTCAGAAGACGGCATCACTAATTGCACGGTCTGCAGTAGTGCCCACCTTGTTCCGGATAAAGAGGCGCAGTTGAGGCGGGCTAATCAGGCGGCTGCGCGCCAGGCATATGACAGCGTGCCCTAGGGGTTGACCCTGCGCTGGCGTATGGCCTAGAACAGTTGAAAGGGGCAGCGCCGCGCCAACGGCCTACCCCATGGATCACTCGACTCACCGAGCAACCATGAAAACCTTAGACCTGACCGGCCAGCGCTTCGGGCGTCTTGTTGCCGTTTCGTTCTCGCGGGTCAACCAGCACCAGAAGCGCCTGTGGTGGTGGCAATGCGATTGTGGACAGCGCAAGGAGATCAATCACAGTCTTGTCCGTCGCGGGAGAGTTTCTAGCTGCGGCTGTTTGGCCAAGGAACTGATTGCCGCAAGGCAGATCAAAGACATCACTGGTCAGCGGTTTGGCAGGTTGGTGGCGCTTCGCCAAACAGGCCGCCGCATCCATGGGCTAAACGCTGAGTGGGAGTTCCTTTGTGACTGCGGAGAGCTGACCTACACCTCAGGCAGCGCCGTCAAATCTGGCAACACCAACAGCTGTGGCTGCTACGGAAAAGACCGAGTAGCTGAGACGCAGCGTCTTCAGCTTGCTGGCACACGCATTGGCAGCTTGACCGCCTTGCGGTTTAGCCACAACATTGCAAAAGCCAACGGCAACAAGGGTCAGGCTTACTGGGTCTGGCGTTGCGATTGCGGCGAAGAGCTGACCGCCTCAGGCGCTGGGATCAAGGGCCGCTTTAGCAGGCAAGGGAATGTTGCGTGTATGTCATGTGCAGCTAAAGCGCGAGCCGCGAAGCGAGTTGCTGACTTTACTGGGAAACGCTTTGGGCTTTTGACTGGCATCAGGCAGCTGGATCTAAGCAAGTCGCCTGCTCAGGCTCGTTGGCAATGGCAGTGTGATTGCGGGAACACGTGCGAGCGTTACCCCGGCAACGTCAAGACAAACGACAACGCAAGTTGCGGATGCGCCAAAAAGACGTGCGCGGCTGATCGTACTGGCGAACGTTTTGGCTCGCTGGTGGCTATTCGCAGCATTGGCAAGCGCCCTGGCGAAAGCACTTACACATGGTTGTTTCAGTGCGATTGCGGTAACACCTGCCAAGCACGCCTGAGAGACGCTGTTAGCGGGCTGCAAAAGTCTTGCGGTTGCCGCCAAGGCGGCTATGACAGCGTGAGCGGCTGGATTGAAGGTACGTTCCGCAGCCCAGAGCAATCAGCTTTTATGTACGTCTTCCCATTGGCTAAGTACAAAGGCTATGCAAAGCCTGGGATCGCAGAAAGCCTGGAAACACGCAAGCGCGGTAGCCGCGGCCAGTACGGTGAGGTGCATGATTTCATTGAACTGCCTCGGTTAGACGCTTGGCTGATTGAGCAAGCCACGCTCCATGCCACGAAATACTTGGCTGGCTGCCCGGCTGAGTTGGCCGACGCCAAGTGGGAGGGCTACACGGAGGTGCGGCAGATGGAGCCGGCAGACGCATTCAAAATCGCTGTTGACTTCCATTCGCAGCTACAGGAGCTGGGTCGTGAAGAGTTTGCGATTAGGTTTCTGCCTATGACTCCGGCTGAGCAGCGGACTCTTACCAAAATGGCCGCATGACTGATTCGCTACTTAGCCGTTGCATGGGGGGCTCCATTCTTGAGCCTCCGGTGCCAGTAGACACCGTGACTATTGGAGGGCAAGAGGAAGCGGAAGCATTGCGTCGACGCATTTTGGATGGCTTGTTGCCCTACCAGCGCCCCATCTGCGAAGACACCGAGCATCGGATGCTCGCTTTCTGCGCGGGTTACGGCGCCGGAAAAACGCGAACGATGTGCGCCTGGGCTACATGTCTTGCGATTGACAACCCTGGCACTGTCGGCGTTCTCTTCGCGCCTACAGGCCCGCTGGTGCGTGATGTGGTGATCCGCAGCCTTGAGGATTATTGGGCGGAAATGGGGATTGAGTTTGAATATAGAGCTAGCCCGCTTCCGGAATTTAAGGTGCTATTGCCATCTGGGGCCGTCTCTATATTGTGCCGTTCAATGGAGAGCTGGACGCGCATTATCGGCTTGAACTGCTCATTTATCGGCGCCGATGAACTCGATACTTCTAAGACAGAGATTGGCACAAGAGCAGTAGAGAAATTTCTAGGCCGTTTGCGAGCAGGTAACCGTAGGCAGTTAGGCATGTTCTCCACGCCCGAGGGCTATGGAGTCATGTGGAAGCTTTTTGAAGAGGAAGCGGACAAGCCAGGCCGCAAGCTTTATCGAGCTGCTAGCACGGATAACCCTTACCTTCCCGAGGATTTCATCGAAGGGATGCGTGCCAATTACCCTCCTAATTTGCTTGACGCATATATCCGGGGCATTTTCACGAACCTGACGCAGGCAAGCGTTTATCCCGAGTTTGACCGCGATCTCAACCGCTCTGATATTTCTGCTCCAAGCGAGGATGACACAATTTGGGCTGGCTGCGATTTCAACGTTGACCGCTGCGTTCTTGCGATTTGCGTGCAACGCGCTGATGGCGTCCACGTTGTTCAAGAGTGGGTCGCTCGCGATACGCCTGGTGTTATTGAGAGGTTACGGCAGGAGTATCAGCCTTGGATTGACCACGGGCAGCTGATCGTGTGCCCTGATGCCAGCAGCCAGAGCAGGAGCACGAAGAACGCTGGCATCTCTGACTTTGGCCTGATGAAACAGGCGGGGCTGAGGATTCAGACGCAGGCCAGCAACCCCTTTATTCGTGATCGCGTGCTGACGCTGAACACCTTGATATTGAATGCGAAAGGTGAACGTCAGTTATTCGTTCACCCAGATTGCAAGCTCATGATTCGTGGCTTGACACAGCACGCATACGATCAGGCAACACAGCTGCCGGCCAAGGGCGATGGCGGCGTTGATGACCTAAGCGGCCAGATGGATGCTCTTGGGTACGCCTGTTGGCAGCTCCGCGGAATCAAATCCTGGCAGAGCGGAAGCACTGGCTTCCGGGTGTACTAGACGACTCGTCTACTGCTGTTGCTGAGTAGAGCGCCTGTCTAGTTGGTCATAATGGCCATATGGTTGCGTAAGGGCCGTGGCTGCTCGCCGGTATGTCAGGGATAACCGCGGGCGGTTCGCCACTGTGGGGGCAACTGCTCGTGGTGGGCGGCTAGCCACTGCATCGGGCGGCAAGCGCGCTACTCAGACCAAGGCTGTGGCCGGTGGCCAGCCGAAGGGCACGATTGGCAAGCCCAAAGGATTGAAGCCGGGCGCAATCAAGCCAAAGGCCGCCAACGCCGTGAAGGCATCGCCCCGCCAGCGAACTGCGGCAGAAGCGGCATACCTAGATATCAAGCACGGCAAGGGGCGTAGCAAGTTCAATAGCGATGCCAAGGTGCGGGCTGAGATGCAGCGCCGTGGCTTCCTGAAGGGGAGCGACCCTCATGGCGAGCTAATCAGCATTGCGCATAGCGCAAGGGCGAAGACCGGCAGGAACCACCCGGCCACATCGTCTTGGGTGGATATGCCGAAGCCTGCAGCGCCTAAGCCACCTGCCAAAAAAACCAAAAAACGCAAATGACCAAGCCTGAAGTCACTGCCGTAGGCCGCCTGCTCAAGGCAAAGCCTGGCCAGAAGCACGTTTACAAGGTGATCGCTGTTGACGCCGAAGGCCAATCGCGCACCATTATTAACCGCCCGGCCCAGTAGAGACCCGCACTAGTGGCCGGGAATCTAGGGATATGCCTGCCTAGCTCCCAATGGCTCGTGCCTACAAGCGCGACAAGCTTGGCCGCTTCGCTTCTAAAGGTGGAGTGGTCAAGTCGCTTGTCGCTGCGCAGACGAAGGTGGCGGGCAAGTACCAACAGGCCATTAAAGCCAACGATGGTGACTGGGAGGTTCGCGGTCGCCTGGTATTGCCTGTCCGTGCAGTAGCGCCAACTAGAAGCCCGCGTCGGGTAACAGCACGGATTATCAATACCTACCGCGGCAACGTTGGCGATCTGCGCGCTGACATGCGGCAGATGTATGAGATGGCGAAGGATACAGGGCAAGGCCGTCGTCGCACTCGCCGTCAGATGAAATGGAGCAGCATGTTGTGAACTGGAAGCCACCCCGTCGTGCTCGCCCCCGCGATCAGTGGGGGCAGTTTCGTTCGCAGGCTGATATCCGCGCTGAACAGGAAGCCGCGCGGCGCGAAAGCTTGCGCGTTGGGATCGAAGAGCAGTACTGGATCGCGCAGGAAGAGGCTGAGTAGAGAGGGCGTCTACTGGGGTCAAAGCTAGTCGCGCAGCAGTAGCTTGCCGATCATGTCCTTCTGGCACTCAACCTGCAGCATCAGGTTGAGGCAGACCTCCTGCAGTTTCTTGAGGTCGGTGCAGCTGTTGATTTCACGCTTGGCAGCTTCAATATGAAACGCGCGGGACAAACGCCAGCTGTCCATACCAGTGCGTATCGCTCCGTCTACCATGCACCTAGATCTAGTGTTTGTCACTAATGGGCGTTTGGCCAGAGGTAATGGGCGGTTCTTGGCCGCCTATCAAGCCGCAACCTGAGTCCCCACATCAGGCCGCCATTGCTGACAGCACTCCTCAGAAGCCTGCTGACAACGAGGAAAAACCCCGTCGTCGCAAGGCGTCTCGGGAAACCTAGGACTAAGGGCCTGCGGTAATGACGAACTCGTCTCCAAGCTGGTATCACGCACAAGGCTGGACTGGAGCCGTCACGCTGCAGGGCGCTGCGCAACAGCCAGAAAATCCTGGGTCGCGTGATCCGCAGATCCTCGGAATGATGGGATCTTGGGAGCGTGTCGCCATGGCGTTGGCGGGCACGTCGTTATTGCGTAGCCGCGGTACACGGTTTATCCCGCAGCTACCGGGTGAAGATGCTGATGGATACGACGCACGGATCGCCAAGTTTGTCCATGTTCCTTGGTTTGAGGAACTGACGGAGCTTGCGGTTCACAAGCTGTTCCGCAAGACGCTGAACTTTCAAACCGAAGACGAAACGCTCCAGGAATGGACCGGTGACGTTGACGGCAGCGGCACTGACCTAGAGGCGTTTTGGAAGCTGGTGACCAAGGTGGCCATTCAGTTTGGCCACTGCCATGTGTTGACTGATATGAGCACCGACATGGTGCCGCGCACGTTGCTGGAAGAGCAGCAGCTGGCAATCAAGCCGAACCTGTTTGTGATCAGGCCTGAGCAGGTCGTTGGTTTCAGAACCAAGCGCGTGGCCGGCCGTGAGCGCCTCATGCAGTTCCGCTACCTGGAAATGGCCCAGGTCGAAGACGGACGGTATGGCAGCAAGTGGGTTGAGCGCGTGCGGGTGTTGGAGCCCGGCAAGTTCGAGCTATGGGAGAAAGCCGATAATCGCGCCGAGAGCTGGTCGCTAATAGAGCAGGGCACTTATGACCTTGACGAGATCCCTGTGGCCACGGTGTATGGCCGGCGTGAAGGGGTGATGGTGAGCAGCCCGCCGCTGCTGGAAGTGGCGAACCTGAATCTGCTGTATGACCTGGCGCTTTGCGACCACAGCCATCAGATGAGCGTGGCGGCAACGCCGATCCTGGTGCTGAAGGGCTTTGACGAGCACCAGCAGAACCTGACGGTGAGCGTCAACCGTGCGCTGGCCATGCCGCCTGAAGGTGACGTCAGCTATGTGCAGACCGATAGCGCAAGCTTCCAGGCGCAGGAGAACTACCTCAAGTTCTTGGCCGATCGCATGAATCAGGTTGCGATCGTCGGGTTCAAGGAGCAGAAGAACGGAGCTGAGGCTGCCGCGGCCAAGCGGTTAGACCACTCGGATGAGGATGCAGCGCTGAGCACCATTGCCACCAGCATTGAAACGGCGGTAAAGCAGTCAGTTGATTGGACGCTGCAGTACATGGGCAGCACTGCCGAGTTTGACCTTGGCATCCCGGACAACCTGAGCGATGAAACGCTCGATCCGCAGGAGGTTGCGCAGCTGTTGGCGCTGAATACCAGCGGCGTGATCACCAAGGAAACGCTGCTGGAAACGCTGGTGAAGGGTGAGGTGCTGGATATCGACCCGGTGGAAGAGGCCGAAATGGCATCGCAGCAGGCGTTGGACGATCTGGTGCAAAACCAGGAAGTCATGGCCGAGTTCGCGCCTAAGCCTGCAGTTGGGGCGAAGGCTCCGCCGTCTTCTAAGTAGTCTTCCCCTCTTCTGTCATGGCTGGTCTTGTTGTTTCCGCTGCGGTTGTATCGGGTGAGCTGATCCTTGGTCTGAGCGATGGCCAGATCATCAGGGCTGGTTACGTCCAAGGAAGCCAAGGCCTGCAGGGGCCAATGGGGCCTATCGGGGCGACTGGCAAACCTGGCTTAGACGGCAACGGAATGTTGCACGGCCCATCGTTTCCCAAGCCTGATGAGGGCAGGGACGGTGATTTTTTCTATTGCACCGCCAAAAAGGCAATTTTTGGCCCGAAACAGGGTGGCGTTTGGGGTAAGCCTGTATACCTCAGCCCTGATGACTGGGGCGAAACGCAGCTCGGTAAACCTGTTTCCACTAGCGGTCGCAGGTTCTTCTCTTCCGCGATTGGTGGCGGTGCTACAGGCACACCGCCTGTGCCGACTTCTACTACGGGCAGCCTGACCCCGATTCTGAATAACGAGACGGCGCTAGCCGCAGCTACGCAGTTGCTAGTCGCGCAAGATATCCAGGGTGACGCCATGGTGGTCGATCTCTGGGCGCAGGCTGCTCAGGGCACGCTGTTCGTGGAGGTAGCTGTCAGCAAAGGCAACGGCACCGACACCGGCTACAGCGTGGTGTACGAAATCCAAATGGGTACGCAGCCGCCTGTCTTGAGCTTTACGCCAGGCGTGACAGGCACCGGTGGATTGCAGCTCAGCATTAGCAGTGACATTGCACTGACTACGCTCAGAGGGAGAGTTATGTACTTGTGAGGGGTGTAAGCTGTAGCTATAAGATGCAGCTTGCAGATGGAGTGGCGTCCAGTCGTCGGGTTTGAAGGCCTCTACGAGGTTTCAAGCGATGGCCAGGTCAGAGGTCTTGATCGGTTTCGCGTCGGGCGCTGGGGTAATCAAGTCCCGGTGCCAGGTGTGCTCAAAAAGCCCCGCATCAATCGTTACGGCTACGTCGAATATCGCTTGGGTGACGGAAGCGCCAAGAAAGTTGCCAAAACGGCGCATACGTTGGTCCTGGAGGCATTTGTGGGCCCGCGACCCGAAGGAATGCAGTGCAATCACAAAAACACCGATAGGGCAGATAATCGGGTTGAGAATCTGGAATGGGTTACGGCTTCAGAGAACTGTCTGCACCGTCAGGCTTGCGGCACAGGCTTAAAGGGAGAGCGCACGGCCAAAGCCAAGCTCACAGAGGCAGACGTGCAAGAAGTTCGCCGTCTTAGGGCAGAGGGCTGGAGTCAGCAGCGTATTGCCGACAAGTTCGGCGTTACCCAGCCGTCAATTTCCTTTTTGCTGCGAGGCAAGTCTTGGGCGCATGTACCTGTAGACCGGGAATCTAGGGAGCAGCGTCGGGGCGAAGTGGCTCGGCTGCCCCTATAGCAATGACACTGCAGCCTTTCCAC